>JACKZZ010005689.1_pt1 | contig 11531 bp, 8 predicted proteins | sample 8027871 | NCBI WGS metagenome assembly JACKZZ01 (sample SAMN15724774, study PRJNA655200) | protist metagenome | isolation source: fluorescence activated cell sorting (FACS) single amplified genomes of... | place: USA: West Boothbay Harbor, Gulf of Maine | collected 2000-07-19
TTTGGTCTAAAACAGCTAGAAAAGTACCTTTTATTGCGGGAGCTGCTGTATTGTTTCCTGCTAAAGTTTACTGGGAAATGGGCGGCTTAGATGAAAATTTATTTTTTTATAATGATGACGTAGATATGTGTAAAATGTTAGCAAAGTTGGGATACAGTATTTACTATGTTCCCGAAGCGTCTTTAATTCATTTTGGGGGCCTCTCTACAAAATTTAGAAGATTGGGGTCTTTGATTGAAGGGTATAGAGGCGGGGTGTACTTAAGTTTGAAGCATTATGGGGTTCTAATTAGTGTTTTTTATCGTTTTTTTGCTGTCATCGATATTATTATTCGATTGGCTATACATTTATTACTGAGTTTTTCGAAATCAAATCGTGACTTTGTAAAAACCTATTTGGAAGTGTTAAGAATAGTTGTTTTTAATGATATCTATTTAGATAGAATAAAGAAATGAAAGAAGGTAAGGCATGAAAAAGTGGATCTTAGTACTTATTTGCTTATGCGCAATGTCTTCGGTTACGTCTGCAAAGATTTTTAAAATTTCAGAGGAACTTAAACAGGATGTTAGGTCTGATTATGAGATTTTTAAAGGGGATGAATCGTCTAATGAGTCTAAATTTAACTTAGCTATGAGCTATGCTTATACCGGGCAAATTAAAAAAGGGTGGGACCTTCTTAAAACTATTGACCGCTCTTATTCTAGAGTTGTTATTGATAGGTATAATCAAAAAATCAAAGAAAACCCTGATGCGTGGAAATATCACTTTAAAGTAGCTTTTGGTTACTTTTTTGCAAAAGAAAAAAAAACCGCAATAGGCGAGTTTTACAAGGTTTTGGAAATTAAGCCTGATATGGTTTGGGCTTATGGTTTTATTGCTCTTATTCAAGGTGAAATGGGGGAGGTAGACGAAGCGATAAGAATTTGTAAAAAAGCGTTAAAAATGGAACCTCAAGCTACAGCAATACATTTTTTATTAGCAGAAGGCTATAGAAAAAAGGGTAAGTACTTTCGGTTTCTTAAAGAAATGTTAGTAGTTGGAAGATTGCAAACTGAAGAGTCTATTAGGAGACGTGGTGAACCCTAAACTTACACTTAAAAATGCAGTCTATTTATGTTCTCTTTTAAGTGTTTTAGCATTTCTATTTTTTGTTAACTTTTATAGGCCAAAATTGAATTTGGGGACCTATAATTCAGACCACCTACCAGACTTTAGTTTTGAAGATGTTGAAATTTCTCAGCTAGTTGATGGTAAACTGAAATGGCAATTACGTTCTGAGTATGCAGAGATCATGAAAAAAGACGACCACGCAAAGCTTAAGACAGCTACTGGTAAAATTTATGATGATGGTAAAGAAGTTATAAATTTTAAATCTGGCTTTGCAACGGTACATTTACAAAATTCTAAGATGTCTCTTAATAAAGCTACAGCCCAGTTTTTGATGAATGATGATAATATTGAACTAAGTGCAGAGACCCTTACTTGGGATCCTAAGAAAAAACAATTTATTGGGCATGATAATATTAGGTTAAAGTCAAAGTTGGCAACACTATACGGCGACTATTTTTATGTTAATGTTCCTTTTAAAATTTTAAAAGTGAATTCAAATTCTAGAGCAGAGGTATATACAGATTATGATAAAAAAAATTAAGTTAGAGCAATTTATTGCATCTCAAACAAAGTATTCGCGGCGTGAGATTTTAGCCCTATTAACTGACAATAAAATTGAAGTTAATGGGAAAATTGCAGAATCGCTAGTTTCTGAAATAACTATTAAAAAAGACACGGTTACAGTTTCTGGGGAACCAGTTCTTTTCCAAATTCCATTTAGATACTATAAATTTTATAAACCTAATAATCTTTTATGTACACTCGAAGATCCCAAAGGGCGGCCGTGTGTTGCTGACTATATAAAGCACTTAGAGCCGTCTCTTTTCCCTGTAGGTAGGCTTGATCGTTTAACTACAGGCTTGTTAATTATTACCAACGATGGCTCTTGGGCTAATATTTTGACTCACCCAAGCTATGAAGTAAATAAAGTTTATGATGTTGAATTAGACCATTCGCTGAGTAAAAATGATATTAGACGGCTACAGACGGGGATTTTTTTAGAAGATGGACCAATAAGGTTTCAGCAGATTAGTTTGTTAAGTAAGGACCGGCTTAGAGTGACTCTAACTGAGGGAAGAAATAGGATCATTCGTCGTTCTTTTGATTTTTTAGGGTATAAGGTCGTTAAACTTAAACGATTATCTGTAGGGCCAATTCAACTTGGTAAGCTTCAAAAAGGCGATATTAAGCCTCTTTCTAAGGGAGAAATCACGTCTCTTTCCACGCTCACCAAATCATGATTAAATATTAGGCCTTAGATATTGGCCTTTCTGGCCTTTTACATGGCGGAGTAGCTCAGTTGGTTAGAGCACACGGCTCATACCCGTGGGGTCACTGGTTCAAATCCAGTCTCCGCTACCATCAAAGGTATCCTAAATTGCCACATGCACTCCTAAGCAAAAGCTTAACTACACCGCTGCGTTTCACTTCGCTCCTTGGTAGTCTGCACTTTTCCTTAGAAGCGCCTGTGACTATTTAGGCTGCCTTTGATCAGGTTGAATATCCTTGTTTAGAAACAGCGTTTTTTTTTTTTTTTGCTTTTTTTTTTGGAATTTAGTTCGTTCGCTCCTTTTAGTCGCATTACTTTTGATTTTTTTTGTTGGTTTTTATGTGGATTTGGTTTGTTTTTCTTTTCTTATTTTTGATGGTGCTTTAGTATGAGGGTTGATTGTTTTAATTATATTTTTAGGAGCCTTTTATGAATTCTCGTTTTAAACTTGCTACTGGTATTTTTGGGGTTTTGTTTTTAGTCTTTTTTTTAGTGACTAACTTTTATCCTGACTATCTTTGGTTTTCTTCTTTTGGATTTGATGAGCTTTGGCTATTTACTGTTAAATCTAAAGTGTTTGTTTTTATTGGTGCTTTTGCTTTAGCTCTTTCTTGGTTTAGTCTCAATCTTGCTATTGCAAATCGTAATTCTAATGCTATCTCTGAAGTGTCTAATCTTGAATTTAATACCCCTTTTTCTTTCGTAAATACTTTTTTAAGCCAAGTTCGAGACAAATCACGTCAAAATACTCAACTTGATCCTGGGTCCAGTACTTATAAAATTTTACTTCGTCTAGGTGCCGTCGTCTTGTCTTTGTTTTTTGCACTTGTTGCTCGGTCTTGGTGGTTAGAGATTTTTCACTACTTAAACCAAGTTGATTTTGGCGTTGCTGATCCTATCTTTAATAAAGATATATCTTTTTATATATTTTCTGTTCCATTCTTTCAACACGTTCAGGGATGGATCTTTACATTGATGCTTTTTTCGTTTGGTTTTACAGCTTGGATCTATTTTTCTCGTAATATTCTACTTATTATTTTTAGTAAAGTGTCTCATGGTGTCCTTATTAAACGGCATCTTTTAGTATTGCTTGCCTTACTTACTGCAGCCTATGGAGTTGGGACATGGTTTGACCTCTATGACCTATTAACTGTCTCTCGAAGTGTTGTTTTTGTAGGGACTGGTTTTACGGATCATACCTTTTTAATTCCTGCTATGAAAATACTTACAGGTCTTATTTTAGTTGAAAGTGTTTTTTTTCTGATTTGGGCGTTTAGTTCTTGGTACAAAGGCCCTATTGCTGTGTTCTTATTATTGTTTTTAGTTCAGTTATTTGGCCTAAAACTTATTCCAAATATGGTTCAAAGTTATTTAGTTGCGCCAAACGAAATGGAACGAGAACGTCAGTACATTGAGCATAATATTAACTTTACTCGCCTAGGTTATAACTTAACAAACGTAAATGAAAAACAGTTTCCTGCTAACGATAATTTAAATTTAGAAAGTATGAAAAAAAATGATGCTACGCTCAGAAACGTCAGGCTTTGGAATCAAGGACCTATAAAACAAACGTTTAGTCAGTTACAAGAAATTAGACTTTATTATGAATTTGTAAATATTGATGTAGATCGTTATATGATTAATGGGAATCTTCAGCAGGTTATGTTGTCTCCACGTGAGCTTGATATTAATCAACTCTCTAAAAAAACATGGATAAATACCCATCTCTCTTTTACTCACGGTTATGGGGTGTGTATGAGTCCTGTAAACGAAGTTACACCAGAAGGACTTCCCAATTTTTATATGTACGATCTTCCTCCAAAATCTAATATCGACTTAGAGATTACTCGCCCAGAAATTTACTTTGGTGAAAAGACCACAGACTATGTTGTTGTTAATACAAAGCATAACGAATTTGACTACCCTAAAGGTGACAAAAATGTCTATGCTAACTATCAAGGAAAAGGTGGTATTAAATTAGACTCACTCTTGAAACGTTTTGTTTATTCTTTAAAGCTTTCTGACTTTAAAATTCTACTGTCTTCTCTAATAAAACCTGATAGTAGGTTAGTTTATGATCGCCAAATTAAGCAGATGGTTAGAAAAATAGCTCCGTTTTTATTGTATGACAATGATCCTTATTTAGTGGTTACAAAATCTGGAAGAATGGTATGGATGCAAGATGCTTATACCTTTTCGTCTGAATTGCCATATTCGGAGCCTGATCCTTATTACAATAAAATTAACTACATTAGAAACACTGTGAAAATAACTATAGATGCGTATGACGGTACAACAAACTTTTATGTCGTAGACCAAAAGGATCCGATTATTGCTACTTATACAAAAGTATTTCCAGGTTTATTTAAGCCTTTTTCAAAAATGCCGACTGACTTACAAGAACATATTAGATACCCAAAAGATTTATTTACACTCCAAGCAAGAATGTATAGTGCCTATCACATGTCAGATTCACAAGTTTTTTATAATAGAGAAGATTTGTGGGAAATCCCTCGTGAGAAGAAGGAAAATGATGAGTTAGAAGAGATGAAAGCGTACTATATGGTATTGAAACTTCCAGAAGAAGATAAAGAAACATTTAATATCATGCTTCCGTTTACCCCAACTAACAAAAATAATATGATTGGTTGGTTAAGCGCTAAATGTGATTTAGATAATTATGGTGAGCTTCAAGTCTATAAATTACCTAAAGAACGAACGATATATGGTCCACTTCAAGTTGAATCACGAATAGATCAAAATACTCAGATTTCTCAAAAACTAACACTTTGGGGACAAGTTGGGTCTCGTGTTATTAGAGGGAATTTAATGGTTGTTCCAATTGAAGAGTCTTTAATTTACGTAGAGCCAATTTACTTGCAAGCCACACAAAGTAAGTTTCCTGAATTGAAACGGGTTATTTTTTCTTACAAAGATAAAATTGTAATGGCAGAAAATTTAAATAAAGCTATTTCAGTTTCCTTCGATGGCGATTATTTTCCGGAAGACACCAATTCAGAACCACGAAAGCAAATTGTAGGTGCCCCAGAAAGTTCAGTTCCAAATTTGATTAGAACGTTTAATGAGTTTAAGGCCTCTGCTAAATCTTTAAATTGGATACAGTTTGGTCAAAAACTAAATGAATTGGATTCGTTGATTAATAATCTTAAAGAATAGCTTGCTTCACAAAGTGTGCCGTTTTATATAGAATACTTAGCCTATGCCTAGATACGACTATAAATGTAGCGACTGTGAACATGTTTTTGAAGCGGCGCAGTCAATAAAAGATGAACCCCTTAGAATTTGTCCTGAATGTAAGGGGCCTATTCGTCGTTTAATTAGCAAAAATGTTGGAATTGCATTCAAGGGTGGGGGCTTTTACGTAACGGATGCAAAAGACGGATCTAAGCCTGCAGAGTCTTCAAAATAATAAAATTTGGAAATTAGTTACAGCTAATGGAAAGATTTACCGTTTTTACAAAGAACTCAAGTACTATATTAATAGACGATGGACTGCGTAATGTGTCCTTCTCTAGATCAGGAATTAAACTTTCCTGCGTACTGTTTTGGTCTATTGGTTGAAAATCATTTAATTCATTCATTATTTAGCCCCTTTGCTAGCTGTAATTACAGTAATACCCCGTTTGTTTGATTTATAAACATTATTGTTTTTAAATAAGCTCCATCTGACACTCAACTAGATATGCCACATTTTCTGAGGTAGAATAGGATTATTCCGAATATAGAATTTATTGTAAGAAAGTTGAGGCCAATATGTCAGAAAGAATAGCCATCGTAGATGGTATCCGAACTCCGTTTAGTAAAGCTGGTGGTGCTCTTAAAGACTATAGCGCCGATCAGTTAGGTACAATGTGTTTAAGCGAATTAATGATTCAAAGTCCAATTGACTTCCCTGAAGTGGACGAAGTTATTATTGGAAATGTGGCACAACCTGCCAATGCCGCCAATATTTCACGTGTTGTTGCTCTAAAAGCTGGATTCCCAGACGCTACGTCTGCTTATACTGTCCATAGAAATTGTGCGTCAGGTATGGAAGCAATCACAACAGGGATGGCAAAGTTACTTTCTGGACAGGCTAACGTTATTGTTGCCGGCGGGACTGAGTCCATGTCTAATATTCCCTTGCTCTATTCAAAAAAGATGAAAGATTGGTTTGAACATCTGTTTAAAGCAAAAACATTTGGCCAAAAACTTAAAATATTTTCACAATTTAAATTATCTCACCTAAAACCTGTGATTGGGATTGTAGAAGGTTTAACCGATCCTGTTTGTGGTCTTATTATGGGTTTAACTGCCGAAAACTTAGCGAAAGAATTCAAGATTTCTAGAACTGATCAAGATATGTATGCTCTTGAGAGTCATATGAAAGCAGTTAGAGGTGTCGAGAATTTAGCAAAAGAAATTGTTGCTATTCCAACACCTAATCTCAAAACAATGATGGAAGCTGATGATGGGCCAAGAAAAGAACAAACTATTGAAGCTCTAGCTAAACTTAGACCTTACTTTGATAGACGAAACGGAACAGTAACTGTTGGAAATGCATGTCCTTTAACAGACGGTGCGGCCATGGTTGTGTTGATGAGAGAGTCTACTGCAAAAGAAAAAGGTTACCCTATTTTAGGGTATGTTACAGATTGTGCGTATGCAGGTTTAGACCCCCGTCGAATGGGACTAGGTCCTGTTTATGCTACGTCCAAGTTACTTGATAGAACAGGGTTAACGATGAAAGATATTGACCTTGTTGAAATGAACGAAGCATTTTCTGCTCAAATTCTTGGCAACTTAGCAGCGTTTGAGTCTGACCAGTTTTCTAAGACGTATTTAGGTAAAGATACCGCACTTGGGAAAATTGATTTGGATAAATTAAATGTAAATGGTGGCGCTATTGCTATGGGCCATCCTGTAGGAACGTCAGGTACACGGATAATACTAACTCTTATTAAAGAATTAAAACGAAGACAGTTAAAGCGGGGACTCGCCAATATTTGTATTGGTGGTGGCCAGGGCGGCGCTTGTATTGTGGAGGTAGACTAATGGATAAAGGATTTTCGTATTCGGTTATTGATCAGGTTGGAGTAATTACCATTGATAACCCTGGTGAAAAAGTAAATACGCTAAGCTCGGCTTTTTTACATGCATTTGGAGAGTTTTTAGGTGCACTAGACCAACAGTCTATAAAAGTATTGCTTATTCAAAGTACTAAGCCTGGTATTTTCATTGCAGGTGCAGATATCAGTGAGATTAATGGGATATTTACTGAAAAAGACGGTGAAGAAAAAGCAAGCATCGGACAAAATATTATTACAAAAATTGAGAAGTTAACAGTTCCAAGTATTGCCGTAATCAATGGCGCTTGTTTAGGTGGCGGTACCGAATTGGCGTTGGCGTGTACTTACAGAATAGTAAGTGATAACCCCAAAACTATAGTAGGACTTCCAGAGGTTAACTTAGGAATATTACCAGGATTTGGTGGAACTCAACGATTGCCTCGCTTAATAGGCTTAAATAAAGCATTGCCCTTTATACTTACCGGAAAACCAGTTGATGGTAAAAAAGCCTTAAAGATTAAGCTTGCTGATGCCTTTTTTCCTGAAGCTTTTTTAGATGAAAAAGTAAAAAGGTTTATTAGCGAAATTACAACGTCTTCGGGAGCCAATAAAATTAAAGCAAAGCGGGCTCAAAGAACTTTTGTTGAGAAAGTATTAGAAGGAAACCCACTTTCACGATCTTTTGTAGGCTATATGGCTAAGAAAAATGTTAAAAAGAAAACCAAAGGTCATTATCCAGCGCCTTTGGCAGCAATAAACTCAGTAATCTATGGCTTTTCAAAACCTATTGATAAGGGTTTAAGGAATGAAGCTAAAGAATTTTCGAAATTAGTTATTACTCCAATTTCTAAAAATTTGGTGCAGTTATTTTATAATCAAGAATCATTAAAAAAATACACAGGTGTTTCTGACGATACGATTAGACCTAAAGTTATTAAAAAAGCAGGTGTTATTGGGGCTGGTTTAATGGGCGCTGGTATTACCTGGGCCCTTAGTTATAAAGGGGTTGAAACGCGTCTTAAAGATGTTGAGAATAAGTTTTTAGTAAAAGGTCTTCAGCAAATAAATACTATTTATAAGCAGTTAGTAAAAATAAGACGTCTCACTCCAACTCAAGCCAATATTTTATTTCTTAAAAATGTGTCTACAACCTCTAATTTTTCAGGATTTCATGACAGAGACATTGTAATAGAAGCGATTGTTGAAGATATCGAGATTAAGAAAAAAGTATTTCAACAATTAGAAAGACAGGTACCTGACCATTGTATTTTGGCATCTAATACCTCGTCGCTTTCTATAAACGAAATGTCTACGGTTTTGACTCGGCCCGAAAATTTTATTGGGATGCATTTTTTTAGTCCTGTTAACCGAATGCCTTTAGTTGAAATTATAGTTGGAGATAAAACATCCCCTGAAACAATTGCTTCTGTGGTTCAGCTAAGTAAAGGCTTGAAGAAAACACCTGTAGTTGTAAAAGATTGTCCAGGGTTTTTAGTGAATAGAGTGTTATTGCCATATCTAAATGAAGCCGTTAAGTGTGTTCAAGATGGTGTGTCTGTTGAAAAAATTGATCAAATAGCTGTCAAGTTTGGTATGCCATTGGGGCCACTGTCTTTAGCTGATGAGGTTGGACTTGATGTCGGTTATAAAGTCGCAATGGTTCTTGAAGCTGGTTATGGCGAGCGTATGAAAACAGCTCAAGTGTTTCAAGATATTATAGGAGATAGTGACTGTAGAGGAAGAAAATCAAAAAAAGGGTTTTACATCTATAAATCAGGGAATAAAGAAGTTAATCGACCTCTTGTTGATCGTGCTGTGTCGTATTCATCGATGTCTAATCAAAAGTATTTAGACTCGGACGTTTTAGATAGAATGATACTCGTTATGGTTAATGAGTCGGTTAGATGTTTGGCTGAGGGAGTCGTTGAAAATCATTTACTTTTAGATATGGCAATGATTCTTGGTACTGGATTTCCACCTTTTAGAGGTGGAGTATTAAGATATGCTGATTCTCGAGGGATTAAAGAAATAGTGACTCGACTTAGAGAGTTAGCGTCGGTATATGGTGAACGATTTAAACCAGCTGATTTACTAATTCAATATGCTCAAGACGGTAAGTCGTTTTATAAATAAAAGGAGTTTAAGTAATGTTATTTGGATGTAGTTTGCTATGTAGTGTAGCTGTTCTTTTTTGTGTTTTTGGATTTGTAGGAGCCCCACTAATTTTGTGGTCAATTGTTTCATTAGGAACTTTATATTTAACTCAAGCACCTCTTACAACTATATATGTTGTAGGGGCAATTTTACTGCTTTTTAATCTTCCTATTTTAAGACGATATGTAATTAGTCTTCCTCTTATGAAAATTATGATTATGATTAAATTTTTACCAACTATTTCAAAAACTGAACAAATTGCTATTGAGGCAGGAACTGTATGGGTAGACAAAGAGTTGTTTTCTGGAAAACCAAACTATGACCGTATTTTAGGTGAAACATACTCACAACTTACTCAAGAAGAGCAGGCCTTTATTGATGGACCCTGTGAAGAACTTTGTAAATTAGTTAATGATTGGGAAGTATACAGAACTAGAGAAATTCCACAAAAAGCATGGGACTATATTAAAAAAGAAAAATTCTTTGGCATGATTATTCCTAAAGAATATGGCGGCCTTGGATTTTCTCCTATGGCTAATAGTGCTGTAGTTGCAAAGATGAGTTCTCGGTCGTCTGCACTTGGAATTACAGTGATGGTTCCAAATTCGTTAGGGCCTGCAGAACTGTTGGTTCATTATGGAACTAAAGAACAGAAAGATCATTATTTACCTCGACTTGCCATAGGGAAAGATATTCCTTGTTTTGCTTTAACCGAACCTGGTGCAGGATCCGATGCCGGTGCCATTCTGGCTAATGGTGTCGTTTTTAAAGACGAAAAAGGTGAGATTAGTATCAAGCTAAATTGGAAAAAAAGATATATAACTCTTGCTGCAATTTCTACAGTGTTAGGCTTGGCATTTAAGTTAAGAGATCCTGAAAATATTTTAGGTAAGGGTACCGATTTAGGGATAACCTGTGCGCTTGTTCCTACCGATGTTAAAGGTGTAGTTATTGGAAGACGGCATGATCCGTTAACGGTTACGTTTTACAATTGTCCTACTGAAGGTCACGACGTTATTATGCCAATTTCATCAGTAATTGGTGGGAAAGACGGAGTAGGACGTGGTTGGCAAATGCTTATGGAGAGTCTTGCTGCGGGACGTGGTATTTCTCTTCCAGCTAGTTGTACTGGGGGGGCTAAGTATTTAGCCCGAGTTACCAGTGCTTATTCAACGGTTAGAAAACAGTTTGGAATTTCTATTGGTAAGTTTGAAGGGATAGAAGAGCCGTTAGCAAGAATGGCTGGGTTTACTTATATTATGGAAGCGGCACGTTGTTATACTTGTGGCGGACTTTCAACTGGAGCAAAACCTGCAGTTGTAACTGCTATTGCTAAATATCATTTTACAGAAATGTTTAGAACTATTGTTAACGATGCAATGGACATAATGGGTGGAGCTGCTATTTCTTTGGGCCCAAAAAATCTTGTGGCCAATGCTTATTTTGCTAATCCAATTTGTATTACTGTGGAAGGTGCAAATATTCTAACAAGAACCTTATTGATATTTGGACAAGGCGCTATAAGATGTCATCCGTATTCGTTAGACGAAATTTATGCAATTGGGTCGGAAGACTTACCTAAATTTGACCGATCCTTTTTTGGACATATCGGGCACGTTGTAAGAAACGGTTTTAGGTTTGTTTTTCTTACACTCACTAGAGGACATTTAAGTGTATCAAAACGTTCGTTTGGACCTATGCGTTCTTATTATCGTAAGCTTTCTTGGGCATCGGCTCAATTTGCATTTTTTGCTGACCTTGCCATGATGATGTTGGGCGGGACTTTAAAAAGAAAAGAAAAATTAACCGGTAGATTTGGAGATGTTTTTTCTTGGATGTATTTAGCTATTGCTGTTCTTAAACGGTATGACGTTGAAAAACGTAAAGAAGACCTTCCGTTTGTTCATTGGAGTTTACAGTATTCGTTT
>JACKZZ010004536.1_pt1 | contig 11530 bp, 9 predicted proteins | sample 8027871 | NCBI WGS metagenome assembly JACKZZ01 (sample SAMN15724774, study PRJNA655200) | protist metagenome | isolation source: fluorescence activated cell sorting (FACS) single amplified genomes of... | place: USA: West Boothbay Harbor, Gulf of Maine | collected 2000-07-19
ATTTAGGAGAGTTTGAACTTTCTAAATTCTTCGATTTTTTTGAAAATAATAGTAGATATTTTAAATATATTCAAAAAAACAGAGAATAAATTGATAATTTAAAAGTTAGTTTATTTATTTATTTAATTAATAAATGAATAAAATATTAAAGCAATATTTTGGATATGACAAATTAAAAGATAAACAAGAAGATATTATAAAAAATTTATTAGATAATAAAGATACTATCGGAATTTTAGCTACTGGGTATGGTAAAAGTATTTGTTATCAATTACCATTTTTAATCACAAAAAAATGTGTTATTGTAATATCACCTTTAATATCTTTAATGGAAGATCAATATATTAAATTACAAGAACTTAAAATACCTGTATTCTGCTTGAATAGTAATAATACAAATAAAGGTTTTGATAAAAGAGATATTCTTAGTGGTAAAAATGGTATTATTTATATGTCTCCAGAATATTTAATGACATGTCAAGATTTTTTAGGTATATTATCTGATAATGATAGAATTAGTTTAATAGCAATTGATGAAAGTCATTGTATTAGTACTTGGAGTGATTTCAGACCAGAATATAAACAATTATCATGTTTAAAAGAAATAACAAATGCTCCAATACTTGCATTAACTGCATCTGCAACACCTAAAATAATATCTGATATTAAAAGTACTTTAAATTTAGAAGATCCTAAATTAGTTATGTCAAGTTTTTATAGGTCAAATCTTGATATTAATGTAAAGAGGAAATTTAATGGTGATTATGACTTCAATGAAATTGTTGAATTTTTAAGTTCTCTTAAAAATAATGATAAAGCAATTATATATTGTAAGACAAAAAATGAAACTGATAATTTTGTTTTAAAGTTAAAAGCGCATAAAATTAAATCTAAAAGTTATCATGCAGGTAAAACTAATAAAGTTAGAACATCAATTCAAAAGAAATTTATTAGTGGTGAAGTTAATGTAATTATTGCTACCATTGCATTTGGAATGGGTATAGATATTCCAAATATTAGAATAGTAATTAATTATGGTGTATCTAGAGATATGGAATCTTTTTATCAAGAAATGGGTAGAGCTGGAAGAGATGGAAAAAATAGTAAAATTTATTTGTATTGGAGTAATTCAGATTTTAATATAAATAAGCATTTTTTGAATGATATAAATGATGTAGAATTTAAAAAAAGGCAAATGAAAAAAATCATCGAGATGGAGAGATTTGTAAATTCAAATCAATGTAGAATGAAGTATATAACAAATTATTTTGGTGAAAAGATTTCAAATTGTGGTCATTGTGATTATTGTGTAACAGATAGTATTGAGATAAAAAACGATATTACAAAAGAGTGTTTTTACATTTTAAAGACAATTAATAAATTAAAAAATAATTATGGAGTAAGTATGTTATGTGATATTTTGTATGGATCTAATTCTAAAAAAATAAATAGTTCAATCAAAAAATTATCAACATTTGGGAAGTTAAATAATTGTAAGAAAGATAATATTAAAAAATGTATTAGATTTTTGGTAATTAATGAATATTTGACAGAAGAAAAACTTCAAAGAACATTTGGTTCAATAATAAAATTATCTTCAAAAGGTACTCAATGGGTAAAAGATAATAAAAAACTTGATAGTATAGATGAATCAAATAAAATATTTGAAATACAAACTCATGATAAAGTAACTGATGAAAATTCTATTGAATCAAATAAAGAACTTGAAGAAAGATTAATTGCCTATAGAAAACAAAAAGCTGCCGAAGAAGGAATGAAATTATATCAAATATTTCCTAATAAAACAATTGATGAACTATTAAAAATTAGAGTGTCAAAAATTGACGATTTTACAAAAATTAATGGTTTAGGTACTAAAAGAATTGAAAAATATGGTAATGATCTTTTAGATATATTAAATAATAATCCTTTAGAGGATAATAAACAGCAAAATGTTATTGATAAATTAATGAATGTTGGATTATCATTAGATGAAATAAATACATTAAAAAAACAATTATTAACAGTTGATATATAGATATTTATGATCTTCTATTTTTTTTATATAGTAAAAAATAAACATTATTATAATACAACTAACTCCTAATCCTAATGTAGTATATAATCCCCATACCTTTTTCTTCTTTTGAATTATTTTTCATTTTATATATTTTGTTAATAAAAAAATAATATTTAATTATATGGAGTATGAGGAATTCAGTCCATTGGATAATACATTAATTAATCCAGATTATGAAGAAAAGACTTATATGGGAACTAAACCTAAGATAGAAAAATATTATAATAAATTCCCTTTTAAAGATGATAAAGGTTTAGTTACTCATATTGAAAAAGTTATGGTTTTAAAAAATGGTGAATGGCAATATGATACATATTTAAAATCAAATAAGACAATTGATAAAAGAGCTGTAAAAAGGTATATTTCTAATCTTGAAAATGAATATGAAATTTTTGATATAAGTTATGAATTTCATGGTGGACCCCCAATGGGAACAACTATGTTTAATTATAGAGAAATTGAAGGAGATAATATTTGGGTAGTAAATTTAAGACCTAAATTATTTGAATATTTAAAAAAGAAAGGACATATTGGTAATCTAGAAGATAATTATAATCAAATAGGAGGTGTACTTGGAGATGAAGATAAGATTGGTAATTTTTGGAATACATTAAAATTAGAAGCAATGAATGTAAATAATATAATTATTGATACTATTAATAATTTATTTTCAATAGAAGAAAATAAAAAACATTTAGATTCAAAAATATTTAAGCCAGTTAATCAAATAAATACACATTTTGATGGAGTTTCATATTATACACATATAAATGTATATAAGGATGGTAAATATATTGATAAAATGAAAGTTTTTTCAAAAAATAATCCAATAGAATGGAAATATATTATGAATAAAATTTTAAAAATTAACAAAGATTCCAAATTTTATGGGCATGTATACAAATTAACAAATTCAATAAATAATGGTGTTATTTTAGAAACTACATCAGATCCTAGATTTAAAATAGATTACAAATGTGAATATACATAATTTAAATTTTAGTTAAATTTTAAATTATATAAATTTAAGGCATGTATAATGGAATTGTAACATATGGAGCTAAAGGTGCAACCCATGTTGGTACGTGGTATTTTTTAATTCTAAATACATAAGGATCGTACCACCAGAAACTAATTGGATCAGATAAAATTGTACTTCTTTTCATTTTAGGGAAATACATTTCATCATCATTATCACCAAATAAGTCATCAGAATCAGAATCAGAATCATCATCATCATATGAATGTTTTTTATGTCCACCTAATTGTGCTTTTTGAGCTAAGTTTTTAATTTCTTTTCTGAAATTTTTAAATTGTTCAGTACTGTTAGAAACTTTATGTTCAACTAATCTATAGTTTACTTGATTTCCTTTTTTTGTTTCTTTAACTAAATAATGTTTATAGTCGCTTACTTTTCCTGCACCTATTTGTACTTTATCTGATGATATTTCTTGTAAAGTAAAGTAAAATTCAGGCATGTTATTGTTGAAATGTTCAGATAATGTAGTATAAGCTTTGTTGGCAGCATCTAAATTATTTTTTCCAGAAAATTTAGTTTTTAAACTTCCACCGATTACTGGGTTTACTAAATAGTATTCAGGCATTATTATATATATTATATAATATAAAAAATTATATATATTTATTAAAGATTTAAGAACTTGCGTTTAAATTGAAATTTAATTAATTTAAAGAATTACTATTCTATATTATTAATAACAATGGTACGTATTCTAGAAGTTAGAACTGTGCAAGCAAATGTAATTAAAATTTTAAGTGAAGCATTAAAAGATTTAGTTCCTGATATTAATTTAGTTTTTACAAAATCTGAAGAATCTATTGATGAAAATGGTGATACTGTGAAATCTGGTGGTATTCATGCTATAACCATGGCAATGTCTAATAATGTTCTTCTACATCTTAAATTAGATGCAACGCATTTTGATTATTTTAATTGTACTAGAGAAAAATTTGTTGCAGGTATTAATACAACATTACTTTTTAAAGTAATGAAAACTATGAATAACAATGATACAATTACAATCTTTGTAGATGATGAAGATGAAAATAAATTAGGTATTAAATTTGAAAATAAACAAAATAATTTCATTTCAACTAAAAAAATTAATCTCTTTGATATTGATGAATATGAAATTGAAATTCCACCAACTAAATTTAATACTGTTATTAACATGCCATCTCCATTTTTAAATAAAATTATCAGAGATCTTAATTCTTTAGGTGATATTGTTGAAATTAAAAGTATTGGTAAAAAATTAGTTCTGACTACTGTTGGAGAAACAGTAGGTGATGAAATAGAAATAGGAGAATCAGATAATGGAGTAACTATTGTAACTGAAGATGAAAATCTAATATTCCAAGGAAATTATGATTTAAGATATCTTAACACATTTTGTAAATGTACTAACTTATGTGCTAATGTTGATATGTTTATGAAGAATGATTATCCATTAGTTATCAGATACTTTGTAGCATCATTAGGAACAATCTATCTTTGTCTTTCTAGTAAGACTGATCCAAGTAGTCTTGAATATGACGACAATGATGATGATGATGATGATGATGAAGAAGAAATGTAAATATTTTAATTTATAAATTAATTTATAAATTAAACTTGTGTTTTTTTGGTTCCGCCATAATAAGCGTATCCATGCCCTTGATCTATCATTAATTGATTAAGTTCCACTTTAGAACAATAATTTAATTGATAAATCTTACCTAATAATCGTCCATATTTATCAAAACCCATTGATTCAAATTCTATAATATTATTTAGCACAATATCGGATAAATATTTTTTAGCGGCTTTTGCGTTTTCTATTTCTTGTTCTCTATTTGGCAAATCTAATTTTGGTTTCATTTCAGGAGAGTCATAACCATACATTCTAAGTTTGTGTTTTTCAAAACCTCCTTTATTAAAAATAACTATAGTAATAGTATCTCCATCATAAACATCAACAACTTTAGCTCTAAAGTTACCTTTTAGTTTATATAGATCTAAATTATTTGTTTGATATTTTAAACAACAGTCAATACAAATACAGTTCCCCATTTTTTTAACTAATATAGTAAAATTTCTAATTTAATAAAATTCAATTTATTTTATTAAACTAATATATATGAAAAAGTCATTAATATCAAGCTACATTATTTTATGGATGCATTTAATTAATTTATCATTTAGAATTTTTTATGAGAGAAATTTAGAAGATGTTGAATTTTTTAAGTTAAATACTGATGATATCAATTCTTTTGTAAATAATATATTTTCTGCAAATTATGTTTTTGATGATGGTAAATTCGATATATTAACTATTATTACAGCATTAGGTGCATTTTACTTAAGTAAATATTATGAAGATAATTTAATTATTTTAATTATTTCAACAATCATCGTAGAAGTTTTTGTTATTTATAATAATAAAGATGGAAGATTATTTAATACATTATTAATTGTATCTTGTTTTTACCTAATTGGTAAATTTCTAAGAAAAAGTAAAAATACATACATTTTAGAAAAAAGTTTCAAAAATGATAATGTATTTGATGAAATTAGTACTCAGGAATATGAGCCTTATAAATTATATTAAAACCATATTCATTTAAAATTTCTGTAGGTAAATTTTGAATTGAACTATTTGAATTATCATTAATCCAAATTTTTACAACACTTGTTGATGCATTTTTTGGGCATATTGAAATACCATTTACTAACTTTTCACTATTTGTAATAGTTTCACCTATGATATACATTGATAATTTAATCCATAATTCATATGATTTTTCCATTGGAATTTTTATAGACCAGCAACCACCTTTTTTATTTTGCACATCTTCCCAAATTGGTGTTATTCCTTCTCGCATCATAAAATAATGTTGCGAATTTATTCCTCCTATCAAATCAATATTATTATTAAAATCCCAAAATGATTTAACTGTTCCAATTTCAAATATATTTTTGTAACTATCTAATTTCCAATTATTTTTTTGATGATGATACCAAATTTTCCATTTGGATTCTAATTTGTTTGCAGATTTATCATCTTCTTCTTCTGACATTTCTAATTCTGTTTCTTCAAAATCAGAATTTTCATCAGTATAATAACTAATGTCGTCTGATGATGTACAACTGTCACAATTTTCAGATAAATTGTATTTTTCTGAATCGATATATCTATTAATTCTGTTCATTTAATACTTAAATATTATTTATTTTTTAAATAATATATAAATAAATAATCATATATTTTCTTAAATATGCATATATTAAATTTAATAATAAATATTTATAGTTTCTTACTTTATTTAAAACCAACAAATTATTATTATTATAATTGCAATAAAGGCAATTATATGAATATAACAATTATTGTTAATTTTTTAAATTTTATTTTAGTAGGTATATTCATTAAAAATTATATTTTTGAAAATAACATTATTTGTGAAAAAGATGATAAGATGTGGTTATATTCAAAAAATATTAAAACGTGCTCAACATCTAAAATAATTAAAAATATTTATTATAAAGATGATAATTTAAACATTCAAGTTAATGAATTAAAAAAAAATATATACAATATTGATTCAAATATAAGTCTACCATTTATTTTATATTATTATAAAAAAATTATAGTAAATGATAAATCTTATTTAGAATTAATATATTATAATAATGATTCAAAATATGTCAAAGTACATAAAACATCAAAATTCAACCAGTTGTTTTAAAGGAAAACCTTAAAACATTTAGAAAAATATTGATAATTTAATTGTTAAAATACTTAAATATTACTATAATATATAACATTATAGTAATGTCCGGATATAAATATGATGAAGACTTACACCACATTAACAAAATTCAATTTAGTGTGTTCACTAATGATGACATTATAGACTACTCTAGTGTTTCAAAAGATACTCATGGTATTAATTTACCAGAATCTTATGAAAATTCTGAACCTAAAAGAGGTGGTCTAGTAGATACTAGATTAGGTATTACAGATTCAAATTTAGATTGTGCATACTGTGGACTTGGAGCAAAAGATTGTCCTGGTCACTTTGGTCATACAAAATTAGTTGCACCTGTATTTCACTATGGTTTTTTTGGAATAGTAAAGAATATCTTATCATGTATTTGTTTAAGAAGTTCAAGATTACTTGCTCATAAAATACCAGAAGATCTAAATAGAATTGTAAGAATTTACAAAGGGAAAAAAAGATTTAATGAAATCAAAAAAATATCAGCTAAAATTTCTGTAAGTGATGTTGGAGTACCAGTACCTAAAATCAAAGAAGAGAAAAAGAAAAATAGCGGTGCTTTATATTTAATTGCAGAAACAAATTTAACAAATATTGTTAAAGAAGATGGTACAACTGAAGGAAATAAACCAGTCAGAGAGAAGATTACAGCATTAGATGTTTATAATATTTTTAGAAATATTAGTGATGAAGATTTTAGAATTTTAGGATTTAATCCTACATTATTTAGACCAGAAGATTTACTTTTAACAAATTTTCCAGTACCTCCAGTATCTATTCGCCCTTCATTGAGAGCTGATTATTTAGCATCAGCAACATATGAAGATGATCTAACACATAAGTTAGCAGATATTATTAAAACTAATGAAAAATATAGACAACAAAAGGAAAAAGAATTAGTAAGTGGAGAAGAGTCAAAATATGGAAATGATTTACATAATTATTTACAATATCATGTAATTACATATTTTGATAATGATAAAAGTTCATTTTTAACATCTGAGCAAAAAGTAGGAGGAAAGAAATTTAAGAGTATTTCTGAAAGAATTAAATCTAAGAAAGGAAGAATTAGAGGTAATCTTATGGGAAAACGTGTAAACTTTTCAGCTCGTTCAGTTATTACATCTGATCCTAATTTAAAATTAAATGAGTTAGGTATTCCTAAAAAAATTGCTATGGAAATTACATTTCCTGAAGTTGTAACAGCTTTTAATGTTGAAAGACTTACAAAATTAGTAAGAAATGGAAGATATGTATATCCAGGAGCTAACTTTGTAATTCAAGGGAGTTCATTAGGAAGTTCTAACATTAGAGAATATGATTTACGTTATAGAAAGAAATCAATTAAACTTAAATATGGTGATATTGTAGAACGTCATTTATATAATGGTGACCCTGTTCTATTTAATAGGCAACCATCTTTACATAAACTTAGTATGATGTGTCATAGAGCTAAGATTATTGATGATGATAGATTTAATACATTCCGACTTAATGTAAATGTTACACCACCATATAATGCAGATTTTGATGGTGATGAAATGAATCTTTTTGCACCACAAAGTATTCAGACTCAAACTGAATTGGCATTAATAGCAGATATTAATAAATTAATTATTTCTCCTAAAGATAGTGAGCCAGTTATTGCTCCAGTACAAGATTCAGTTTTAGGAACTTATAAAATGACAAGTCCAGATGCAACTGTAGATTGGCATGATTTTATGAATATTCTTGTTCATTGTATTGGTATTGATTTACAAAATATAAAAATAGAAAAAAATAAGACATATACAGGTACAGAATTATACAATTCCATTATTCCAATAGGTATTAATTTAGATACATCTATTGTTGTGAAGAATGGTGATATTGTTAAAGGGCAAGTAAGAAAGAAAGCTAATAAACAAATTATTAGTAATTGTTGGGATCGCCATGGTCATAAAATAACTGCAGATTATATTACAAACATTCAAAAATTAAATGTAAACTGGATTTTATATGATGGATTTAGTGTTGGGCTAAAAGATTGCTACATTCAACAATCTGTCAAAGATAAAATTGTTTCAGAGTTAGAAAAGAAAAAGTTAGAAATTGCTCACTTAATTACTGAAATAGAAAATAATCCTGAATTATTAGATGCAGATATTTTTGAACAAAGTGTTAAAAGCAATTTAGCAGCTCAAAAAGGTGATATTCAACAGTTAGTAATGAGTGACTTAAATGATAATAATAACTTTTATATTATGGCTAATTCTGGTGCTAAAGGTAAAGAAGTGAATTTAGCTCAGATCATGGGTGCATTAGGTCAAGATATTTTCAAAGGTAAACGTATTGAAAAGGAAGTTAATAATAGAACTTTACCTCATTTCCATCAAAATGATGATACTCCTTTAGCTAGAGGTTATATTGAGCACTCATATCTTGAAGGTTTATCACCAGAAGAATTCTTTTTCCACCATATGACAGGAAGAGAAGGTTTAATTGATACTGCTATTAAAACTGCTGAAACTGGTTATATTTCTAGAAAGCTAATGAAAGGTCTTGAAGATGTTGGTTCTAAATATGATGGAACAGTTAGAACTGGTAATAATTTAATTTTACAATATATTTACAGTGATTTTAATTTAGATCAAACTAAGCAGAAAAAGATTAAAATGAAAACAATTGAAATGGGTAATTCAGAAATAGATAAAAAATTTAGTTTAACAGAATCTGAAATTAAATCTATAGCTAAAGATACTAAAGGTAATGTAGAAATAATTAGACAATTAAATGCATCATATATTAGTGAATTAATAAAGTTACGTGATTTAATGAGAATTACACAAAGAATAATGTTTTTAAATTACAAAACTTTATTAAATGAATTTCATTTTTCGATTAATTTACCAAGAATTATTAGTGATGAAATTAATATAATCAGAGATGAAGACAATAATGAATTATGTAATCCTAAGTATATTCTTGATCAAATTGATCATATTTTAAAACCTAATATTACACAAATAACTACATTTAATAATAAAATTTTAAATGATAAAGAATCTATTAAAATACAAGATGAAATTAGATCTAAAACATTAATTAAATATTATATGTATGAGTACTTATCTCCTAAAAGAGTAATTTATGAATATAAACTTACAAAATATAAATTTGATAAAGTAGTTGAACAAATAATTAATGATTTTAAAGCATCTCAGGTAGATCCTGGAGAGATGGTTGGATGTTTAGCTGCTCAACATATGGGTGAGCCATCTACACAGATGACACTAAATACTTTCCACGCAACAGGTTCTGGTTCAGCAGCTATGCAAGGTGTACCTCGTGTAGAAGAATTAACAAGAGCTACTAAAAATATTAAAACTCCAGAAATGACAATTTATCTAGATAAGACAATCAGAAATGATAAGGATAAAGCAAATATAATTTCATCAAATATTCAATATACTGTTATTAATGATATTGTATTAGATTATGAGATGATTTATGATATTGATACTAATGAGAGTGGATATTCTGCTAAAGATAAAGTATCAAATCCATTCTTTGTAAATCTTAAATCTGGAACAAAAAATTATGAACACATGAATTGGTTACTAAGAATCAAATTAAATAGAAATAAGATTATTGAAAAAAATGTAACTACATTAGATATTAAATCAAATTACATTAAATTCTTTAAAAATTATCTTGGTGATGCTAAGGGTTTAAAACGTCATGAAAAGAAAATCTTAAATGCAATTACAGGATCATGTATATTATCTAACTTCGATAATAACGATAATCCAATTGTTCATATTAGATTTGATCTTGTAGAATTTAATTCTAATTTATTATTAAGTATTAATGAATGGATTATCAATAATCTTAAATTAAAAGGATTAAATAATATTGATAAGACTGATATTGATAGTACAAGTAGATTAATTACATTTGAAAATGAAAATAAAGAATTTGAGGAATCATCTGAAATTGTAATTTATACACAAGGTATTAATATGGATGAAATCAGATATATGGATGGTATTGATTTAAATAGAACATATTGTAATGAAATCAACACTATTAATAAATGTTTTGGTATTGAAGCAGCTAGAGCTGCATTATTAAAAGAATTTGATAGAGTATTTAGTGATCAAAATGTTAATTTTCATCATTTAGCAATCTTAGTTGATGTAATGACCAATTTAGGTTTGTTAACATCAATTGATAGACACGGTATTAACAAACTTGATACTGATCCTTTATCAAGGGCTTCATTTGAAATGCCAATTGAACAATTAACTAAAGCTGCAATTTTTGGTGAAATTGATTATTTAAGAAGTGTATCATCAAGAGTTATGGCAGGTAGAGTAATTTCAGGAGGAACAGGTTTATGTACTTTACTTCTAGATACTGATTATGTAATGAATTCTGAATATGTTGATGATGAAACAACTGTTCAAAGAAGTGAATTCAGCATGTTAGAAGATAATCCAATTATTAAAGATATTATAAGTAGAAAAATGTTTGAGATATTTAATCCCAAATTTTAAATCATTTAAAAGAATATAGCTTTTTTTATTAAAATGAAATTTTATTATTTTGACAAAAAATTATTAAAGTCATTAAATTTACCACATGACAAAAAATATACATTAGATTTTATTACAAGAAATTTTATGA
>JACKZZ010022104.1_pt1 | contig 11526 bp, 9 predicted proteins | sample 8027871 | NCBI WGS metagenome assembly JACKZZ01 (sample SAMN15724774, study PRJNA655200) | protist metagenome | isolation source: fluorescence activated cell sorting (FACS) single amplified genomes of... | place: USA: West Boothbay Harbor, Gulf of Maine | collected 2000-07-19
TCTTCAGGCGTTGGGTGAGGAACATCTTCCTAAGCGCCCTTTGCCTTCGTACTGTGATTCCGAGTGAGTACCGGAGGTCGCGCCAGTCGTCCAAGTCCATGTTCTCCTGTAGGTAAAGCCAGAGTCGTTTGGCCAGTGCCTCAAATAATTTCTTGAAGAACAAATGCAAGTCATCTGTCCAAATAATTAAAATGAGCTCAATTCTCTCTGATACGAAAATAGACGGCTCATCCGGTAGAGCCTTCAGACCAAACCGCTTGAGGATAGGATAGAACTTATTAGTTTGAAAAAGCTTTGGGCCCTGGGGAATCCCGTATATCGCTTTTAGTACTTGGCGGCACGTTGCGTAGTCTCTTTTGACACCATTTTGCAGTCCGGGGTCAAGGTTGAATCTCGGCGGTGGGAATACGTACAGTGTAGTGTCTATGTCAGCAGACAAGAAAGCAGTGTTTACGTCCCCTGACTTAGCCTCCATATCATATCTCGTGGCCAACGCTAGCACACATCTTACTGCAGCGGGATTCGGGGTATTCGCATACGTCTCGTTGTAGTCTTCGCCCTCGACCATTTTGTTGCCTCTGATGACCGCGCGCGACTTCCGCTTTGTTCCCCCGCCTTCGAGGACCTTGTTGGCCCTGATCCAGTCAAGTGGTACCGGCTCGTAGCCCATTCCTCTGATCTTGGCCGTCGACACGGGTGGTCCTAGCGTTTTCATCTTCAAATGTTGCTGCACTTCTTTAAGTTCTGACTCCCGCCATAGCTTTTCCTCGTCCTCGTCTTGAGATCGTGCTACTCGAGAAGCGCTTTCTTTGGCCACTGAACAAGTGTAAGGGATGGTCAAGCGATACATATTATCCGAAGACCGCTTAACTCTGATCATGATACGCCCTTTGAACGTGACTGTAAGCATGCCTCCTTTCTTCTCAATTCCGCATCCTGCCTCCTCCAGCTTTCCTTCCGAGATGAGGTTGTAGTCGAAGCTTGGCGTGATCCTCACTTCCGTAAGCCTGATGGGCACACCCCCCGTCGCGGTAGCCGGGAGAACTGTCTCTCCTGTCCCTCTTGTGGCTTCGTAGGCTCCGTTCGCCACCTTGACGCGTCTCCCTGGGGTCTCTTTTACGTTGTGCAGTGCTGCTATGGCCTCTTTCGTGGCTGCGTGATGCTCGGTGGTTCCGCTGTCAAATAACCATTCAGTTGCTCCGCTGGGGTTCGAACTCGTGTCTCCTCCGACCATGAACGAGTGCATTGGCAGCCAGTCTTGGTCTTCTGTCGCTACGGCGTTGGCTGCTGACGGTGGTCCCCCTGGCGGCGCTGGTGGCTGAACTTGCTGGACTTGTGACTGGGCTTGGCTCGGCTTTGCTTGGCTTGATGTTTGATCTAGGGCCTCCTTTGCTTGGACCCATTGAGCGCACCTCCTGCCCTGGACATGTCCCTCTTGCCCGCAGAACCAGCACGTTGCTGTCGCGCCTTTCAGGTGCTTAAACCTGCACTTCTCGCCCCTCCTGCAGACGCCCCTTCTGTGCAGTCTGCACACTTCTGTTGATTGCGTAGGCTGTGCGTTCGTATTGGTGACGACGAATGCCTTGTCTCCCTGTCGCTTGGATGATGACGCTCCTGTGCTGGGGGCTCCTGGCAGATTTGGGTTTCGTATCGTGGCTTCTGCGAGGGCTTGTACACATTCTTTCCACCCACTTTCTTGTCTTCTCAGGTAATCTATGGTAGAACCAAAATCTTCAGGGATGTGTTTGAGTAGATAGAATACCTTGTCAGTCTCGTCTCCCTTGTGGCCGCACGCCACCAACTTGTCCCATAGTCTGTCCACGGATGAGATGTATGCCATGAGGTCTTCGTGCTTGTCCAGCCTGTTTTCAAACAATTGGTCCAGTAGTCTGTGCCTGTTAAGACTCCCTGCTTTGAAATATATGTTGTTCAGCTCAGAGAGTAAATGTTCGACCTCTCCTTGCTTTACGTGTCTTACTCGGTCGAGCAACTTCTGGTCTATTTTGCTCATCAGTTTTGCGTATACCTGCCGCCTGACCTGGGCTGGGAGATAGTCGTCTCTCATTCTCCTGTGAGGTTTTTCCAGTGCGCCTGTCACCACATCGTCTAGGTCATATCCATACAAGAAAGTATTTACGCCCTCTATCCAGTGTGAAAAGTTAGTTTCGTCGCTTGAACTCAACTGTTTGAGCTCCGGTGCTTTGGCTATGTCTCTAGCTCTTTGTTCGTTCCTACGTTCCCTATCGTTTTGCTGAGCGTGCCTTTGTCTTTCAATCTGAATTCGCTCCGCTTCTGCTTTCTCAATTGTGAGTGCTTCTATTTGTTGTCTCATTCCCTCTATTGCTTCTCTTGCCGTTTGCAAGCTCCCGTTTAGCTGTTCGTTTTCCTGTTGTAAGGCTCGCTGCCTGTTCCTTTCGTCAATATCCTCTTGCCTATCTTCAGGATTTCTCCTGCCAGGCGCTTGCCTATCTTCAGGATTTCTCCTGCCAGGCGTACCTTGTCCATTGTTACCCTTTTTCCTTGTTGATGAGGGCATTATTTCTGTTTCACGCAATTGGTGCTCGTAACCTGTTGAATCGAATTTAGTACCCCAAAATGGGATGACTGGCTCAGTCATGTCAGTCATATGGTAAACCTATATCGGCCATAGTGGGCCGGATTACGTGGGTCTATGAGTGTTAACTTAAGTATGTCGTACATGTCAACAGCTATGTATACAACAGTAACTGCTGCGGCCTGCTGCTGCTGCTGCGCAGCCAGCAACGACTCGATCGGCTATAGTGAGAAGAGGGACGAAGACTTAACCTCTTCCTGATCTGCCTTGACCTTCTTGGTTTGCTGTGGGCGGGCTCGTTTGGATCGTTTCTTGGTGGGCGGTGATTTTTCAGAATCAGAATCAGAAACGCGACGCGAGAGAGGCTGGACGGCTGGGACTGCGGCTGCGCTTTTGACAAGAGAAAGCTGGTCTTGGCAAGCTTGCCACCGAAGCGCAGCGGCCTCTTGTCGTCGCTGGCGAGTCAGTGCCCGCTCCCGTTCGCGTGCCCTTCTCTTCTCCTGCCGTTCTTTGTCCCGTCGCTGCTTCGAAGACATTCTTGCGGATTTTTTCTTGATGACGGGGAAATCCGGGCCGCAAGCAGCCATCTTCTTCCCTTTTGGCCTTTCGACCGCTTTCCATTCCTCGCAGACAATACTCCTTGTGCTCGTTGCCTTGACTACTGGAGTGATATTGGCATTTGCCACTTGCTTGTACGGATTTCTTTTGTGTTTTCTCATGTGTCGTGCTGAATGCAGCTCCCTGCCACAGTCTGCCCCTTCCGAGCCACACAAGTGCATTCCGCAGTCAGTGCAGTATTCGGAGGCAGGCTCTTCGTTGCACATTCCGCACAATTCCTAAGTCGCAAATAATTGAAAATATTAAAAAACTTAAGAGAACCAACACAAGAACCAGCACCAGCAAAAAAATCGAAAACGTACCATGGCCCTGCTGATGACATTGTTTCTCTTGATGCGGCGGCGCTTTTTTGCTTGCACATAAATGTCTGCGTTTGACCCAGCTGGTGTATAAACGTAGCTTTCTTCAACTGGGCTTTGCTGCGAAAAACTCGTGTTGACCATCAGATCCTTTTGGACGCGGGGGGTAGCGACCATAGGAGACTTAACGGGCTCGATTGGCTTCCTTTCGGCTTCCAGACTTGCAACAGACACCTTACTGCTCGGTGTACGGAGCCGTGCCATTAGTTGTGGGGTCGAGGGCAGCTCTAGGATTGGAGTGTCGAAAGAGGGAGTGCCTAAAAAGTTGGAATGCAGAGGGCTCTGGGCCAGCAACCGAGCGACTGGAGTGTTGGAAACATCCCGGGGGGCGACAGGCGTCTGCGTGTGAGAGGTGGGGCTGGGGTTTGCGCTGCGGCTGGGTGGTTGGGAAGCAGCAGCTGGCTGTCGTGGCGTCATGCTGTGAGGGGCAGGCATCGAAGCTGCAACAACTTTGAGCTGGACAGGCTTCATTGCTTCTTCTTGCACTTGGTTGGACTCTTCTGGCTGCTCCAAAGTCGAATCTTTGGCGACAGCCACTTCAGCTACGGCGGCAATGGCAGTCTCAGCCTTGGCCTCCCCGGCCTCTTTGAACTCAACTTCAACTGGAGCAACGACAGCGGCAGCTGGCTCAACCTTGGCTTGCTCGGCGATCGGTTCCACTTCCGCTTGGGGAGCGGGCTCGGCGGCAACAGGATCAGCTGGGGAAGCTGCAGCGAGCGCATTCATGGTTTCCGCAGGTGCTTCATCGTGTGCTTCTGGTGCCACGGCAGAGGCCTCGGCTGTTGCTTCGGAAGGAGACGCTAGAGTAGCTCCAGCTGAGACAGCGACCGGGAGTAAGGGAACAGCGCTAGAAAGGTTGGCGTGTGAGGAGCCTCCGGCTTCTTCCGGAAGTTTGGAGCTATCAGCAGAGAAAGTCTCAGAAGGCGACGGCGACGGCGACGGCGACGGATTTGGTCCAGGACTGGGTTCACGGAAAATGGGCGTGGCTGGGGAGGAGGTTTGACCTTGCAGGAATTCAACCAGCTGTGCAGTTGGAGACAAGGGCCCACTGGGTGCCAGAACCTTCGTTTCGGCCCTCCAAGTCGGAGCGACCTGCAGAGCTTCCTGCATTGCCTTGTCTTGGGTAGAGGAAGATCCAGTTTGAAGAGAAAGGATGAGGTGTCGGGGAGTAAAGGGGGTGGTGGGGAACTTAACTAGGGGTGCTGGCGAGCTTGAGCCTGGTTCTTGAGACTGCAGCTCTGGTTCGCCTTGAGCGAAGGTGTGTGTGGCAGGGGCAGCCCTGCTGCTTCGGGGCCGGAGTGACTTTTTGGCTTCCGCTCCGACCAGCACAGACGGAGTTGTCCTCTTGAGGTAAGGATGCGGCTTCCGCTCTTTGCGGGCAGTTGCTTTCTCTTCGGCTGGTGGCCTCCAGTCCGGTTGGGCAATCCTCGCGACCAAGTCTGTCCTTTTCCCCCTTTTGGACGTCGGAGTCCGCGCCAGCCGGCTCTTGGACTTGAATGGGTTCACATCGGGCTGTGGAGTGTTGCCAACAGTTCCCATCATTGGTGAACCAACATAAGAGGTATCCGGAGCAACAAAAGACGATTCGCCGGCATTTCCAACAAAGGAAGTGTCTGCAAAGGAGGTTTCAACTTGCTTTGTACTTGTCGGCAGCTCGTGAATCTCATCAATTTGACTCTGCGTGGCCGAGGCTTCATCGGGCATTTCTTCGGATGCCTGCTTGGCTTCTGATGAAGAGCTTTCTTTCTGGGCATCTTTAATACTATTGGCTGGAGTAAGCTCTTCGGCAGTTTCATTTGGGGCAGAGATGTGTTCCACAGGCAATTCTTCAGGCGACTCTTCAAGACTTTTCATGGGGATTCCCTCTTCTTGCGATCCTTGCATTGCTTCACTTTTAGACGGGCCTGTCGAATTTTGCTTTTGCGGTTGTTGCTGGTCGTTTCCTTCAGATACAGCTGTTATATTTTGTTGTTTTGAATTTGGCAAATCTTCATCTGCTGATTTCATGTCTGTGTTCGAGTCATCGGCCTGGCTAGTCGGCGCTGGTGGCAAGTTCTGATGAACGGGTTGCAACGAAACATCAGCCCATGCAGCATGGAAACTATCGACAGGGACCGAGATTGCAATCGTCTTTTCCAACCCCGAAAATTGTGTCTGAGTGAAGGCAGTAACGCTTGTTCTCCTATTGTCTGCAGGCTCCGCCTCCTGCATCTGAATTGCATCAGTGGCAGGCATAAATTTGTCGTCGCCGGCTACCACCTCGTTACGCGTCTCAACATTTGTTGCATCATTGGGAACATCGACCTGTTGTGTCAAAGCAACGATAGGTTCTTGAGTTACTTCGGTGGGACTCAATGTGTCCCCCTCTTGCTGCTTTGGTTCTGGTTCTGCCGAATCAATTATTTGAGCTGGGTCGTGGAGTTCCATATTTTCTTCTTCTTTGACTTCACGTTCAACAGGAGGCGGTTTCGGGGGTGTGCGTTGTAGTTTGCTTCCCGTTCCGAATGGATTCGATGTATTGAAATTTAGCCTCAACGTCGAGCTAGATTTGACAGGCTCTTGTTTGGAGGGGCGAACGATCTTCCGCGAGACGAGCCCTTTGCGCTGACGAACCACTGTCGGCTTGGAAGGCGCACTTCCAGGTAGCTTGCGTAATGATTTTGAGATTTTGTTTTCGAGGCTGCCCAGCGGGGTTCGGGTCGAGGATCTGGACGATTTTGCCGAAGGGGTTGTTGACCTGGCCCGGAGTACCTTGTTTGATCTAGCGTTGGGGGGTCTGCTGGCCGTTCGAGGTTTACTGGGCTGCTGTTGCTTCTTCAGCGAAGTCGGCAGAGGGCGGTCATCGTAGGAGGAGTTGGTTGTCTTGGAGGTGACTGCATTTTCCTTGTCATCTTCGGAAAGCTGCGAAGAAAGCTTGGGGGGAGTTCGTTGCAAAGCTTTCGAGGATGCAAATGGATTGTCCTTTGTTATTCACATCAAGTGGGGAAATGAATGATTAATTAGCCCCGCAAGCAACAACATCAGAGGATGGCAATTGAGGGAACTGTTAGCGCAAGGGAAAAAGTCGAGAGGGGCGGGTCATCACCTGTGCAAGCATTCTCCTTGAGGGGCCAAGCCAGTTTTGGGGCTGGGGAAGGCAAGGCTGCACACACGACGGGAAAATGAATAAAGAGTTCATCACAAAAACTTCATTTCTCGCTTTTTTCATCCCCTCTTCCTGTGTCTTTTCCCCTTCTTTGCATCTGGGATTAATTGCTTCTCGATACGGGCCTCCGGAAACCAAATTAATAACCGTTGAACTTGCATTGGCATTTTGAAGAAGGCGTGGCCGACTGACCATGGCTGACTGACTGATCCATCAGTTCGCATATATTCAATTTCAAACATTTGGGGAAGGAAAAGGCAACGAATAGAATGCATTCTATGTTCCTCCACTCCCTTCATCTCTCTTTCTTTCTCTTTTGTTTCTCTCTCTCTCTCTCTCTCTCTCTCTCTTTTCCCTTCTTGCATTATCTTTTTCTTTGCTATCCCTCCCTTTCTGCCATACAGTGTTGCGTGGGAGAGTGCGCACGCAATGGCGTTCGGTCGCGCACGACGCTTCAGGGTTTCCGTGCAGGTGCTGGCCACAGTCGCTCTTCTCGGTGGCTTGGCGAAAGCCCAGGCCAGCCCAAACGTGGCTCCGCAGGGCTCGGGCTTTTCGCCAGAAGAAAAAAGTGCCTTCTCGTATTTGATCCTGCCCGAGGTTTCTGGGCCAGCGTTGAAATCGCCCGTGAAATTCTTGGCGGAATTTACTGCCCCGCTTCAGTTTCCACTTGCTCTGAACGGTAGTATTGAATGTTCTCCCAATTGCTGCGCAGCACTCATGATTGATAAACGAAAATCACCTTTTTCGCGTAGATATTCTCATCCAAAACGGAACGTTGCTCGATTTGCAGCAGATAGACTCAACTTCGTTTGCCTTTTCGATAGACCCATCAGCATTGCAAACGTCTTTTTCCGGTTTTCCCCTCCTCCAAGCTTTTCAATTTTATTTTATTTCAGTGGAAAATTGTGTCTCGTCGATTTAACTCAAATTAATTTTCAGTTCAACTGCTTGAGAACCGCTTGAAGAGTTCCGATGGACAATATGTTTCAAAAAGTGCTCCTGTGACCGTCTTTTACGATTCTCTAGCTCCCTACTTGTTGAATTTTTTCTCTGGGACCGCATCGCCGAGCAATGTCGTCCCAATTGTCGTTGTTGCCGAGTTTAGTGAAGACGTCATTGGGCTGACGAAAAGTCAAATTGCCGTTTCAAGTGGGTTCGTAACAAAAATCACACAAGCCACTCGATCCAAGTACCTCATCGAGATCCATCCCTCTTCTTCATCGGTCACAGTAAGTGTGAATATTGAAAGGTTCAAAAGTCTCTCTTTTCGTTTCTGTTCTCGAGTAAACTCAACCTGATTTGTGCCTACAGGGGCGTGACAAAGGATTTAGCAGGAAACGGAAACACTGGGTCTTCAATCGTTAGTATTCAACATGACAATGCTCGACCTGCTATCGCCTCCCTGACCTCTACTTCAACTTCTCCTACCTCCTCCACTCCAATAACATGCCTTGCAACCTTCTCTGAACCCGTGCTACAATTTACTTCCGAAGATGTCGCAGTCCAAGGTAATATGCTGCTGTCAAAACCTTTTCTCTTGGTGCTCAACCGCAACACTTTTTTGTTCAGGTGGCTACATAGCAGAATTTGTTTCTCTTGCTGAGGCTCAGTACTCTCTAGTAATAATGCCGTACGAATCAGACACATTGATCCAAGTTAGCATTCCGGAAGCCTCGGTTGTGGACTATTCTGGCAACCTTAATCTCCCATCACTTCCACTGAGAATGTATTACGATGCCAGTTATCCAAGCGCTGTGATTACCAAGCTATCTGCTTCGAATTCGCAACTTTCGCTAGCAGTCGAATTTGATGAACCAGTGTTTGGTTTCGATCCATCCGACCTGACCGTTTCCAATGCGACCATTGTGGAATTCGTGGCTGAATCAAACTCGCGTTTTGCTTTAGAACTTCTAACCACTACAACAGTCGCATTGGTGTCTGTCAAGCTTGGTACTACTCTTTCTGCCATTCAAAAAGATGCGCTGTTTGACTTTTTTTTGTTTTTTCCAGCACCTGGTTCGGTATTTGACGGTGCGGGGAACCCCAACTCACTCTCAGAGTTTCAAACAAGCATTGATTTGAATCGCCCATCGGTTGCATCAATAGAGCATGTTTCCCTGACTTGGCCTGATTCCTTCCGAGCCACCCAGCTTCCAATTCGAGTTCTGTGGTCTAAACCTGTGGAGGTAATGGCTTGCTTTCACTCTGCTTCTCGTATGGGGTGTTAACTCCTTGTGTCGGGCCACAGAGCTTCCTTGCCAGCAGCATGACGGTTGAAGGTGCATCAATCATCGACTGGGTGAGAGTTTCCAGTGCTGAATACAGGTAATTGGCAACAAAAAAAACTTTATTGCTCGTTTCTGGAAGTTTCTTTTGATTGCCGTAGGTGCACCCTTAGCGTCAACGTCACGCAACCCAGCGTGAACATTCAACTGTGGATTGAGGAGGAAGCCACGTTTGACAGCCAAGGCAACCCAAACATAAAATCCGAAGTGTACGAGGTTAGACCAAAGAACGTTTATTCCTAGTTCAAACCATTCTCATGGTGAGTTTTGTTGGCAGTTTCCCCACGACCTGGAACCTCCGCGCGTTTCCTCGATGACTTCAGTGAGTGGAAATCCGACTTCTATCCTTCCAATAGTCGTCGAAATCGCTTTTAGTGAAGAGGTAAGCTTATAGTACCCATCAAGTAATAGTTTTTTTAGAACTTTAGTTTTTTTCAACGGCCAGGTTTGGGGCTTGGAGATTGGGGACATTCTTATCGAAGGAGGCTCTATCGCCAAGGTGGATGTCGAATCGTCTTCCTCTTATCTTGCGTACATCCACCCCAACTTCAAGCAAATCTACTCGGACGGCGACCAGCAACAAATCGAAATCCAGGTGCCCCAAGGTGCAGTGGTCGACAAAGCAAATTTACAAAGCTTGGCTTCTGAAGCTCTAGTGATTTCGTTCAACCCCAATATGCCATTCATCCGGAAGTTGTGGAGTCCGAATCTACCCACCTCCATTACATCTCTACCATTTTTCTCGGTTGAAGTCATTTTTAGTACTGCAATTAAGGATTTCAAACCAAGTGGAGTTCGTTTGAGTGGGGCTGGAGCAACCGTTGCCAATTTCAATCAAATTTCTCCAGAACGCGCAAGCTTTGACGTTGTCCTCTCTATCTTTCCAACTGAGAGTACATATTTTTGTCGTTTCGAGTCATAATTGATGCACACTCAATTTATTGTCTACTTAGGTCCAGTTAAGGTTCAAATCTCAGAAGGGGCTGCCTTGAGTGAAGCTGGAGTACCCACGGTGATGTCAATGCCTCTGGTTGTTTCGCACGATTCGCTTCCTCCGAAGGTGAAACCTGGGATTTGATTAGCCCAGTGGTGTGCGATTTTCTTTCAACAATTTTTTTTTTGTTTTGTTTCCGCAGGTACTTTCTCTGAGTGGAGTCAGTACGCACTCCGTAGTCGAAGCCGGGGAGCTCGGGATCATCGAAGCAACATTGATATTTAATGAGGCTGTCTACGGTTTATCTGCAGACAAACTTTCGATTATCGGTGGTTCCATACTGAACATGAGGAGCGAATCCAATGGTTTTAATTTGTTGTTTTTTCCAACCTCAAAGTCCATGTAGTGATTCCAATTCCATTGTTACGTAGGAGCAGTTTCTTTCAAGTTCGAGATTCTTCCTTTCGAACAGGATTCTGAAGTGCACATATCGTTAGCTGCAAATGCAGTAAAAGACAAAGCTGGCAACCTCAATGCTGCCTCCCACTCAGTAGTAGTTCGGCATGATCTGATTCCGCCGACCGCAAAGGAGTTCAAAGCGACTGAATCTGGCATTGTCACAAATAAGGTATTCGATGTAAAGCTAGTGTTCGACGAGCCCATCGCGAACCTATCCTCATCTGCAATCGAAGTCATTGGTGGTGCGTGCCTCGAGTTTTGATCTTTTGGGTTTGCTGCATCATTTGAAAGAGTACCCACGGTTCCTTTTATTTACAATTAGGGGACTTGAATTCAATTGCGCCTATATCTTCGTCTCATTACGTGCTGCGGATTGAGTCTCTTGTAGAAGAGGGTTTGCTTGAAATTTCAGTGAAGAAAGGAACCGTACAGGATTATACGGGCAACAAAAACACAGAGGCGTTCGTTTTAGTGGTTCACTGCGACACCTTGTCGCCTACTTTAGTGGACTTGTACGTGAGAGGGTTTTCTAGTTCCAACACCTCGACAATGAGCATTGCCACTTCCTCGCCAATTATTGTTGTTGCTCGTTTCGACGAACCTGTTTCTCACATCGGTGTCTCGGCTCTTCGCGTCGAAGGAGCAATTGTACAGCCGATCGACCCTTCACGTGAACCTGCTAGCGAAGTTTTGTTTTCCCTTTACCCAACCTCTTCTTCACTTGATGTGTCTGTCGATCTCGCCGACGGAAGCTTCCAGGATTTGGCGGGAAATGTAGTCACAAGAGGACATCATCAAAAAGTCCTTCGCCTGCGGTTAGACTCTGACCCTCCCGCGGTTGAGTTTATGACTTCTCCTGACCTTGTGGAACCAACTTCGCGATCCATGATACCAATTCAAGTCAAGTTTACTGAAGCTGTCAACGGTAAAAGTATTTATACCTTTGCGTTTTCATAACTTGTTAAACTTGTCTTGCAACATTCAGGGTTCGAAATTGAAGACATTCTGGTCGAGAATGGGTACCCACAGAGCCTCAAGCAGTTGACGCCAGACCTTTTTGTGTTCGACCTTGTTTCAACGTCACCACACGGCATCATATCTGTTTCGATTGCTCCAACGAGTTTTCAAGATGCAGCCGGTGAGTTCGATTGCCCAAGTCTCATGATGTCTGT
>JACKZZ010008500.1_pt1 | contig 11524 bp, 16 predicted proteins | sample 8027871 | NCBI WGS metagenome assembly JACKZZ01 (sample SAMN15724774, study PRJNA655200) | protist metagenome | isolation source: fluorescence activated cell sorting (FACS) single amplified genomes of... | place: USA: West Boothbay Harbor, Gulf of Maine | collected 2000-07-19
GGGAATCTGCTAGGCAAATCCACCAGCTTTGGTTGTTGCGCATGACAAGTTTTGCCCCGTAGTGTACTCCTGTTTAGCTCGTTCAGCACCATCACAGAGCTGGCCTGTAATGCTGATTGGAGCACTACAAATCTCAAAACGCGACTAGAAGATGCTTCGCATGGGGCTCCGCATGAAAAACAATGGGATCATGCAGTTTTGCATGACAACTCTGATGGCACTTCGGTGTCCGCCTGACCTACCTTCCCTGCGTGACAGCCATCTGCGGCCGTTTACAAAGGGGGAGGCAAAGTGCGCCGCACTTCTGTTTAGCATGACAACTCTGGGTTGGGGACGTTTTTACATAGGATAGATTTTGAGGAGGAGGTGCAGACGGCGGTACTTGATAACTACGCTAAGCCTTTAGAGGCACACATGGATAATAATTCTCGTGAAGAAGGAGCACATGCTGAGGACATGATTCGTGCACCGAAAGTAGAAGACCACCACGACGCTGGGGACGATCTTGAAGATGCTCCTGGGACAACTGAGCATAATGATACAGACGAAGACGACGTGCCCTGCGTTTGTTTCGAAATTGTGTCACCGGGGGGAGATGCAGGTGTCGATTTGCAGCTTGTGGAGCGAAAAAGCGCGGTAAAAAGAACTACTGCTTCCTCATCTGCAGCTTCCCCCGCCGGATCGGCTGATCCAACAAGAACTGCGGAAGGAACAAATACTGCACCGACGACGGCGACAAATAAAGATCATCATGATACTATAAGAACCTCCTCCGAGGCAGAACTACATCAAACTACTGGCGACATGAAGAGCAAGAAAAACAAACTGCAGAAACTCTTTGCCTTCTTGTCACGGATGAAGAGGAAACAAAATGTTGGCGCTCCTGCTGCTGACTCCAGCGAGGAAACAAAACTCCAGAAATATCATCATCAACAGTGCGGCTAGCCCCGATGCGTTGACGGCCAGCCAAAGGTCTTGGATTTGCATCCGAGCAACCATGAGGGCAAGTGCCGGCCTCCCGGGAAATAGCCTTGGGGGGTCGTCCTTGGGGGTTCAAGAATGGGGTATCCGACATTTTGCTCCGATGCATTTTTCTCCATCGTGATTCGCTTCAGAAAAAAACGCATCGGAGCAGTTTTTTTCGAGGTTCTTGTTAGATGTGTATGGACAACATTGGATCTCGTCCAATCTGCTCTGATGGAGACAGCGATGCGTTTTTCGGATCGAAGCCCTGGGCCTTGAGTGCCTTTGGACCGCTAACAACCTGAAGGGGTCCATCAGGGCAACTCACGCGAGCCTGGGGGCATTGCTCCCAACTTTGGTGACGAAATCGAGGAAAACATCGCCCAGATCCCTGATCCGGAAAACGCATCCGTGTCTCCATCGGAGCAAAATGCATCACCAGCAAACTTGCTCCGCTACGGTTTTCCTTCACGGAGGCACGGGTGTGCTTTTCGGATCAGAGATTCGAGCAAGCAAAGTAGCGAACTTGCTCTAGTGCCTTCTTTACTGCTTCGCTCTTTGTAAGACGGCTTGGCCTCTCTCCAAATGCATCAGAGCAGCCTCGTGTCTGATATCAGTGCGCGCGCCAATGTCTTCAGGGCGGGTAGGTTTTTCGCTCTGTGTGGCCCTGATGCGGAGAGGCGGGGAATTGCATCGGAGCAAACTTCCAAAAACCTGCTGCAGCAACCCCTTCCGAGGCCTTTTTCGTGCTTATCAGCCCAAGCAGGTCAAATTGTCTTCGAGCTCCTACATTTTGCGCAGATGCTGGCGCGGATGAAAATTTTGCACCTTTAAAAGAAAAACAAACTGCAGAAACTCTTTGCTTTCTTGTCACGGATGAAGAGGAAACAAAACGGCGCTCCTGCAGCTGCTGCTGATGATATTTCTGGAGCCTCTACCACCAGTGGCTGCGATGAACCCTGCGCAAACGCACGAATAGCAGAAGAGTTTGTTTTCGTGGATGAGGTAGAAGATCAATGCACGACCGTATTGCAGTGAAAAATGCCCCCAACCCGAAAGTTGCAATACTTTGTGATGCGAAGTTTCCAAATGAAAACTTTTTGTCTTGCATGAAAGTGCTATGAGTCTTTGCGATGTAGAGTCTAGTCGTATACAGCGTCGCTTGCATCATGACAAGCGCCGCTCTTGCTGCGATCTTTTGCAATACAAATTTTGCTACTCACGATTGAAAATCTGTGAAGCTGATACATGCAACAGGGCGAACGTTTCCATTGGAAAGGTTCGCAATGCAAACGCTCCGAAGTAGTTCTGGGGTGGGGGCATCTTTCATTGTAACAGACCGCTACTACTTCGTCCGATGAAGACCACGACGATCAGGATGTTGGTGCGAAAAAAGCGACAAGAGATAAAAATAGTCGCGGAAAAGTGGATCTTTTTGCTGTGCCGCCGTCGACAGTAGATAGGGCCAATGAAAAAAAAGGATCTTTTCATCCACCTTCTAATTGTACTACTACACCAAGGTCAGCAACGAGTGTTTCATCGACTACTCCTGCTACTTCTTCCCCCTCGAACTGCACCTCCACCAGCACCACGACCTCCTACACCCCTCAGTCTCGCATCGTGTTGCAGCTCGCGTTCGCGTATGAACTGCAAAAGCATCGTACTCGTATAAACAAATTTCCTCTGCGTGAGAAATGAAATTTGTAATGCAGATTTACCTTTAAAGAGAAGATTTGTAATGCATGAGTGCAATACGAGGGCGATACTTTTGCACAGGATACCGCGTTCTTTGGAATTACCATGTACCCGGTGATGACTGCGGTTTGGCTGTATCGGAACACGGGCAATGCGAATTTTATGTTTTTCATGCAGCTGCTGTTTCTCGTGTTTGCGAGCATGACGCTGATGGAATTTGTCGGGATCTGTCACCACGCACAATTGCTCATCCCGCCGAGGTGTTAGTAGAATGGATTTTTTTTCGTCTTTGAAGATAGGAGGAAACATGGATTTGCACCAGGGAGTCAGATGTGTTTGAAATGAAATTGAAATCGTGATGCTGCAGTCGTAATATCGTTGCTTGCGCACAAAAAGCGCTCCTCACGGAGAGTGCTCGTGGTTTTGGAACAGTTTTGCAAAAAGCTCTTTCCACTGAAATTTGGTGGGTTCAAGATGGTTTTTTCATATGAAAAAATCTAGAATTTTGTATTTGTTCACGGTAATTTTACTATACGAAAGTATCCTTTTTTCCACGTTGCTTGTCTGTGAATCAGCATGGGAAAGAAAGGAAAGTGGCTTCAGGGAGTAATTCTACCTAACGGCTGCTGATGGCACGACTTCGGGACAAAACGGAGGGGGTTTCAGTTTGTGGTGCAGGCTGCACTCATTCGATTTTCATGAAAATTAGAATTTGGTTAGAGAGAGGACTGCAAAGTTGCCAAAGTAGACGAGATGAGAGGGGCGCGTCTTCATCAGTAAATTCTGGGACGAGTCGTGGGAGAAAAGAAAAATGATTTTCGCAGAGGAACTACGTATGAAGCCGTTTACTAGATTCACTCTTAGCGTTACACAAGAACTTGCTATGCCCAGTGATACTGAAAGACTGGTGTGCAAATAAATTATTTGCTAACCTCGCCGGAAGTTGCCTCAAATTCAAATACGTACGAGTTGACATTTTGGCCTCGACAAAAACCTGCTGTTGGAGTTTTCAAAGAAGGAAAAGCGCGCAACGCGACCTCATGCTCGCAAAAAATTCCTCCGCGGTCGTTTTAGGGTCTTATTTTCCGAACAACAACGGGAATTCAGCTCATTTTTCCCCGGATAACATCAGCAAGACACCTAAAAGTGGACAACTTTCACCGATGGACCACTCTGTGCAGGCAGAAGCGACCTCGTTCTCGGCTGCTGCAGCCTGTGAAAGAGTAAAAATATCAGAGCGTTTAATGTTTGGTGCAGATCCATCTATAAATAGTAACCCGAGCAGCCAAAATATTAATCATCTGCGGGGTCGCGCCGTCCTGGCACCAGCTGCTTCTACAGGTCGTGGCTCAACAACACAGTTGCCGTCAACATCACACCTGTTTTGCAGCACCACTACATCCTGGGCTGCGGAAAAAGTGCAGAAGCAGGTGACAGAGGAATTAGCGAAGCGCAGCCTGATTCCCGTGAAGCCCCGGTTTCTCAGTCTAGCGCTGTTCGTCGGCTGTTTTTTCCTCACGAGTGTTTTGGAGTACTTGTTTTATCACCAGCTGCATGTTCCGGAGGAGCAGGAGCACCAACATCAACGGAGCGACCAGCTGACAGCGGCGACTGGAGGAACAACATCAAGCGTAGATGGACTAAGACAGGGCGGCGCTGGTGCAGCTTCTGAAGATGCACACGAAGATTTACCTCACGAAGATCGTTGATCAAGGTTGTACTGGTACTACGACTTGAAGAATAATCAAGCAGTTGCAAAGGATAAGAAGCCGCGGGCGAACCAGTACTTCTGAAACGAGTTATCTTCTGGTGCCATTTTTATCCTCCGGTCCATCTCCATCATCTTCTTGTTCCAGTGATCATAGGTTCATAGTTGAAGTTGTACTACCACGCTCGAAGTGAGTACTTAATATGGGCGCGTGGCAGTCCTCCCGAAATATAAACAACTCATTCATTCCTATTCCTTCGAACGGGGAACAAGCCAGAGCAGAGACAGAGTCAGCACAAAGTGGTCGTGACGAGGAGAACAACCAGTCTTACTGCACGACCTACACGGATGAAGCCGCGGCTATGGGGCTCTCAAACGTTACATTCTCAACTGTTACATGATTTGTCATGCAAAACGACCACGAGCCGCAAGACGATCAAGCTGCTTCGCATGACAAATTATCGAAGGGCCAAACAGCATCTAAATCCGTGCTAAATTTGTGATGCAAGACTTGCAAGCTTTCCCCTTTCCCTATTGCTGTTTTTGCATTACAAATTCATGTAACAGTTGAGAGTGTAACATTTGAGAACGCCATAGCGGCGAGAGGAACTTCCGTCCAGAGCGCACCTGCACAGCAGACAGATAAAGATGGTCAGCATGATGAACGACAACAAGCGCATCATTTGCTGTTTCAAGCTCAACAGGCGAGGAACTCGAGCTGCTATACCTGCAAGGAGCCCCCGCAACTACTCCTGCATAAGAAAAATGATGGTGCGACGACGACGAGAAGGTCTACTTCCAACGCAGAAAAAATTTTGCTGTCGCAAATACCAACAGCACAGAACAAGAAAAGCAAAACCACAGTGGAACAAGGCAGCCGGAACTTTGAGACCAGTTGTCGCAACTTCAATGCTGGTGAAGCGGGCGGCACCGTCAGCCTTACTAGCAGAACTGCAAACTGTTCAACTGCAAACTCTCACTCTCATGCCGAGTTGTGCACAACAAGAAGGTCCACCGGATGCAGGACAGCTAGCGACGTCGTTTCTTCATCATCATCGCCGCCGCAAAAGAAAAGGAGAATCAGTTGCGAGGAGGTGGAGGCAGCACGCAGTGGTACGGCATCTGTATGAAATGCAAATATGTCTGGGTCTGGAAAGATCCAAACTTGTCATGCTGTCTTTGGATTCCAAAAAGATTTGTATTGCATGACCAGCAAGAGCAGGAGGCTAGATTGTGCTACGCGGAGAGGGCATTTGTCATGCGGAATAGGCATGATCAGGAAGCCTTCCAAAAATCTGTGATGCTAAGTCATGCACTACAGGCATCATGCTGGGCCATGCAAAATATGCATGACAAGCCGGGCAATCTTCCAGACCCAGACATTTTTACATTTGATAATCTGCGGGGGGACCCAAAAGAACGACCGCTAGTACTACCCATGCTCTTGCCAGGCCAAGCTTTATGCGTGACGAGGACCTCCATTTGCATCAAAAAGAAAAACACGCCGACGACACGTCCTCCTCGTTATACAGAGAAAAAACAGCGTCGAAGCGAAACTTCGGAAGTGGATCAACATGCGAAAAGAACAACTGCAGCAAGAACCAGAAACACGGGGACGAGACGTGTTATTTTCCTCTCGGAGCTGCTCGAGCTGCTCCTGCAAACGATGAAAATCAGAATTACGACTGCGAAGATGAAGAAAGTGAGGGCGGAGACGTCATGGATCACGATCTTGCCTACGAAGCAGACGCAGAGGGAGACGAGGCCGTGGGGGCAGAGGAAGAGGTAACAAGTACATTCATCGCTTCTTTTTCTGTTTATGGTTATGCATTGTAAGTAGGCATGAGCATGACTGATCTACTGTTATGCGTTGACAGGGAAACGGAAGAGGCTGTAAGAGAGATAAATTTGTAGACCTAAGTAATTACAGCATCTCTGCATAAAATTACGAAATTTATTTGTGTAAAAACGTTCGTTTGGCTACGCGTCAGAGTTTATCATCATGTCAAGATCCCAACCTAAATTGAAAATTGTAATTGACCCTTCAATTATTCTTGAGGTCTATATTTTTTTTCGATCAGAAATGTTGACAAACCAGATCCCATCAGGCACATAAGAAAGAGATCACACGCAAAAAAATTTTCGAAATTGCATCGCTGAAAAGATCCGAAAATTTTATTTCGCTCGGAGTCACACACGCAGAATCACGAAGAGATCACGCTTCCAATGCCCTTCAGCTCCGATGTTATTTTCCTAAAAGATCATCATGTTCCTTTGACCCGGAGGTTTTGCAAGTACTTTCTACTGTTTCTGACTTTGTTCAACTCTCCAGGCGAAATGAAAACTGTGGTAGGCCGCAGCCAATAGGTTCTAAGGCTGGCAATCAGTTTGCTGTTTCAGAGGGTTGGAATTTTGTTTGGTGGAATTTCAGTCACACATTGTAATAGGGCCTATGTATGTTGAAGAAGTCGTGTACTACGATAGTGCAAAAAGTACTTCTGGAGTGGTTGTTTTCAGTGTAGTACTTTCTGTGTAACCATAGACCACTCTGCGACAACACAAAAATAAGAACGAAAACGAATTAGAAGTAGAACCTGCATTTATTTATTCCTTTAGCATTGCTGTATGACATAGTGCAGCCGAGTTTGATGAAAAAAGAAAAAGAAAAACTTATCTCCAGGACGAAAGCTCCGCAGCAGAGGAGGGCTCAATTATATCATCCGAAGACGGCGATAGTAGTTCCTCCGACAGCTCCTGCAAGAATACCTTTCACCGCCCTGTGATTATCGACGAGATAGCTTCCGGAAAGAAACAAGTTGACCACCAGCAGAACAACGAGAAAAATAACTACACACCGAAGAGGACACCGTCTTCCTGCGCCAGCTACAAATCCTTTTCCTTTTCCTCCCCAATTTCCAGCATGGTGTCCGAAGCCGGCCGCGTCGCCAACGCGGTGTCTTCGATAGTCAGGAAGCGCCAGTTGTCGGTTTCCAGCAATTCCTCCCAAAAAAGCTCGTCCAGTGGACGAGCTGCTGTGTCTACTCAACAACAGCAACTACGTGGTCATAATATTGCAGCGAGAAAGATGAACGGGGAGAACATCAAACTTCTACACGACAAGCAGCAGCAGCATCCGAGAAGTTGTAGCTCTCTTCTGCTCCCCCAGAATGGAGCGAGCAACGCCGGAAACAAGGAAAACAAGAGGGCGAAGAAAAAAAAGAACCGGCTCGTGTCAAGAATAAAAGCAAAATCAAGCAGCGGAGGTTCCAGCGGGGATCATCATGGGGAAGAAGGGAACGACGTCGAGATGGCAGCAGTTGGTGTATCAGGGCCGGATAGCACGGTTGAGCATCTTCAACCTCCGAGGTCTAGTACTTCCGACAAGGCAGCAGAAGCCGTGGCTGTGGCAGCTAATCATGTTGTCAACAGGCAACTACAACATCAAACTCAGACCGTAGTTCATACACCGGACGAGGCAGCAACAGGAATAAAGAAGGGTAAAAAGAGGAATAAGAAAAAGAACAAGAATATTAAAGGTGGAGCAGGATCACAGCCGGGGAGCGCAGCAAGTTCTGCTAGCGAAGTATTGTGAAGAAAAATCCCCCCTCCCCATATCGAAAAGGTATGTTTCCGGAAATTTCTCTTGCTGATTTGAGACCACAAATAACGCCAGTCTTGCAAGAAGACAACTCCACAGGCTCTGCCGCATTATGCAGGCGGTTTGTGATGCTGTTGGGCCTACAGCATAGACATTTCTCAGGCTAAGCGCCTGGGCCAGAAGCTCTCTACTCAGGCTTGGCAGGAGCCTGCTGTCCTCTATTGCAAGACAGACCTGATTTGTGTACGCAAATCCAGCATCAGACACTTCCTTTTGATATGGGGAGGGGGGATGTTTCCTTTTGATACGAAGACGAGCACGTTCTTGACCTCCAAGCTGCTGCTTCAAAAGTAGCCGGTATTTCATCAGCCATGTTGAAGACCGCACCATCTTGTTCCCAGCTCGTACAAGAACTACACCCGAAATCTGCGGTTGACGAGTCGAAGATACCTCTTCTCGATGAGGAACTCACCCAGTTCGGCGAGCGCGATACGAGCTACATGGAAGAAGTGATTTCCGAGCTGGAAGATGTTGGGGAGGGGGCAGAAAAAGAAAGAAATGCAGAGGACCACCTGCTCCAAGCGCACGCGCACCAGCAGCCTCGCGTGCTCCTTCCCCTTTCCTCCAAGAAAAAAAGGAGAAAAAGCGCAACTACGCTAGACCACGAAGCACGAGGGGAAGGTGGAAAGAAGGAAGATGCTGGGTCCTCGTTGTACACAACAGCTTCTAATACGACCTCCGCTAGTACTAGTACATCAACATCAAATTCAAGTCCTCGAGTGATGAACGTAAAGGAGCAAAAATCTTCGTCAGCACCTTCTTGTGCAACTACAACGGCAAGAACGGGGGAAAATTATAACTGTGCGACATCAAACTCAAATCCAAATTCGAGTAAAGATAACCTCTTCAATCTGGGTCCTCAAGAGAAAGAAGACAGCACCAGTTCCTCCACCGCATCCACTTCTACCAGCCACGACGGCGGTCCAGTAAATCAGCAGGATCTAGTACGGCCCCACACTCACGACTTCCACGCGCAGACCAACAGCAGCGAACAGAGTCGTGAAAGGGACTCCAGTTGTTCACCTGCAAATGGGACTGCAAATACAGAAGTGGGAGCAGGAGCACTTGGACTGGAACAAGCAAAAACGTCAAACAAAAATCCTTCGGCCCTGGTCGACGTCTCTTCCATCTCGCAAACCGCAAAGAGTATGGATTGCAAATATGTCTGGGTCTGGAAGGTTGCAACTTGTCATGCTAATTCTGGATCATGCAAAAATCTGTGTTGCATGAATGCCAAAAGCTGTCCACTTTCGACCAAGTTGCCAGGGAGTTTCTCATGCAGGATAGGCATGGTACGGCTAGGGGTAGGGATCGATCTCACAGAATCTGTCATGCTAGGTGCTGCACTCCAGACGACATGGATCATGGAAAATCTGCATGACAAGTCTCGGAATTATCTCCCAGACCCAGACATTGTTGCATTTGATAAAGAACGTCGTCGGCTCATTGCTGTCGCCCGCTTTAACGCGGTGGTTGCAGCTTCGGGCCCCTGCAGACATCGTGGTCGGGCAGAAAACTGTATCCTGTGCAAAAGTATCGTACTCGTAGTAATCGCAGTCATGCATTACAAATTTCTCTTTCAAGTTAAATCCGCATTACAAATTTTATTTCTCATGCTGAGGAAATTTGTCATGCGATTTATACTAGTACGATGCTTTTACATTTCATATACTGGTGCACCAGGAGCAGGATCAAATCCACCTAGCGCGGCCGGGCAGCAACAGCAAGAGAAACCGGGCGCTGGTCATTCCTCCTCCTCAACAGTTGTATCGAGCGCAACGCCAGATGCAAGTGCAGGGAAAACGGCACAGAGGACACCTACAGGCCCAATGACTTCAACTGACGCAGCAGAGGACCAGGAGCGCACCGGCGCGAGGAAGCCCGTTGAAATAAGGACGAGCGCGCAAACTGCAAGCGCGAACCAGAGGGAAGAGGAAGTAGCGGCGCCACAGGTCGTGGAAGTAGTGCCAGCGCCTACTTCTAGTCCGGCCGTAGTCCTTCAACAAGAACCTGGTGCTGTCAATAGTACAAGCAAAACGACGACACTACACGAGAACAAGCAGCTGCTGAACAAGCAGAAAGTTCTGCGGCAGATCGGCGACTTTCCGCTACCGAAGGAGAGGTACAAAAAGTCCCCGAAGTGCAAGGTATCAACTGCAAAAATGTCTGGGTTTGGAAGAGTGGAACTTGTCATGCTGTTTTTGGACTCTAAAAAAATTTGTATTTCATGACCAGCAAGAGGAGTCAGTTCTTGGCACGCCTTGAGGGCATTTGTCATGCGTAATTAGCATCAAGACGCTCTCAAAAAATCTGTGACGCTAGCACCAGCATCACACGCCTGACGGGTCATGGTGCAAAATGTGCATGACAAGCCCCGACTCTTCCATTTTTGCACTTGATACAAGGAGTTCGTGGACAGTTTCTTGCGGAAGCTCTATGGAAGCGTCAGGTTTGAAATCGTCAAAGTTGAAATAGTTTGTGATGCATAAAATGCAACCCACAAAATGCCTCTCTTGCAGAGTAGGCAAAAGCGGCAGACTGTAAGCCTGTTGAGGGGTAGAAATCGAGCTGGTACAGTAGCATGACAAAAGGCGTCTTTCTTACCGAAACAGCATTACAAACTGGATTTCGACTCTACTTGAATTTCTCATGCGCCACTTGGAATCTGGGTTACAACTTTCATCCATTTCATGCATGACAAATCACTTCAACTTTGTCGATTTCAAACCTGACACTTCCATAAGCTCCTGAGCAACATCGGGAAGCCGTACAATTTGACGATGAAGCTCGGCTATCCTGTGCAAAAGCATCGTACTCGTAGTAATCGCAGTCATGCATTACAAATCTTCATCCCAAGGTAAAACAGCATGACAAATTCCATTTGTCATGCTGAGCTGATTTGTCATGCGATTTATACTAGTACGATACTTTTGCAGTTCATATCGGCACGCAGCAGGACATCGTCCAATTGCTAAAATACGCCCACATGATCGTGCAGGACCAGCCCATGTTTTTGGAGCTGGAGGCGCCGATCAACATCGTGGGGGACATTCACGTATCAAATGTAAAAATGTCTGGGTCTGGAATGTCATGCTGTTTTTGCATGACACAAAATGACTGTCATGGAAGCCCTAGCATCACAGATTTCGAGAAGCGTCCGCATTGCTTAATCCGCATGACAAATCCCCCATTTGGGGGACAGGAAATGGGCACCTTTTGCTGCCAATGCATGAGAGATTTGTCTGTGTTGTGAAATGCGCATCACAAGTTCACATCCTTCCAGACCCAGACATTTTTGCACTTGATACCACGGTGTGATTTTTTCCTTGACAAAGCTGTGTTTCGGCAGGTTTTCCAAGGCGTAGACCGCGGAGAGCAGATCGCCCTTCTCCACAAACTTGCTCGCCGCGTGGAGGCAGTCTAGGGAAAGCTCTAGCTGGGTCGTGCCGTTTTCACTTGTCGTCCCTGCAGAGGGTGTCTCAATCGATAGTTCGGAATTG
>JACKZZ010006469.1_pt1 | contig 11520 bp, 6 predicted proteins | sample 8027871 | NCBI WGS metagenome assembly JACKZZ01 (sample SAMN15724774, study PRJNA655200) | protist metagenome | isolation source: fluorescence activated cell sorting (FACS) single amplified genomes of... | place: USA: West Boothbay Harbor, Gulf of Maine | collected 2000-07-19
AGACCCTTTAGAGTCCCTGTCTTTCCCCGACTTTCCGGAGTCCCTGGCTGCCCCCTCGGTCACAGATTCCTTGACGGATTCCTTGGCAGATTTCACGGATTCCTTTTTGGAGGCGACGGATTCCTTGGCGACAGACTCCTTCTTGGAGGCGACACTTTCCTTCTTGGAAGCGACGGATTCCTTCGGCGCCGCAGACCCGTTGGAGGCCTGCGACACCTTTCCGTTGCCGGCAGATTCTGACATGGTTGTGGACGCTGTTAACAGTTTAGCCTGTAATAGGTTTCAGACCTCTTCTTAGGCACTAGGTAGAGATTCTAGGGTTGGTAGGACCCTGTCTATAGGGTAGGGTTGGTAGCACCCTGTGTAGCCTAAGTAGGTTTCGTCGTAGCCTAAGTAGGTTTCGTCCAGACTCCAGACGGAGAGATTTTCCGCGTTCTGCCTAAATTTTTTTAGGAAGGATCCTGTGAGAGCCGAAACAAGAGCAGGAAAGGGCAATACGAGCAGAAAAGAGCAATACACTCCGATGTCACTTATGATTGGTAGCGTTCAGGTTACTGATGATTGGTAGCATTCAGGAAATATTATATCACTCAGTCTCACCGGAACCCCGGTTCCTTAATATGATCATTGGGTTTGTCAGTAGAGAAGGCGAAAGGGGCCGCAGTTAAACCGATTTAAACGCAAACTAGATTCTCCTCACGATGCCGATTTCGGATCTATGACGCCAGTGAAAGCAGAACCAACCTAATGAGAGACCGGAAACAACGGGGAACAGTTACAAGGAGAGGAGACCTCCGTATTTATCATTCTAATGAGAGGACACGTCGAACTAAGGAGTGGAAACGTCGAACAAAGGTAGAATTTATACGCCATTATACGGATTGGAGTTCGGTCTGACGCCTCTTTTTTCAAAAAAGATTGAAAAAAGACTAGAGGGTAGAGGCCTTTCTGGCCCCCCACGTACATGGTATAGTCCTTCCGGTCTCTGACACGTGGTTTAGGTCGTAGTAGCACGGTGCACCGGAACAGTACAGTACCATTTCTTACTTTTGAGTCCATAATGAGCCCTGGGAATTTCAGGGGGGATTTCTTGATCATCGTTGATGTCATAAGGGCACAAGGTCGCTAAACGCGCGCGGGACTGAACGCAATTACACTTGGACTGGAACGCTTCTTGTTTGAGTCAAAGTAATAGTGCGCGAAGCGCGCCACGGCGTTCCCCCGGAGGAATCAGGATGAGTTTCTACAAGGTAGGATCACTGGATCGGCGAAAGAGAGAAGTTCAGATGATTCAGGGATCTAATTTCGTCACGAGACCTAATTTCTTCACGCCAATGTGTTAATTTCTTCACGCCAATGTGTTAATTTCGGTCGTTCCCACGTTAATTTCGGTCGTCCTCCCGGGGAGCGAGCAAAGGCCGTCGGAATGGGTTGGTCTTCTAAGTAACAAGAGGATCAATTTAAGAGGAGGCCTTGCTCGCCTAGACTAATAGCGGTGCACCGGCGAATTGCTTTTTGCGTAAAGTTGGAATTGCATACTACATTAAACGACGGCCCCGCAGGGCCACTGAGCTTCTGAATCTGTTTCGACAAGTTAATTCTAGAGTGAACCGGTACCGTTTCGAGCTGGTTTACCCGGTTCAGGGCTGATAGTTTCACATAAGTTTTTTCACGTCCCGACGGGGTTGCCGTCTGTTACGGGACCTTCTGAGTCTGGAATCTGATCCTTCTTCCTTCTTCTTCTGAATCCTGAGATATACGGTAACGTTAAATCAACAATGAACATTCTTTAGTCCGGTAATACAACTAATACGATCCTCTTTCTAACTTTTTTCCAATTAAGGTGCTACAATGAGTTGAATCGATCGATCATCTTGCTTGATTGCTTAATAGACCGCGTCGTCGGGGACGCGTCACCACAGGGCCACATAACTTAAGTAGTAGGTAATTCGAACGGCAGTCCGAGGGGAAATCCGATTTCATTCATAAGTACTAGTAGGCCAGGCCACATCGTGTCACACGATCCACCTCGGTTTGTTAATTCTGCGCCCGGCCCCTAGGGGACGCGGGCTGATAGCTGTATTGTAAGTTCGAAAGCCTGTGAGACAGGGAGCGACAGAGGTGGCACGCTCCGTCAATGCTGAACCAAAACATTCGCATTTCCGCTAGGCGGCGATGTGTTGTGTACCCGGATCCACCATCGCCGTGGAAGGATATTTCACACCGCCGCGTAGCAGGTCTAACTCATGCAGCCTCGGGCGGCAGAACTACGTTGACTCAGTAGTTGGGAAGACATTTCGCGGATATAATAAAAGTCTTTTTTTCTGTGTTTTTTGATTTTCTTGGCAGGTAAAGAGGCGGCGAGCGGAGATTAAAGTGGTAAGTGGTTTCTGGAACCGGGCATTTAAGTAGTAGGACGCGTGGTGAAACTATTCAGTTCAGTTGAGAGAAATCAGAGAACTTGCTGAGAATCTTCTGAATCTTAGACTGCACAATGTCAAGAGAGGATTGCTAAAAGCCGCTACGAGGAGACGGCGGAGAGGAGAGCCATAGAGTGCAATACTGATAGTCTTAGAGTACCATAAAAAAATACGTCCTTAATTCGATCCACATACTACAACCATAAGTTAACTCATAACCCTCGTTGCCGGGCGGCGCCGCAGCGCGTTTAACTCAGGGCAGCGGCGCCACCGCGGCCGAGGGGAACGATTTGCCTGACTCATAAGTAAGAGATTTTTCCGCGCGATAGCAGCGGGGCGACTCGCATTTAAGCGTGTGCCGGATGTTAGGTACATTTAGGTTTGGAAACGCTGATTACCAATTAATCCCACTCATAGTTCTTAGTTCTGGGCCTTGTACAGCCCGGTAAAACCCATAATTCAGTAAACGTTGAAAACAAGTAAATAAGTAAACATGACTTAAAGTTGACAATCTTGACTTTTGAATAGTCGAAGTATCGTATTATGAAACTTCTAAGTGGGGATCTGCCCGGACGTGAGGCCTTGACCGTGCGCCGGACATAATATCCGGCCATCGCCGGACGCGCACGTGTCTACTCCAGACTGATCGCCGCCTTCAAAAATTGGCCTCCCCCCCCGAAGAGCGTCCCACTTTTCCCGTTTCCCCGCCTAACTCTGGCCCACAATTCCATCAGTCTGACCCTCTGTATCGGTTCTACAGCCGACACAAGTACCCAGACAACCTCGCGATTCGCAAACAGTTACAGTAATCCCCTCAGCCTTACATGTGGAAGTAGATGTTCGATACTTCCATTTTCTCTACTGTCGCATATTTTTGCTTGATAGAGCGTAATTTTGGGTCGACACACGAGCTTCCGTGACTCGTTACTAAAGGCACCAATTCCTTTGCACAGCTCTTGAGGTTCTGCGGTGTGTACGGCGTCTTATGAACCAGAACCGGGGGCCAGGAGGGGGAGACGCGGAGGATCTGAGGGAGAAACGCGGAGGATCGAAGATCGATGCTGAAGGTGTAGTTGATTCGTTTTTGATTCATCAGTTCATGCGGTACATTCGCTCCAAAACACTTACCTTCTTGCTCATAAGCAGGACTCCACCTACCTTTTTGCTCATAAACAGCGCTGCCGCCGCCAGTTTCGATGCCGGATACCGCGTTACAATCCGCGAATCCAGCAGGCACATCTCCAAAGTGTAGCAGGCCAGGTTAAAGCTCTTGAGTTGCTCGGGTGACCACAGCAGTGAGGGTTTGTCCGAATTGGCCAAATGGCTGAACCATTGAACAAAATGAAAAATCGTTGGCTTGGACACCCGGAAACCCAGCGTATTCAGGATCTCGATCTCCGTAGAGAGGATGTTCTCCCGGGTTGAAGAGCGATCGGTGATGTACACCAAATCACGGATCTCAGGAGGGTGGATTTCCTCGTACCTGGAAGGAGGTGAGAAGGTAATAGGGAAAGTGCCGCCGGTTGGAGGTCAAATCGATTATCCTCATCCTCAGCACATTCACAACAGACCGGTTCGACTCATTGATTCTCTCCGGCAACTTACTTCGATGCAATAAACAGGCACGTAACCCCCACCTGCTGCAGCTTTACTCTCCGAACTGGCGCCGTCTGCAAGTACCGATCCAACAAATCCACGGTGAGGTAGAGCGTCTCCTCCATGAGCCTGAATTTGGCGTGCACCTCTACGAGCCAATCGACTAAAATTGCCCTCATTCTCTCTTTTACTTCAGACTGTGGATGCCGAAAACTATTAAACGAGCAGCTCCCGCTCCCACTACTACTGTTAGAAGCGCACCCTCCCCCACTGGTAGTACCAAATGGAAAATCCTCCAGAAGTGGATCCCCCGTGATATGAAGGGGTGGGAAACCAGTATCGTCGGTAGGGTTACTCGCGGGGAGCACAGACGGATCCGTACCTTCTGGTACTGCTGCTGCTGATGGCGCATTCGGGTCCTGAACCCCTCCAGCCGCCGGTGTTGGGTAGTTTGGGTTGTACCCGTTCGGATAAGCTCCTCCATTGTAACCCGGGTAAGCACTCCCTTGACCTCCCCCACCAGTGTTACTCGCCGTCAACGGCGAGCTTGAGCTCGAGGATGCTTGTTGGAGGTTGTGCTTGTGGATGAGGGCAGCGCGCTCCTGGCGCTCCATTTGGAAGAGGTTTCGGAAAATCTCATCGCTGTACCTGGGGGACAAAAAAACAAATTCGAAAAGTTCGTCCAATAATCACCCCCTCATTCAGATTCATTCGACATCGTTTCTCTCAAACTCGACTTACTCGCTTATCTGTTGCGGCACGTGTATGCTCTCTAGGAGCGAAAGGTGCGTCATCTTGTAGGACTCGGAAAGGCCTGAGAGCTTGAAGGCCCGCCCCAAAGCCCGGTCCTCCAATGTCCAGGTGCAGTGGCCGAAACGCCTTAGTTTTTTCGCTTCCCGCTCCTTCCTCGCCTCGGAATCTAGATTCCCAGGGGTTAAACCAGTGGAAGGGCAATCAGAACTCTGATCAGATTCACTGCCGGAATCGGAGTCGGAATCCGCGTCAGAATCCGATCCGGATTCGTTGTCAGACTCTGAGTCTCCCGACTTGGAGGAGGCTTCCTCGTGGGGAGAGGGCGCTTCCGAAGGAAGGGAACTGCAGGGGGATTCGTCGGAGGCGTCGGATACCGCGGCGGACTCAGCCAAAGAGCTTCCAGAAGTCGACGCGTCCAGGCGGTCAAGAACGGCGCTGGATTGCTTGCTGCTGCTTCTTTCCGACCGGGATTTAGACCTCTTCCGGCTCTTACACACCCCACAGGTCCCGCTGAGAGCTGTCTTCGGAAGTAGGACTACCGCGTATACGACCGTGAGGAGGGAGTGGAGGTAGGAAGTTTCGTCGGTGGAGGGTTTATTACGCCTGGTTTTCCGCCGAACCTTCTTCTCAGAAGCTGAGTCCTTGACGGGTCGTGACCGGATCCGGAACTCCGATGACTCGGCTGACTGACGGGACTGAGTGCGGGTTGTGCCGCTGCTCTTGTTGGACTTGTCCGACTTGCCGCAGTCTGAGTGGAGACTGAGAGTGGTGCTGCTGGAAGCAGTTTGGGACTGATGAGACGGAGATCCTGAGGCCGAGCTGTGACTAGAGGCTGACGCGCTGGACAATCCTGCGGCGCTGGAGCTCTCTTCCGAACAACTCGAGGTGAGTTGGCAGCTGCTGCCGTTGGCAGTGGGCGATCTTTTGCCGCGAGTGGGGCGGCGGTCCGGGGTTTGGAGCTCGGGGGAGGGCACAGACGCTACCTGTGGTGGGGCGGGAGACTCTATTTTGGGCAAAGTCTGCGACCGGCTGCGGGCGGGGACCCTGTTGGCACGAGTGCGAGGCTACCACGAAGGACAAGCCTGGGTATGTATAGTTGCTATATAGAGGAAACCTCTATAGACTTTACGGGTTGGGTTGTTTTTTCGTTTCGCAGATAGTAAGGGCCGATCAATTTGACTGTGATCGCTGTAATGTGACCGTTTAATGCGGGTGTAGCACAAAACTCGGCTATGCAAATTAGCCTGTGAAAGGAGATACTTCGGTAGAAGGAATAGTGCTGGTGACCCCTCTGTCAGTGTTGAGGACGTTGAACAGACGTCAGAGAGGAGACAAGTCCCGGAAACGGTTGGACTTGAATTTAATTTTAAAGCTTACTAGGGTAGTACTACGAGTGTACAAGTCTAATAAGGTGAGTGAGAAACGTAGTAGACTTACTGGGATGATGCAGCTAACACAGCCTAGTTTGGTTGTATCAGCCAATGTTGCAGCCTAGTGTAAGTCCGTAGTAACCCGCACTAGGACAATTGCATGTTAATTCGAAGGTAAATGGTGCTTAATTAGTGCAATTTAAGTGTGAATGCCAGAAGGAAAGGCACGTCACAACTACGGAGCGCGCGGAAAAATAATGGATAGGGAAAGCGAAATTGTGATTCTTGCCGGGCGTATAGAGTGAGCGGTTTTCGAGAGATCGAACGCGGTGCACGGTCGGACGCGGTTTTTGGGTTGGGTGCTGGATCCGGTGGCGGCGAGGAACACGTTTACGCCCTAGTAAATACTGCATTGCGGTGGTCCGGCGGCGCAACGCCGACCCCGCTGCGATCCAGGAAAAAGTCTCTCTAGAGAGACCGGAAGCAGTAAAGAACAAGCCTAGCGCTCGTCGTGAATACGGTAAACTATTCGGGCCAGGCCCGCTGATTCTGAGAACTTTGCTATAGAAAAGGGATGATTCACGGGCGCGATACGGCACTGCCCGGAACTAAAACTACTGAATCGTGAGTCTTTGTGACATTTTCTAAGATGGACATTCTAATTCATGGACATTCTAATTCATGGACGTTCTGAGCTCCGCCTACTCTGTAGGGGCGCGCTCGTTTAATGTGATATGATTGAATTTGTTATGTGAGAGAACTCGATCTCGTGGATCTGAGTATGACAGACCGCAGTCTGGATCTAAGCAAAAATGTATTACGTGTTGTGAATACTATGTGTTTTTGAAAATTACGTCTCCTAGACTTGTGTATCAAATTCCTTGTTTGTGTACTATCTTTCCGCGGCTATACCGCCTTTAGAATCTAATTTATGTGATATTTCATCGAAAAATACGGTGTGGATTGCCGGGCGAATCTCAGGAGCCGGCAGAGCTTCATGTACAACGGAGGCCCCACCAGCAACCTGGATCGCCGGTCCCACTGGTGGTTGGCAAAACATTAATGGCAGAAAATGTAACAGCCTGTTAAAATTGGTTTGTTTTTTTGATGTCGTTAAGATTGTGGTATTGAGTACGAATGAAAATCGAAAGTTAATGTGTACGAGGGTTGTACCGCTCTTGTTAAAGTGTATATCACACGATATGCCCTATGGGATCTGAAAAATTGTCGGGCTTTGGCAGATCTCAGGGGGCTTTTTCTAGCCTCTGAATAAGCCGCAATTAAACTACTCATCACGCCCGAATTCCCTGCCTAGTGGGACGATACCCGGCGCTGTGATCTACCTACTAACGTAACATTCTAGACCTACCGCATTCCTTATTCCACTGCAAATCCCCTCGTTATTCCTCACGCCATTCCTCACTCACCTCACAGCTTGTTCGGATCCGCTTCCCCGCCCCAATCACGAAGGTCGGCTTTACCTTCGTTCGCCATATTCGTCCTGTACCGGAGATTCTCCCTAAAGTGCGCGTCCCCAGCGGGTGTTCCGTCATCCTCAATTTGCATTTTTGAGCGTTTTGCCGCCGCAAGCAGTTCGTGTTGACGCCTCCTCTTCGTCAATACCCGCGCCTGGTAGTCAAACCACTCCTTCCTCAGGTCCCAACTCTCCCGCAACATGCCGGCTAGAGGGAGGTTTTCATCGTCAGCGTTCTTTGCTGCCATCGATTCCGATTTTGACATATCACACTCGTGATAATCCAACTTCCCGAACCTCTGATTTGCTGGATCATCTAAGTGATTATTAGGTGTCAACAGCCGCGTCAAGTGCACCTGCTTCTCAAACCCTTCCTCGATTACGCCTCCTTTTGTTGGATTATATTCTGCATCGTGGTCCTTTTTCCGCCCTTTCCCCTTCCCCTTTGTAGGCTTCGGCTCGGATTCAACATCGGCAGGTTCAAATAGGCCGTTCTTAGTGGCATCCGCCTTGGAAATGTTGTAAAAAGACGATTGATTATTCTTAAGAGCCCACTCGTTTTTCTGCAACTGAAGATCATCCACTAAGCTTCTTCCCCTTACCCAACGCCCCCGTTCCGTCACATCCCTATACAAGAATAGGTCTTTGAGGATATTGTCAGCATGGAGGGCCTCAATATCCTTAGCTTTGGAGGAGGCCATGGCCCCTCCCGTTGCTGGGCCGTGGTAATACCCATCCCGAGAGGCCTGAGCCTTTAAGTCGTTGTAATGATCGGAATCTATACCCCTACGGCTTTCATCGTGCCCATAACCCGGACCCGCAGACCAATGGGCATCCATAGGACTCGAAGTTGACGCGGCTAACAGGTGACCGTCGGCGTCATACACCGGACCCCCATGAACCTCTTCGTCGAGGGCTGAGAGTCTTTCGGCGTAGGCAGTGTACATTTGATCAGGGTTCAAAGCATCATACTGGGCCATACTCCGGGCCTTATCCGCTCTCCCTCTCTCCCTAGCCCCATCCCGCAAGATCTCCGAATCCCTCCGCCCCCTACCAACAGCCTTCCCGGAGTTGTCCGATCTATTCCAATACTTATCCTGGTCTGCTAAACTTGACAATTGGGCCTTGGAGCCGAGGAGGTTCTCCCTCTCCCTCTTCTCCGCTGCGGCATTGTGCCTTCTCTCGAAAATCTCACCTTCTGGACCGTAATGCGCGGGCTTGTTCTGACTCATCTTACCGTGGCTTGTATGAATCTCACCGTCCCCAACAGGGGAGTAGTACATAGATTCTCCCGAATTCCGTCCCCCGTGCGACCTCTTCCCTCCATCAAGCATCTCGTCCGAAAAGTGTCCCAGTTCTCTCGAGAGTTTTGCCTTTAATTGGTCTTTTAGTTGCCGCTTAGTTGCGATATCCTGTAATTGCGCATGCTCCTCTTCTTCCAAATGCTGAGAAATAGGGTCTAAATCAAACAAATCATCCCCGTCAACAGCCTCAACCCCCCCTCCTCCTCCTCCCGCGCCCATATCCAAGTCCGCTATCGTGTGCGTCCTTCCTCCTGAAGCTTTCGCACCCCCGCCGTCGTGCGCCCTAGCGTGGGCATCACTCGGTAAGATATTGAGTCTCCTGGCTTTGGCCGGTCCTGTGGCCCCATTCTCAGCAGTATGGTGAACTTCGAGGCGGATCGCGCGGTCGTCCAATTGGCCGTCTTCTAGGCTGAGATTGGAGTCGTCATCCGATTCCATCTCAAACTTGTGGCAGAGACGCTCGAGTATGTCGGGAGCAATAGGCTGGGGGGATTAACATCCTCTGTTGGGAGTGCTAATAGGCTGGGAGGTTTTTGGGAGGTGTCTAGAGGATGTCGCTGAGGGGCGATGGGCTGAGGGGAAATTGGGGGAGTAGAGGGTAATTGTGGAAATTAGGGAAGTAGAGGGAATTTATGACGGACTACGAAAATATCTTACCGTGTTAATCATCCTTATTCCAGACCAACTACAACCTCACCCTGCTTAATGCTCCAAACCGATTGACTTACCTCGTCACCGTGCTTCTTATCGAAGCGACCTACCTCTTCACCGTGCTTCTTGTTCGCTATCAACATGCACATAACGCCCTTGAACCTACCTCTTCGCCATGCTTCTTGTTTGCGATAAGCATGCACCTACCTCTTCACCGTGTTTCTTATTTGCTATCAACATGCACATCAGGTTTTTGATCAAAGTGACCGAGTCCACTGACGAGTCGCTCCAATTCTCTTCATGGGCTTGTAGGGGTGGTGGCTTAGCATTTGCCTTCCCCTTTCCCTTGGCTTTCCCCTTCGCCTTCCCCTTAGCTTTCGCCTTCCCCGTCACCTTCCCCTTCGATTTAGGTGATAACTTGCCCTTTTTCTTGTCCTTCTTAGACTTCCCACTCCCCTCACTTTTTTCGCTTTTTTCAGCTTCCGACTTCCCTCCTTCCCCCTCTCCTTCACCCTCTTCCGCTACTGGACTAGGTTTAGGCTTCGCCCGGTGTTTCCCCACTCCAGCCGTCCCATGGCTTGGGTGGATGTGGCGTTCCCAACGCCTTAACGAGTGCATCAAACTATGGAACCCTCTTTGGAAGGATATGAACTCACACATCAAGTCGTGCCTCCACTTCAGATTCGCTCTGTCAAAGGGCTTCAACTTGCTCTCCTCCCACAACCGCTTCCGCGACATTTCCGCCCCAATAGACTCTATCTTCCGATCAAGAAACCCATCCAAACTGTGAGCCACATTACAAAGATGCACGTAAACCTGCATCCCACACCGGGTATGGCGGACGATTTGCTTCCTAATCTTTTCCTTCATTGAAAGGGCCTCCTGTCGCTTGGTGAAAAGCTCGAAACCGTCCTTTATTTTCCTAGAGAAAACCTGTTGACGGACCCAAATCGGGCAATCAAACTGCCTTTTCACCTTGAAGGCGTAGACGGTGAACTCGTCTATGCAGTCGAGTCTTTCTCGCATGTGGAAGACCCAATATTGGGCGCATAGGAGAACTTGATTAGCTAAAACCTCACAGATATCAGTTAGATCCCCTAAGTGACGGGCCAAGTGTACGTGTTCCTGATAGACAGCACCGTGATGAGCCGAATCTTTCTGCGACACGTTCTTCAGAAACACGAAGTTGTATTGGGCACTCGCAGCGTATCCTTTCCCTGGAGCCGGTTCCGCCAACTTAGTTCTATCCCTATTTTCGATTAATTCGTCCCGCCTAATAGCCTGATACACATGACTACAGCTCTTGTTAACCTTGGCGAGAGTTTTTAGAAGTTGGTCCCGCCACTCGATCGTCTCCTGTCCCGCAGTTAAGAGGTCTGATCGCGCCTTTAAAAACTTCAATATCCGATCCGATTCTCTCATATAGTCTATCACTTCTGGGGCAACTCCGCTAAATATCAAATCCCGCGCATGTTGTCTGATGCATTCCCTCTTGTGTTGCTCGTTTTCGCGCATAAGACGTATCAACTGTCTACACCGCTCCCTATCTGGATGAACTTCGTTCTCCAGAAACAACGGGCCGGAATGACCTAATATTTCGTTGAGCGTTTGATTTTCGTTGAGAAGTCCGAGGGCTCCACCGATCTTATTAATCGTCTGATAGTTCTGATACGCACTCGTCGCCTCATCGCAATGGTGATCCCGACTCCACTGATACCGAGCGAGGTCGCGGAGGTGGTGCATAAGCTTCGCCTCGGGTATATCCATTCCACGTTTCCGATTTTTCCGGTCTTGGTCGTCCGGTCCCTCATCCAAACTTTCCTCATTCTCCTCAAGCTCATTGAGCTCAGCTTCTGTTTCCGCCTGATCCAGATCATCCGCCTCCTCCCCTGAACCGGTGTCATAATCCTCCTCATCCTCCCCATCTGGCCGCTCCTCCGGATGCTCCTCAT
>JACKZZ010001538.1_pt1 | contig 11519 bp, 6 predicted proteins | sample 8027871 | NCBI WGS metagenome assembly JACKZZ01 (sample SAMN15724774, study PRJNA655200) | protist metagenome | isolation source: fluorescence activated cell sorting (FACS) single amplified genomes of... | place: USA: West Boothbay Harbor, Gulf of Maine | collected 2000-07-19
AGATAATTCTAATTCTATCCGTGTTTCGTGATAATTTTTTCCAAAAAAATAGATCCAAAATTCAAAAATGACTCGTTTCTGACAGTAATTTCCTTTATATATAGACAAGATTATTGGAAAAACGGTTTGAAAAAAGATGAAGTTGAAAATTAAAAAAATAAGTTGAGGACCTTTCTTTTTTTCGCGCGAGAAATTTCAGAAATTAGTTTTTTTGGAAAAGTCAAAGTATGAGTTGAGTTTTGAGTTATTGCTTTACTGTAGCATTTGATATTTATTAAGAAAAAAAAAAGTACCCGGAGTTGTGTGCAAAATATTATAAATCGATTACATTTATTTGTAATGTGCACCGGACTTAATCTGACAACCCACCAAGATCTGACACTAACTGTTTATCATTTTCAATGTCTTTCGTCCTACTTTCATGCAATCTATTTTTATTCCATTGTAAATTATGCATTCTCATAGGTAGATGTTTCGGTCCATTTAATTGTTTTTTTTGAGGATATGGAACAGGTTTAAAGAATCTTTCAACTCGATCATCGCTAACATTGCTGTTGTTACTGACAATGAATGAGTTTTCAGCAATAAATGCAGGCTGTATGCGACCATCGTTTTTAAATTTTTGTTTGCCACCTTTGTAATTTCCATAAGGTCGTTTTCTTATTGTCAAATTTTGACCGGTTGACCACCAAATATCATCCTTCTCCTCAATCTCTTTTATTTTTTTACTTTTTACAATAGTTGAATCTAATTTTGTTGTTGCACTAGGAAGCAACTGTGAATTAGTGAACATTTTACTGGCACTTGCTCTTGATCGAGGGTTCAATATCGGAATCTGTGGCGGAGCATGTATTACACCAATTGCTGGTCCTCTTGTCGGTTCATATTGTCCTGGACCAACATCTGAATAACTGTTGTCTTTTTGCAATAAAACTAATTCGTTTTTGGAGATATTTTTGTAATTGAAACCAGGTACCTACAAAATTTTCGTTGATTCCGGGAGTGGTACATAAGAATAATTAGAATAATTAGAAGAGAATACATGTGTATAGAAAAACAAAAAGTCATCAAATTGTCAATGAAAAAGCAAATAATACTATACTACTGTGGTTCAATAAAGTAGTTCATTCTCACCAATCTAGGAATATTTGAAATTTTTTGTGTAAAACCATCAACGCCAAAATCTCTTTTACTAAAATAGAGAGAGGGGACAGGGGGAGGGAGAAGGGAGGTGAGTGAGGGTTTTATTCGCTTCAAAAAATAATGATGTGCAGTTTGAAAGTAGTAGTATAGCAATTTGCTTCATTTTTTTTCCTTCAGTTTTACTCACGTAACATGATTTTGATAATCGGACGGACCTGGTTCAGCACGCTTGGCTCTTAACAATTCGTCCATTACTACAAATCTGGATGTTGTTGATTCGCTTTTTATTCTTGCTAATCTTCTTGAATCGTTAATTATATTATTCGTTCTTAAATTAATTTCATTTTTCAAATTTTTAATAGTATTGTGTAATATTTTAAATTTTTTCGTCACATTTTTTTTCTCACCGTTCAGTGCACCGTTACCATATTCTTTCAATAATTGATGTTCCCATGCTTTTAACCCAGTTTGTCCTAAATTATGCTGTTTTTGTAATGCTTTTATTTGTTTCATTTGTCTTTTTTTTTTATTCAATGAACTCTTTTTATATAATATACTATCATCAACTTTGGAATTATCTGCTGGCCCAGGCATTTGGCTATGCTGTTTTTCTAAACGATCTAAATGTGAATCTTCTTGATGTCCAAGTACACCAAATGTCGTTGAAGTTCCCCGTTGGGAAACGTTATTACGATCCCTTGCTAATTTATCAACCCATCCTTGACCAGGTGCAACATTACTTGCACCAGTAAGTATTAATGTATTTCTTTCAGCACGCGTCCATGTTCCAGAACCATTCCAATCAACAACGCCAGAATTATATGAAGGTAATGAGCCAGCACTTCTTGACCAATAATGACCCAATAATGATGGAGATGCCGCAGACAATTGTGTTGACGCTAACAATGAGACTGATGCACCTTTGGTTGGAAATAATGGGCGCAGATGATGATTGGAACGTTGATTAGAATGGTGATGATTTAGGTTCAGATTTAGATTTGATAATTTATTTGAAATCAATAAATGATCACGTGGACATGGAAACGGTGTACTGGGTTTAAACGGTGACATTTATTGTTGTTGACTGTTTGGCAGTTTTTTCTTGTGGGAGGATTTGGATTCAAAAAGGGCTGTTGCAGCGTTGAATGCTTGATGATGCGTGAAATGGTCACCGGACTTATACCAGATCGATACTTGAGGAATGATTGATGAATTGCACCGGACTCACCGGACTTGGATTAGGCCGAGCTTGGGATACTTGGTAAATTATAATGATGTACTCATGTATATCCAAGTATATATATATATATATATATACATATACCGGTACTGCGCCGCTGTGCTGTACGAGGCGTACTGATGTAATCGATTTATATTTTTTTTATTACTCTGTGTGTTCTAAGTCTCTATATATTAAAATAAGGTCTCATCATCTCAGCGGATCTATTTTTGTGACTTTTTTTAAAGCACTGAAATAAAATCTGATACAAGTCCGGTGCGGTGCGGTGTGTTATTGTTTTCAAGTATCAAATGTTTCTTCATTTTCAACGAGACATTATTCATCTTCCTCAACCTTTTCACCAAGTATCCCATCACTTCCTAAAACATGAGATAGGAGCACCTTGGATCCACCGGTTGGATTCAATCCTAAAACAGCCAAACAAAGACTAATTTTTGTTTCTCCGTGAATTTTTTCCAAAATTGAACATCTATCTTCAAAAATAGAGTTACTAACAAGACTACGACTTCTAGTTAGACTGTCACTCGCACCATCACTTCCCTTAGTACTCGTATGATTTGTATTTAAAGTTCCACCGTGTTGAAAGTATCCGATTTGTCTCTGTGAATCCATTTTTTTCAATGTTTCCTGAACATAATATTCTCCTTTCTTTAACTCGCGCACTTCTTTCAGCATTTGACGAAGTAGGGCATTTTCTCGTGTTGAATGTTTTCGAACGCTTCCATCAGTGTTACTGTTCTCATCTAAATCATCTTCTTCCACCGACATCTCTCCTACTTCATTTTGAGTGTACATATGTATCATATCGCTAATGGCACCTGGTAAATACGCAATGCCAAACAATATCACACCAATAATGAGAACTTTACCTAATGGTGTCTTTGGTGACATATCACCATATCCAACAGTTGATAAAGTTACGAATGTGAAATAAACAGTGTTGCCAAAAGATAAAAAATTATCATCACAATTACCACGAAATCCTTCTTCAAGAACAACTTTACAAGGTAATTCTGCCATAAATATAACACTTGCACCCATTAAGCAGACAAAAATTAATTTCGCTGACGCAATGACTATTGATGATACCATAGAACATTTATCATAGACTTTTATTCTTTCTTTTCTTTCGTTCAAATAATATTCAGCACAAAATATTGGATGAAATAATAACAAAAATCTGAATGTTCCACCAATCATATAAGAATTGTATTCAAGGCTATCACTCTGAAACACTAATAATACTGAATACACAATAACAATATCCATCAAGTACAAACCTTTGTGAAGAGTAAAAATGTTGAAAACAGAAAAAGCTTTGTCGTTGTTGTTTGATGTATATATATTATACAATGCCACAATAGTAATATGAACAGCAAACACAGCTGTACAAGCCACATCCAACAAATAATTATTCCAGGCTTTTGATTGATCACTATCTTTTACTTCATACCACGTAGAGTCAAAAAAAATGGGTTTACCAGTTGGACCCAATCCTTTTACTGGAACAACGTCTTGATCCAATAAACATAAATTAACGGCAGTTTGGTTAATGTAGGTGGGACGATTTACTCTTATAATTCTTGATAATATATGTTTTTGACACGCAACTATTTGGCTTCTGGGTGTACAACCTAATTCCTTAAATTCTGTTAGGCTTAGCATGCAGTGGTCAACATCGACAATAGTTTGATTTTCTAATTTATCTACCCATACTCCAATCCATAGTATTGCCCAAATACCTAACCACAGTTGGTAGGGGACCGAGTGGAGAGATAAAATATGTTTACCAAAGGAAAATGTTTCTGAATTGCTACCATGACACCATTTTTTTGTTAATAAAAAATGTCCAAGGGTGAAGATTAATGATAAGATCGTTGTCGCAATTGTGATAACGTTCACCGTTGCTCCTCTTTCTGGTCTCATATTTTGCTCTGTCTCTCTGTTTAACCTAGTCAGTGAAATAACACCACCTACAAACATACCTATAAATATTACAAAAGAAAATATTTTTTGAAATAACGTCCAAGGTTTTTTTGTCTCCACAGCTATAACTTCTTCGTTGTCTGCTATTTCTTTTACTTTCGAAGCATTCGCATGAATGGTCTCTTTCGATGGCACCGGACTATCGACAGTCGTCATTTCAACATTCTTTTGTTCCATTGTCACTGGACGCGTTCTTGTTGTGTTTATACAAGTAATGTATTGATATAATGTGTAATGTGCACCGGACTACTGTGTGGATGTTGTGTGCATCACACACAGAGCAGAGGTTAAGGTGTTATATGTTAAAGGTTAAAGGTAGCTAGCTACCAGGTACGCGGCGCGGCGGCGGCGCGGTAGAAAAGTGTGGATATGTAGGTTTTTCGATACTCGATTTTAAATATACCTGTAGGAACTACTCTCTTGTATTAGTTCCAGTATTAGTATGAAAAAAGGAACTAAAATTGAATAAAATCAACCATGTGATGGGGTTTTTTGCTGGCTATTATAATAATATTAATACCACCACACAGGTAGGATTCCTGGGAACTATATATAGGAATTCCTAAGTATATAAATATTAATATTAATAAATTAATATTGAATTTCTATAAAAATCAAAAAAAAAAAAATCTTTGATTCAATTTTGTGTGATCGCGTCTCGAGTTGCGCACACATTTTCAAATGTATAACTATAGAGATAGAGATATATTACTTTTATTACATATAAAAATATAAAAGATGTCATATGTCATCGTCACGCTGAAACACACAGTGCAGTGCTGATGGTGATGGTGCAACAGTGGTATACACAGTACATATGTAGACAATTGGTAGATGCTATGTGTTATATCACATTCTAATTCCATCAAAGTTTGGAGGGGTGTTTACCAAGTACAGCTGCCGCGAGCGTAGTTGCGTCATTCATTTCGTTTATTCTCAAAATGCTTCGTGGTAGTGGTAAGGGTCGTGGCAGGGGACGTGGTGGGAGTAGGCGCGATGGGAGTAGGCGCGATGGGAGCAGGCGCGATGGGAGTAGGCGCGATGGGAGTAGGCATGGCAGCAGTCGCGCAGTCCGTGATGAATGCAATCAACAACAACAATATTTTCAAACAGCACAGGAAGATTTGGTTTCGTTGGAAAAGGCTGTATTAAAAGTCGATCGTGAAAAAAGAAAAATCGAGAAGCTGTTAATCAAGTTATTCAAACTAGAAGATGCACAAAACAAAGATCAGCGATTGGATAAAAATCAAACAAAATTAGTTGAAGATGGAAGGAAAAAAAGAAGAGAGCACTCCTTAAGAATAGAAGAGTTAAACGCAGCAAGAAATGGATTAATATTATCCACAACACCAGAAGTCAGAGAAAAATTTGGTTGCTGTGGAAATTGTGGATCAATTAGCCATAAAACAAAAACATGTCCTAGACCACAATCACTTGCAATGAGAAATCAACGTGCTGGTTTCTTGGTGAAAACTACAAACAAGTCCAAAACTACAAACGATTCCAAAACTACAAACGATTCCAATACTACAAACGATTCCAAAAATACAACGAAAGGAACCCAAAAGATGAAGAATGTAATAGCCAAAGCAGAGAAAAATAAACAATCGATGTGCTGCTCAACGTGTGGTAGTATATCACATCAAACAAAAGAATGTCCAAGACCAATTGTGTTACATGACAGTCAAAAGCCAAGGAAGAAGGAAAAGAATGCAACTCATACGAAAATCACATTATCCAATATACAACCAAAAGCACCAAACAGCAAAAAGAAACGCCTTCCCATACAGCCTGCTATTGAAAAACACGTTTTAAGACCAGCGCATTCAAAGGATAAGCAACCAAACGATGAATTGCCACGTGTATTGGTTATTGCTGAAAAACCATCTGTAGCCAAATTAATTGCAACAGGTTTGTCAAATAATGGTTCAATGAGAACACGTTGCAATCCAAATGGGCACGCACCAATGTGCAAATGGCATGAAATCGTCACATATTTTCCACCAATCGAAAATGTTGCCTCCGTTTGTATCACCTCTGTTTTAGGACATTTAATGTCAACAGATTTTGTGGGGAAAACAAGTTTTGACCATCCAATTGAACTATTTACAGCAAATGTGAAGAAAGTTGTTGAAAAGACCACACAAGACCTTGGTATTATTCATAACTTGGTTGATTGCGCTCATGGTATCAGTGGTGACGATGATTATGAATCTGTTCCATCAGCAACATACTTATATCTATGGTTGGACTGTGATCGTGAGGGTGAAAATATTTGCACAGAAATTGTAAATGTTTTGCCAAGTATAGAACATGAACACATATATCGTGCAAAGTTCAGTGCATTGTCCTCCACCGATGTGCGAAAGGCATGGTCCAAACCAAGAAAAATCAACCTTTTTCAATCAAATGCAGTCGACGTGAGACAAGAGTTGGATTTGAAAATTGGATGTGCGTTCACACGTTTGATCACAAGAGATATATTGGAGATGGCACGAATGAAATACAAAGAGGAGTTGGGTCATTTGCAAGTAATGAGTTACGGACCATGCCAAACACCGACCTTACTGTTTTGTGTCAACAGAGCAAAAGAGATTCAAAATTTCAAAAGAAGAAAATATTGGTATATTGAAGCCGAAGGAATATTTTCAAACCACTCAAAAGGAAAAAACAATAAGAACAATGCAAAGAAGAGCAACAGCAGCAATGAGGTGAATCAATCATTACCATTGCAGTGGATTCCTGGTCGAACCTTTGATAAAAAGCATGCCTATAATGCATTGAATGTACTTCAATCCTCCGACTCTTTCAGTATCATCAAAAAATATCACATCAAAGATCGTTTTCAAAAATCACCGACCGCATTAAATACCGTGGAGTTGTTGAGAACAGCATCGATAACATTAGGACTATCACCCATCAAAGCAATCCACATTGCGGAAGAATTATACATGTCCGGTTGTATCTCCTACCCAAGAACAGAATCAACGAAATATCCAAACAGCTTACCGATACTGACTTTAGTAACACCATTTTCTTCTTCACTTGAGTGGAAAGATGCAGCAACCGAAGTATTGAAGAAAAAAGCAAGCCAAACATTTTTCAAGGGGAAAGATGCTGGCGATCATCCGCCTATAATACCATTGAAATGTATGAATAGAAAACAAATGAAAAGTAATGATGCATGGAATATTTATCGTATTGTTGTTAATCATTTCTTTGCAAGTTTATTACGAAACATAACCTACAAAGAGCATACAATTATCATTGAAGTACGAAACTCCTCCTCCTCCTCGTCGTCGTCGTCGTCTTCTTCAACTTCATTTAAATATTTGTGGAATGTGATTATTGACCCTGGTTTTTCAATCGCGCTCAAATACAAATTGACGAATTTAACTGAAAATAAACCACCACCATCATCAATAAAAAAAGGAAGTAGGAATATGTCTATAATCAATTCAAATATTGTTGAAAGTGAAACAGCACCACCTTCCTATTTGAAAGAGCATGAATTGATTGATTTAATGGACAAACATGGAATAGGTATGCATGTTGTTTTAAGATATACATTGTTGCAGCCTTTTTCTTTTTTTCCCTCACATAGAGTGTTATTGAAATATGTTTTTTCTTCTTTCCAGGAACCGACGCCTCAATGGCTGGACATTGTGAAACAATAGTGCGGAGAAAATATGTGAAAGTATGTGATGAAAATGGTGATGAAATCATTGAAGATGAAAAAAAAGCCAACCAAAATCGTAGTGGTAGGAGTAAGAATAGTGAAACAAAACAATCTTTTCATCATTCTGATAATGAAAGATCCAACATTCAATTGCGACACATGGTCCCAACATCATTGGGAATGAATTTTGCTGAAGCCTTTCTTCTTCTGAATCCATCATTGGTGGAATCGAAGTTAAGAGCATCTATGGAATTACAAATAGCAAGCATTGCAAATGGGTCAATCGATTCCTACAAAGTGTTGAGCGATAATATTACGCTATTTCGAAATTTATATTATGAATTTCAATTAAAATTACATCGTGTGTTACATTTATTCACGCATGAAAAAAAAAGAAATGATTGCCAAACACTAAGTTTAATGGATTTTTTAAAGAAATGAACACACCGGACTTGTTCACCGGACTTATACCAGGCTGTTCATTGGGAAATGATGCAAAGGAATTCGTTGGATTAGATTGGATAAAAAAAAATGTAACGATTTTTTTTTTGATTGAACGTTCGTTGGTCCATAATATATGGACAACTGTTTCCTCTATGAGATCAGCAAAAAAATTTCAGATCAAAAAACCATCCGGGGTTCATAATCAACAAAACATGGTGGGGTATGTCCAGAAATTAAAAAAAAAAAATGTTTCATTCCAAACCGTCTGTGTGTTCACTTGTTTTTCTCATGAATTCAATTGCATCTCCATTCAATTCATCACGATTCATTTCAACTTCACCTTTGATTTTCGTTGGATCACCCCAAAATTTTTGATCGTTCAGTTCTTGTTTTTTCAGTCTGATATTCTCTGCTTTATTCAAACGACGAATGAAATCAGCTCTATTTTTTACAGCATAAACTAGTTCTAAGTACGATATTTCACCACCACCATCAGGATCAAATATACGAAATACATTGTCGACTTCTGATTTCGTTAATTTTATTTTAAATTCTAATAATACTTGAGTAAATTCATTCATATCAATTGATCCACCACCATCAGTATCGTATTTTTTAAATATTGCTTTTAAATTCATATCTTTGTTATTTTGAACTGCTTGTACAATTTTCTGTAATACTAAATCTGATGCTTCAATGGGTGTATATTTTTCAAAATCATCAAAATAGACAGTTGGGAAAGACGTGCCACCTTTCAAAATAATTCTTTCAGCTACTTTTGATAAACCTTCTTCTAATGCAATTTTTCTTCTTCTGCGAATGTGACGTCTTAATTCAGGCAACGTAATATCGCCACTTTTATCTTCATCTACAGACTCAAATAAATGCATCATTTGCGCTTTACTGATACTGGTACAGCCTAAATTTAAAAACACTTGCATGAATTCTTCCGGACTCAATCCACCTGAATTATTTATGTCCATTGCACTAAACGCATCTTTTACTCTCAATACATGTAAATCCATCCAATTTTCTAAAACAGCTAAAATTTCTGCTTCGGTTTTATATGTATCGTCACCCATACCGCGCATAATACTATCAACGTCGTTCTTCACTATATGACAAGTCTTACCAACTTTTACTTCGTTCACATCAACACTCGTTCGTGTTCGACGCGGTGAATTTGACAGTGTAACAGTAGTTGTTAGTCTTCCTTGGCGCACAGTGTAAGTACCGCCAGATGGTGAGTAGATAGTGTTTCTTTTTCTTGTATTCTGGGGACTACTTCGGCTTATATTCTGTGATGTCGATGGTGGCATGGGTGATGATGATGATCGTTGTCCTGAGGGTCTTCTTGGGGTTATTTGCGCAGGATGTACACCGTTTGATTGTTGAAATGTTCTCGGAGATTGATGAGGTTGTTCAACACCACGATAGCCCAATTGTAGCAGTGGAATAGATGCTTGATGTGTTCTTTCAGCAATTTTTGTAGTGCCGATTTGTTGACGATATTTTCTTACAAACTCATCTAGCTCAGATATGTCTATTGTACCATCACCTTGAGACATATTATGAAAACATTTCGCAATTGCAGCATTTGTGATCAGAGAGATTGACGAGGACTCTTTCCTTTTCATTAGTCTTTCTCTATTTTCCTTTTTTTTCTGTTTGTAAACAGCAGCAGCATTTTTAAAAAATTTGTTAGTACGTACTCCATTTTGTTGTTGTTTTCGTTCCTTTTCTCTTTCCAATTTGTTTGTCAAATCTTGTTCTTCCTTTTCACAATGCCGAATCAATGTGATGAATTCATTAACATCAATTTCACCGTAATAATCTGACATAATTTCCTTTCTCGTTCGACTACTATCTGCATACTTAAATAAATCACCAATTTTTAATTTGTGCCGTGTCATAAAATCAAATATTAATTTGTGTATACATTTGACAGCATCTGTATAAATTAAGTGTTTTTGAAATCGACGATAATTTTCAACCGGTTTTAGATCAGCATGATTGATTACAAGATCTAACACTCCCCTCATTTTTACTCTTTGTGCTTTTGGTGCTCGGTGTGTTTTCCTTTTATCATTATCACTGGAAGAAGATGTGTATTTATTTGCAAAACTGTGCTTTGATTTTAATGATTCCTTAATTGCTTGTTCTTCAAGTTCCTTTCTTTTCAGAGCATCAGCTGCATTTTTAGCCGCACGTTCTTTACGTTCTGCTGTCCGTTTGAAATAAGCGTACGCTTCGTTACTTTGCTGCTCTTCCTCATTACTTGCAACAAAATGTCTTGACTTGGATGACTGGTTTGCATTTTCATTCTTCATACCAGTTTCTAACTTTCTAATGAACGCACGTCTATTAAAAATGGCATACACAAATTCAAGATAGCTTATTTCACCACCCCCATCAGGGTCAAAAATTGAAAACACTTCACTCAGTTCTTCCTCGTCCAGTAGTATGTGGAATTCTTTTAATACCAAACCTAGTTCCTCTTGATCTATGGAACCACCACCATCAGCATCATATTTTTGAAAGACAGCTTTCAGATCCATTGATTTCTCTGATCTTGCTGCTTCAGACATTCTTTGTAACACGGTTGCAGCTGCTTCCAATGGTGTCATATGTTTTGCTTTGCGCGGTTCCCAACATATTAATTCCCTGCGTGGGTCACCTGGGTGTCTTTCTACTATGAACTTTCCCTTATGCCTTGGTGACTCTGGTGGCAGAGGTAGAATAACGTGCTTTTTATTACTTCCATCTAGAGATATGTTGATTGGATTTGTTAAAAACTTGGGCATTTGATCACTGGACAAGTTTCAAAAGCATTCAATTTTTTTTCGCACCGGACTTGTTCGTTTCAAAACAAACTTCGTCTCTCTACATGTTGTCGTTCCATCGCCAGCAAGAGGAACTGTGGCACCGGACTTGTTCGTTTCAAAATAAACTTCGTCTTTCTGCATGTTGTCGTGTTCCATCGCCACAGCTGGAGTTCGAGTACGTAGGAACTACTACTGTGTGTGT
>JACKZZ010019844.1_pt1 | contig 11519 bp, 9 predicted proteins | sample 8027871 | NCBI WGS metagenome assembly JACKZZ01 (sample SAMN15724774, study PRJNA655200) | protist metagenome | isolation source: fluorescence activated cell sorting (FACS) single amplified genomes of... | place: USA: West Boothbay Harbor, Gulf of Maine | collected 2000-07-19
TGATTGTCTTAGTGCTGGTGCGGGTTATTTTGCTAGTGTAGGTGGTACTTATCAATCAACTGGTGCAACAGGTAAAACTATTTGTCCCAATGGCACGTTCAGTACTAATGGTGTAGGTGCATGTGCTGATGTACGGGATGGTTACCGTGGTGAAGATAGTTCTGGTAACTATGCAGGAACTGGTGCATCAGCGGAAGCAGCCTGCGCAAATGGTTCATATAATGCCAATGGAGATAACAATTGTTTGGATGTACTGGATGGTTAGCGTGGTGAAGATGGTACTGGTAACTATGCAGGAACTGGTGCATCAGCTGAGGCAGCATGTGCAGCAGGTTATTACAATGCTAATGGTGACCAGGATTGTACACAAACTACAGCAGGAAAATTTCCTGCGTTAGCAAATAATGCTGCGACAAACACAGCTGCTGTAAAGCAAAGGGATTGTCCTATTGGTACCATCTCATCAGCAGGCGATACTGATTGTACACCATGTGGTACAGGTTATTCTACAGTATCATCAGCAACTTCTGGTTCAACACCGGTTACTGATTGTGTATGTGATGTCGGTCATGGTAGAGTTGATGGAACAAATGCATCAAATTGTGTTGCATGTGTATCTGGTACATATAAAATACCTAAAGATGATGCTGTATGTAGTGAATGTCAAGCAGGATGGTTCATGAATCCAGCAGATAATACACAAACAACAAATTCATGTGAACAATGTGCAGCTGGTACAATAACAATAATAACAGCACAAACAGTATGTGTTGATTGTGTTACTGGTAAATATCAACCGTCAAGTGGTACAACTGAATGTATTGATTGTCCTGGTAATAGTGATTCATTAGCTGGTTGGACAGTATGCTATACGCCCACGGGTCAACCAACAACTCAACCAACAGGACAACCATCAGGAAGACCAAGTAGACAGCCCACAGGTCAACCATCAGGAAGACCATCAGGTCAACCAAGTAGACAACCAACAGGTCAACCATCAGGACAACCATCATCTGAACCAACATCATTACCAACATACACACCAGATCCCTATCAAACAATATTTGATAAAAAAAGAATTAGACATGGAAAATTGTGTCCTAGAAGTGGCAAAAATAATAAGTTAATCTGTTCTGGACATGGTACATGTGAACATAATAACCAGTGCAATTGTTATAAAGGTTTGAATGGTGTTGTTGATTATACTGGTCCAGATTGTTCTTTACGTAGTTGCCCTGTTGGTACAGCATGGATCGATAATGTGATTAATGCGAATAATATGCATCCAATAACAGAATGTTCATCGAAAGGTTTATGTGATCGTAAAACAGGTGAATGTAATTGTTTTGATGGTTATGATGGTTTAGCCTGTCAAAGACATGTATGTCCAGAAAATTGTAATGATAGAGGTACATGTTATCCAGAAAGAATCTTAGCAAATCATGCGGGAAGAGTATATGATATACCATGGGATAGCAATAAATCATTAGGATGTGTATGTGATCTAGGTTTTCGAGGACCATCATGTAATTTACAAGAATGTCCATCTGGTACTGATCCTATACAAGGTTATGGTAATGAAGCTGGTAGGGATTGTTCTGGTAGAGGTATTTGTGATTATTCTACAGGTTTATGTAGTTGTTTTAGTGGCTTTTATGGGGATACTTGTGACAAACAGCATACATTCGGTTAAGTTATTTTGCTGTACGAGAAAAAGAAAGAGTATACAGAAACAGAGACTGTGAAAAGGAAATATTGTAGATTAACAAATATTTAATGTATTTATACTAATACTAAAAAAGCAACAATAAATTTGTAAAAAGTATGTAATAACTAAACATTGCAACTATTCGCTTGTAGTTCTAGTTCTAGTTCTCCTTTGTCTGAACTAATCTAATCTAATCTGTCTATTTCTATTTTTTTTCCTTTTCCTTTTCCTTTTCTTCTACTTCTTTATTATGTTTAAGTTTCCAGGAAGTTTCACATTCATTATACCATGCTTGCATTTCTCCATCTTTGATCCTTTGTTCAGATGTCACTGGTGGAGATTGATTATTATATAAAGTATAATCTTGAGGTGTTATAGTGATCGAAGAAATTGAACTACCAGTAGAATTTTTTTCAGTTCTAGCTGGATGAGAATTTTCCTGGTTCAAATATAGCGTCATAAATTGTCCGAAGATATTTAATGGACCTGGTAAACAATAATGTAAGCAATCTGGTGGTCTCCCTTGTTGATTATTACCAGGATGACTATCAGGTCTTTGATACAAAGCAGACATATCAATAATTGAAGTATTGTATATTTTAGCCATATTTCTAGATACATTATCAAAACAAGGAAATAATTTCCATTGATATTCTTTTTCATTACTATTTATATTATCATTATATTTATTAATATAATCATTATAACCATTAATATTTGGACCACTTAAACTAACATTATCATCACAATTATAGTGTCCTGGATTTTGAGTTTTCCAAATAAATTTAGGAATAATATTTTTGATTCTCCATGGATTAAATTGTTGTAATGTCCTTATCTTTTTATATAACCAGGACAAAATAGTCCAAAAATCAAATACTTCATGTGTATGTGCACCATGTGTAAGTACTACAAAATGTGGTGGATGTTTACCGTTCATATGTGATTCAATATATTTTGCAAAGTACAAGCCCATTTCCTCTTGTTCAAATGCAAGAAATTCTGAATTTCCAAAAAATATTTGTGGTGCGCATTGTGCACCAATTATACTATCACTACTTTTATTAAGATTTTTATACTTAGACATAACAGTATCGCTACTTACCATATTCATTAATGTTGCAGCAGTTTGTTGCATTGTTGAATCACCAATTAATAATATTGTACGATTACCTAATAATGAACAGAAATGAATTGGATCCCATTCCATTACAACGCAATCTTTATCAGGTATCCATTCCCATTGTTCACTTTGAACTATATTACTATATCTATTACCATTATTATTTCTTGCATCACATGTACATGCATGATCACCAGATTGAGATAGATGTTCATTACTTCCATGCCAATTACGTAATGTGCCTTTGTTAACAGCTTGATTCCATTGCTGACATTCTTCTACATTTTCATAATCATGATCATTCCATTGACAACAAACAAAAAGTCGTTTTTTTTGTTGATCTTTATTTACTTTAATCCAGTGTCCATAACGTACATCATCTGCTGAATTACAATATGGTTTGCCATTGGGTGCGGTATGGCTTCCTGGAATTGCTTGATATTTATCATGTAACTCTTTGACATGCTTTGCATAATCTGCATCCTCATCTGAAAGCAAATGTCTTCTTCTCAAATTTTGTTTATGTTTGTGTTTATGAATGTGAGCTTTAGCAGAAATTTCTACTAGCAGCAGTAGACTTAAAAAAAATAGCGATTTGGCCAAATTTGTTGGCCCTATCATAATTCACCGCAGGCACTTGATTATTATACATTTCTGCAGACTTTATTTTTGTCCCCCACCAGTGGGATAAAAGGGAATTGGGGATTATTGCTCTTCGTGGCTTTTCTTGTGTTTGAAGCAACAGCTGAGGAGATCAAAGTAACCATTTTTGTATCAGATAAGCCTTGAATCGTCTTTAATTACTTTTTTAGATATGAATCTGAATGATTCAACATCAGCTGAAGAGCTACTTCATGTGAGGTTCAATCAGGATTCATCTTGTTTTGCTTGTGGAACAGTTGATGGATTTGCAGTTTATAACATACAACCATTTCGTGAAACATTTCGTAGAATCTTTGTATCTGGTGGTATTGGTTTAATTGAAATGCTATATAGATGCAATTTATTAGCAATAGTCGGTGGTGGTAAAACACCACGTTATCCACCTAATAAAGTAATGATATGGGATGATAGACAAAATCGTTGTGTTGGTGAATTATTATTTAAAACAAATGTATTAAATATTAAATTACGTCGTGATAGAATTATTGTTGTATTACAAAATAAAGTACATGTTCATAGATTTAAGGATTTAAAATTACTTCATCAAATTAATACATACAATAATCCTAAAGGATTAATAGCACAAAGTTATGATAAAGATATACATGTTATAGCTGTACCAGGTAGTACAATTATTGGTAGTGTATATATAGAATTATATACTTTAGGTAAATTTACAACAATACAAGCACATACATCTGAAATAAGTGCATTAGCATTATCGCATAATGGGATGCAATTAGCTACATCATCAGATAAAGGTACAATTATAAGAACATGGGATACTTCAACAGGTTTATTATTAAGAGAATTACGGAGAGGTAGTGATCGTGCAGAAATTTACAGTTTATGTTTTAATTATCAAACAACTTATCTTTCATGTAGTAGTGACAAAGGTACAGTACATATATTTTCATTGACTGAAAATAGTACTAGTATAAGTACTAATGCTAATACAAATGCTGGTGCTGGTGCTGGTTACAGCCATACCCCTGATAACGGTACACCTACACCTGCAAATGGTAATCAAACCATGACACAGTTACCAGGACCATTGGGATTGATTCAATCGATGATACCAACATCTCTAGTACCACAATATTTCAATTCAGAATGGTCATTTGCACAAATTAGAGGTATTGAAGGTAAAAATATATGTACATTTGAAGGCAAAAGTAATCATATTATTGTGTTGAGTGACCTAGGTATATATACCAAATGTCAATTACCAGTTGAGCCTGGAGACTGTCCAAAACTTTGTGTGAATAGTTTTCTAAGAGGCTTTCATACTGATATTACATCTGATAGTAATAGTAATAGTAATAGTAATAGTAATAGTAATAATAATAGTAATAGTGATTTTGTGAATGATAGAAATTCTTCTATATCAACTATATCTATATCGAATAAGGATAAGGATGAACCAATCGCAAAAACATCCACGTCTACAGCTATTTAAAATTTAAAATTTAAAAGTGATAGTGATAGTGATAGTGAATAAAGTGTGTTTAAGAAAATTGATGTAATGTATCCAATTTGTAAAGTAGTAACGTTAGTCATAGTCATAGTCATAATCATAATCATTAATTTAGTTTAACATATAGTATATACATTTGCTTACTTGCTTACTTGCTTATTTGCTTATTTGCTTATTTGCTTATTTGCTTGAATTCTCTTTGAATGGAATGGATGATGATGATGATGATGATGATGATGATAAGAATGTTCATTCTGTTCTGTTCTATACTTTTTCTTCTTGTATCTCCTCTTCCTCTTCCTCTTAATTATTCATCGCAATCATCTCATCTAGCGGGCATTTGGCCGAATAGAGCTTTTATCAATCCATTTATCTTTTTGATCTGGTCTTAATAATGATTTTGTTATTCTTGTTGGTTCCACATATGGAGTACTGTGTTGAACACCAACTGCAGATGCTGATGATTTGTAATTACTTTTATCATTATTTTTAAGATGTTGTAAACGTGATGCTAAAATATTGATTTCATCTGGTGTTAATATAAATATAATATCCTGATGTTTTGGACCGCTACCTAAATATGTACCAGTTGTACTACCAACAACACTACTGTTACCAGTTGTACCAGTACCAGTACCGTTTTTAGCTTCATAACCACCATAACCATATTGATTATCATTACCATCATAAACATCTCTCATATATATACCTTGCTTTTCAGCTGGTAAATATATATTATCATCAATAGATATAGGATTTCTTTGATTACGAATAGCATTAATCCCATTTTCCCAATCATATAATTTTTTCATAGACAAAGTGTGATCCTGTGTTGGATTTAAATCATTATTATTATTTAAATTGCTATTAAATGCTGCACCACGCGGTCTACTTGATGGATTAACAGTCGAACCATTGTATGTATTTGGATTTGGACTGTCAAGAACTGATGACATACTTTGTGCGTTACCGTTACTACTACTCGATAATTTTTGTATTTGTGATATATTATTATTCTTTGTTTCTATTGCTTGTGCTATAGTTGCAGGGGCTGGTTCCATTGATTGAATAGATGTAACACATTCTTGTACGGCTTTACGTAAACGAAGTCTTTCACGTTCAAACAAAATACTTCTTTCATCTATTATAAAATAACAATAAAAACGAAAACGAAAAAAGAAGAAAAGTTTTTATGTTAGTTATTTATTTAGTAGTTAGTTAGATATTGGAAAGCATCTATGTTGTTTTTTTTGCTGTACTGATATGGAAAGTACTTACCACTATCATTGTTTGCACGAAATTCTTCAATTACATCAACTTCTGATACAAATGATGCTAACAATGCATCCCTACGAACCTATTAAAATGAAAAGAAAGAAAAAAATGATTAGAAACTTTATAATGATGAATAAAACAAAGGAAGTTGCATCACTGGCCGCACTTACCACATTGCCTTCCAGTATTGATTGTTTCAGCGTTAATAGAGCCAAATCGATTTGTTTTTTCAAGACAGAAGCCTTTCTTATATCTAATGCACTCCACTCCATTTTATTTTAGAGTTTTGGTGCAGTGTTCTATGTATCAGGTAATTTGTGAAAAATGCAAAAAAACTCGGAGACAGTGAAATGAGTATTATTTGGGGACCCTTCACTTAGGCATTACCAAACTGATCATTTAATTGCAAGAAATCGCCTTCTTTTGCATTATTTATACCAATAATCGGAAATTTCCCATATTATAGACCAGTGAACCCAGTTTTTAGAGTTAAAATGAGTCAAATCAATAAGATTTCCATGGTTGTGATTGGTGATACAGGCGTTGGTAAATCATGTTTATTATTACAATTCGTAGATCGTAGATTTAGTGCAGTACATGATTTAACTATAGGTGTTGATTTTGGTAGTCGTATAGTAGATATAGATGGTGAAAGAGTAAAATTACAAATATGGGATACAGCAGGACAAGAATCATTTCGTAGTATAGCAAGATCATATTATAGAGATGCTGCAGGTGCATTATTAGTATATGATGTAACACGTAGAGAAACATTTGATCATTTAGAGAGATGGTTAAATGATGCTAGGCAATTTGCATCACAGCATATAGCTATAACGTTAGTTGGTAATAAATGTGATTTAACGAAACGAAGAATTGTTAAACGTGAAGATGCTGAAAATTTTGCTGAAGAAAATGGTTTAGAATATATTGAAACATCAGCAAAAAGTGCTTCTGGTGTTGATGATGCATTTCTCAGAACTACAAATAATATATGGAATCGATTATTACAAGGCGGTCTTGTAAGAAAGACTACTACTATTGGTGGTAGTCCTGGTAGTGGTAACAATGATAGTGATGGGAATGGTATTAAGTTAGGTGGAAATAATGGGAAAGGAGGGAAAGGATGCTGTTAGTATAGTGTGAAAATGAAATGAAGTGAAAGTGAAGAAGGAAGATTGACTATTATTGTAGATAAGGATAAGGATAAGTATAAGTATAAGGATAAGTATGACTTGACTTCAGTAGTACATTAAATAAAGACTGGATTAGAAAATAACAGTAACAGCAATACTGCATTTGTTTATATTTATATTTACACTAGTTACTTAGATACTCCATCCATATTCACATTCCTTTCCTATCTATTCCTTATACTTATACTTATACTTATTCTTTCTCATAGACTCATTTTCATACCCGATCATCACGTTATGTTATATTATATTGTATTCTATTTTGTTATTTGCGTGAACTGCGTCTGTTTGAACTATTACTAGCTACTGTGGAATCCCCAGCTCCAGCCCCTTTAGTACTAACATTAGTTCCAGTTCCAATTAAAGTACGTTTACCTTTATCAATATCAATATTACTATGAACAATATTAAATTTTATATCATTCCATTCACTACTATCAGTTAAATCACTATTAGTACCACCAATACCAGCATATTGTTGTGCTCTTATTTTATCTAATGTATCCTGTATATTATTACTTTTATCTTTTAATAATAATAATTGTTTTTTTAAATCTTTTGCAATCATATCCTTTTTATTTAATAATAATTTGACTTTATTATGTATAGTTATAATATTATTATTATATATATTTTTCATATTATCTATTTCATTTACTGTATGAGTTTCTATACGTTGTAATTCAATATTATGTTCATTTTCCTCATTTTCTAATGATTTATATATATCATAAAATTCATTTCTATTTATATCAGAATTATTATTTAATGTTATATTTATATTATTATTTTCTCTTTCTCTTTTTCTTTTTCTTTTTTTTCTTTTAACAATAAATTTTGTTGTTGATTCTTTTGTAATTCTTTTATTTGATAAGGATTTCTAAATTGTTGTAAACCAATCCCTAAACCAACAACTGGGATATCATGAATTTTTCCTTGTTCATAACAAAATTTTAATAATTGTGATATATTTGGTCTTAATTTATAATTTATATTTAACATCCAAGATATACACTGACTAATTGAATTAGTATAAATATTATTTGTAATATTATTTATATCATCATATTTACCTTGACATACTTGTTTTGCTAAACCAAGTAAAGTTTTTGATTTGAATGGATGTGTTAAAGTAACTAATTCATATAAGATGACACCCAATGACCAAATATCAGTTTTTTCATTATAATTATTATTATTTATTAATTCTGGTGATAAATATAATGGTGTCCCATAAAATGTTTGTAACATCATAGTATCTTCAGATAATTGTCTACTTACACCTAAATCTGCAATTTTAACAACATAATTATCAGAATTTGAACCTGAACTTGATGTTGTAGTATTATGAACTACCATAATATTCATAGTCTTTAAGTCTCTATGTACAATACCTAAACAACCAAGATTGTGTAATTGGTAATATATAATAAGTATAGGGATAATGATAATGATAGTGATAGTAATAGTAATAGAGATAGTGTGTTTTAGATGAAAAATAAGGATGAAGATGATGTTTGTTAGTTAGTGAGTGAATTCGTATAAATTCAAATTTAATTTCAATTTCAAGTTCGGTATAACAAATAACAAATAACAAAGCAAAGCAGGTGTTAGTTAAAAAGTGGCCAGTGATAGGTGGCCAGTGATAGGTGATAGGTCTATGGCTTGAGTGACAATCTAGTAGGGTATAGATACATGTATGGTACAATTCACTACTAGTGGTACAGATACAGATACAGATACACTTCAGATATAAGTTACTAGTTACTCACCATGTTCATGCAAATGTTTCAAACCTTCGCATAATTGAGTAAATATAGACCAAATGAATTTCTCATGAAAATATTGAGGAACATTTATATTTGCATGTAACTGATTACGATTATTATTATTATTACTACTACTATTGCTATTATTTCCATTACTATTTGATGCCGATGCCGATGGTAGTGGTCTTATTTTTTGATTATCTATAATGCTTTTTAAATCACCATTTTTACAATATTCTAATATAATAAATAAACTTTTTCTTATATTATCACGAAAATAACCTTCACATTTTACAACATTATGATGATTTAATTGTGATAATAAATTAACTTCATTCATGATATCTTTTTGTTTTCCTAATTCAGGTAAAATTCTTTCTTTTAAAACATATTTTTTTTTATCATATTTAAATGTTGCACAATAAACTGCACCAGCAGATGAACGATATAATTCTTTTATCTATATATGTATATGTTGGTAAGTAAATTGATTGATGGAACATTAGATAAAAGAAGATGAAATATTAATGTGTTAAAAAATAAATTGAGTTAGAAAAATTAACCACTTCAACAAAACAAATGAATTGCATTGTAAAACACATATTTAATTGCATTCCATAATCTGCGCAACTATTATTAGGACATGTTACAGTTCAACAAGCAAATGAAATGTTGAGCAGCCTGTATGCACGTACCTGTGTGAAATCTGCAAAGCTGGATGAACCAAACTTCCGATTGGAATCTGCCATCTTCACTGAATGAATCAAATTCAATGCAATCACCAGAGAAACACGGCCAATAGAGGTAAGTTGGGATGGGATGTTGTTAGTGGGAATAATCGAGTTTTTTAGTCTGCTTAACATTCTTTCTGTCACTTTTAACGTAACGGAGAGACGTAAAGTACGCAGTTGTAGCCAATTACACTCAGGTTAAACTCCATAACGTTTTGCGTATAACGTTTTGAGTCATTTGGTATTTTCGAACTTTTGAGAGTATAATTAGTTTGAAATGTCTGGTCGTTCTTCTCCAATTCTATCCCCTAAACGAAAAAATAATCGTATGGATACAACAGATGAAGATGATAGCCTATATCGCTACAGTCCAATGTCTTCTCCTTCAAAATCACCACTTAGTAAACATCGTGAAATGGGATTCTATGCAAGTCCAACATCATCAACAAGATCAATGAGTAGTAGTTCATCAAATAATAATGGAGGACCACCTCCAGCATACATGAGCCCAGATAGAGATAGATCACCAGATAATAAAAGTATTAATAGTTATAATACAAATAGATCCCAAGAATCAAAATATAGTACATTAATGCAATATCTAGATACTGAAATAACCGGAAATGGAAATGGCAATAGTAATGGTCATAATCACCAAGATCCTGACCGTAATACTGACCATGAAGATGAAGCTCTATCAGAAGAGGAAAAACTTGGCATGAGTACATACGGTGAAGAAAGTACTGTGGTTGATGCTATGCACGATGAAAATGAAGATGAAGATGATATTACAGCTATATCCTCCATGTCTCTCTCACCTAAGAAGCAACAACAAAGACATGACCATGGCCATGGATTTACTACTGGAGGTATATATCCTAATACAAATAGAGGAAATTACAATAGTGGTGGTAGTGGTGCTAGTGCTGCAACCAGTCGTCTCAGTTCTGGTAGAAATTACATTTGGGATGATTTCGGTAATGATGATAGAAGTACTGGTACTGATATTCATGGTAGAAGTAGTAGTAATCATGGAGGTACTGGCGCTAGCAACACTGGTGGTGTCGGTGTTGCTGATGATGAGCTAACTGCATACTTCAGTATCAATGACAGTAATATTCATAACAATAGTTCTTCTAGTGCTACAGGTACAGGTACAGGTACAGGCTTAGGTTCAGATTCAGGTTCAGGCACAGTAGTGACAAATGACAGTAATACATCTTTAAATACAATTATAACACAAGTTACAAATAAAATTAAAAATATTAAAAATGATATTCAAATAAAAAATAAAAAACAAAATGATTTACAATGTGAATTGACTAGAGTACATACAGCACGAAAAAGGCGTTTATTAAAATTTAAAAATGAATATGAAAATAAATTAAATATACAAAAAGCTGAACAAGATAGTAAGTGTAGTTTAGTGTAGTGTAGTGTAGTGTCATATATTTGCTTCTGCTTCTGCTTCTGCTTCTGCTTCTGTGTAGAGATTAAGTGTCTTATCTTGTCTCGTCTCGTCTCGTCTTTACCTGTCTTGCATGACAGATGTATGTGATATTTCTTCTTCCTAACTA
>JACKZZ010021625.1_pt1 | contig 11517 bp, 11 predicted proteins | sample 8027871 | NCBI WGS metagenome assembly JACKZZ01 (sample SAMN15724774, study PRJNA655200) | protist metagenome | isolation source: fluorescence activated cell sorting (FACS) single amplified genomes of... | place: USA: West Boothbay Harbor, Gulf of Maine | collected 2000-07-19
TATTATTATGTAATTTATATGTTATAGTAAAAATTATTTGGGGCTTTAACTATAAATGAAAAATAATATATATAATTTAGTCAAATTCATTTAGTATTACTTTGTTATCCTAATAATCAATTAAGACTATTTAAAGTATATCTGTCGGAGGACAAAGTAGATGCGGGTCTGTGTTTTTCAATTTTTTGGATGGAAATGAATATGCATTGAAATTTCTTACTATATTATTATTATGTCTGGATCTATTTACGAGCCTGTTGTTGCTACGAGCCATTCTTTTCGACAAAAAAGCAGCTTTTAGAAAAACGTACAAATCTCAATTTTCTATACTTTTGTGTGAGAAAAAGTCAGATTTCCTAATTAGATGAAAAATTTTTAACGTGCAATTTTTTTTCTGATAATAACGTTTGCGTGTCTTCTATCTTTGTGCTAAATCGAACATACTCATCAAACAAATAAATTCTACATTGTGTACGTGCTTGTACTAAAGTGATTCGAGTTTTAAAACATATATTTCAACGATATCAGTGTTTTTAACACAAGTCTACCAGTAATGCTATTTTTGTTGGCTTTTTTCAAAATATATTTTTTTAGAATCTTTTTCCGCTATTTTATAGTTACTTATAATTTACACTCCGATTTCTCGGCAGTTCACAGATTTGGAATCTTTCTCTGATTTTTCGCTAGATTGATAATTTCACGTATTTTTGAAGAAAAAATTGATAATTTTTAGAAAAGATCTCTCAAAATGCTGTTTTTTGTGGGTAAAAACACAGGAATCAGAAGGGTTTCAAAGTGGGGCTCTTATTTGAAATCTACAAAAAAGTCTAATAATGTTCAAGGTGATGCTAATAAAGGTAATTTTTCTGAGCGACCTGCGACTCTTCGGTCAGCGAGTTTAAATTTAGTTACAACTAATAGTACTGAGTATATTACCCAATTATTTGTAGGAAAACTGGGCGTTACCCTAGGGGTAGCTTAGTCTTCTACCACATATGATTAAGACTTTAGATGGTCACTAAGTGACAATTATAGTTTCTTCTTTAAGACGAAGTTATCCCTATTAGTGTAGGCTAGGTCGAAGAAAATCAGCTTCAACTCAATTTTTAGCACCTGAATTCTTTTGGGTCTCTTGTGCAAATTCAGAGGACGTGACTGACAGTGTGTTCATTAAAGTTTTTCCCAAATCAGATTCTTCTTCAGTTAGTGTCCTTTGAAGTGACATTGTTTTGTCCAGCCTATCCTCTCCATGTGTACGTTGATCCCGTATATCTCGGTCTCGTGCGATTTTTGGGTGAGATTCAAATTTGTGAGCGTTCTTGTTACGGTAATTATCACGTTTGTCTGAACTATTGTAGTTGTAGCGATCTTGACCCTTCAGTTTCTTGTTTGACTTATAATTATTTTCACTAGTCGGATCCCCCCCGCCATGTTTTTCCCAATACTTTCTCTCGTCTTTTCTACTCTTACCAGTATTAAAGCGTTTGTTCCGATAGATCCTTTTCATCCGAGCATATTCATCTTTCGCCGCCTCGATCTCACTCGTAGATGCTTTATTCTTTTTCCCATCCTTTTCTAAGATACTCGGCCTTTTTATCAGCTTCTGGATCTCCGCATTTCTCTCTTCTTGATCTTTTTTAGCTTCTGCCCGCCGTTGTCTCCATCCCATTGCATCTCGTTCTTCCCATTCCAAAGCATTATAATGCGCATCTTTAAGGCGTTCCAGCCTTGTTCGCAGTCGGACGCGACGGGTCGCTCGATAGTTTTGTAGCAGTAAAAGGTTCTCAGGACCCTTATCGCCAAAGTTGTCGTTATCTGTAACGGAACTCTGATTTCCTTCATTAGAAATAAGGTAGTTACTCATATAGAACTTTTTAATCCAAGTGTTGATAGAGTTTTCTAAAGTTTTTATTTTTCGACAATTCCATGGAAGGGAACTGAGGACCGTCTCGAAGTTCTGATTTTCATCCCCCGCCTGAGAGTCATCCAGTAGACCAAAGCCATAGTTTTTGGTGATCTTAATAGTGGGAGGCAAAGCTATTAATGGAGTAGCTGTATTTTCTGGGACATTTAAAAAAAAATTGAAAATTTTTTTGGATAAAAGAGAAAAAAATAGCTTTTTCATCTATAAAAGCATTGAATTTAGAAGGGTTTTTTGAACGGGCTGTTGCAGTAGCTGTAGATTTAGTATCAGAAGGATTGTCGTGATTTTCTGCATTATACATATTCTTTATTTCCACTAACTCCCCCTCAACTTCAGCGATCTTAGCAGCTATACGCTCAGATGCTTTCATTGTATTACCTTTTGAATCAACTTTATCCCGTTTCAATTCCGAATCAGCACTCTCTTTTTGTAAGAAAAATTTGATAATTTTTGAAGAAGATCTCTAAAAAAAGACTTTCTTGTGGATAAAAACACAGGAATCAGAACGGTTTCAGGGTGGGGCTACCTAAGACTAAGGCTTGTTGACAGTGTTCATACTCAACTCCGGTGCTCATATATCGCATTTGCACTGCGCCAGGCAAGCACAATCTCATATGAGGGAGTATCTGAAAGAATAGTGAAGCGAAAATGTTCAATAAATTTTCTCCCTCTTTATTTTCTTCACCATCATTAATCAGTTTTTCCTCGCGTAACTCCCAGCCGTCATCCAGTAGCTCGGTCTCCCACTGTTGTTCTTCCTTATCCGAAGGTTTTGTCTTTCCTTTCGAATTATTTTGGCGATTTTTTGAAAAAAAAAGGGCTTTTTATTTACAAAAATAAGCTAAAATTAGGGGTTTTTTTGAACAGGCTCAGTATCATTCGCTGTTTTACCTCGTCGAATCCTATTCTGTTCTGCATAATAGTCGTACGGGTAATGGTAGTAGCTCACCTTAGCTTTTGTAGTATTACCCCAGGCTTTGAACGCCCCCGAATCCTTAATCTTTGTCAAGAAAACAGATTCAGTGATGGGTCGATAGATGGATCGGGATGAATCGGAATTTCCGGAATCTGAATTTGCTTTAGTAAACGTCTCCCTAATAATTTCCCTAAGTTCTGGCAATACTACATCGAAAAGTACTCTAGTTCTTTCCCGCTTTTCGAGCTGCATACGTTGGACTTCGGCGAGATATTTCGGCGTTCGCTCCTCTCTTTTTGTAACAAAAATTTGATAATTTTTGAAGAAGATCTCTAAAAAAAGATTTTTTTGTGGATAAAAACACATGAATCAGAACGGTTTCAGGGTGGGGCTACTCATCTAAATAAGTAGATGTTTCAGATGTCTTAGGCTGAACTAGATATTTGAGGTACGATCTCTCCAACACTAGTTCCTTAAATCTAATCTTTTTGATGTCGGCTTGGACGCCTGAGTCTTCAGAGTCTATTCTGACTGAATCGAGTAGGGACAAGATCTGGCTCACTGCTACGCAGGACAGTCCAGGTAGAAAACTGGTTTTCGGTAACAATGACATGCTAATGAAGGATCTTAGGAGTATCACTTTCTGAACATAGTTACAAAAGAGAATGGCAGGGTGGTAATCTGGTGGGAAACATTTTTTATTGTTTTCCTCTGGATTCGGTACTAAATTAGGCATAATATCGTTCAGCAAAATTGAGGTAACGCAATCCTGCATAGTGCCGTTCAAAAATTTATCCACTGCAGACTGATGGCCATTTCCAAATAACACCTTGAACCATTCAACGCCCTTAGTACTACCCAAGCCCTTACTGTCGGGACTTAAGAAACAAGCGAAAAAAAAAAATTTCGCGAATTTTTGGAAAAAAGCGAAAAGAATAGCATTTTTATTTTCAAAAATAAGCTAAATAAAGGATATTTTTAAAAAAGTTGAATTTGATATACAGATAACAAGATAGTTTTTCGTCCCACATTTTTTTGGAGCATTGGAGATAGGTTCTGTCCACATATAAGTCGGGGTTCTCATTCTTGTGACATAGTTCAGATTCTTTTTTCGAAAAAAGTCTGATTTTTTTATCATAATCTTCCTTACTAGAGCAGAATTCTGCAAGATACTTTAAGATTCCGAATTCGTTAGACGTCATTGTTTCTGAAGAAAGAATTCCCCGTTCTCTTTCGAAAAACTTCAGACATCGCTTCTCAAGTTCGCTTTGGTACTTCTGCTTATTTTTTAAGGTATTTAAAAAAACTCCTTTATTTACCTTCCTTAAAAAAATGCGATTTTTTTCGCTTTTTTCAAAATTTTTTTGCGAAGATTTTTTTTTGCTTTTTTCTCAAGAATCCGGAGAGAGTTTGGCGGATGCTTCGGAACTGCATTCTGTTTCTCAGTTGCTAGTATTTTTCGAAAATACCAAATAGTTTTCGATAAAAATGCTAAATTTCTTTATACAAATCTTAAAGGGGCACTTTTTTCGAAAATCTTATGTTACCTGTAGTTTGTACATACTTCACAACGTTGTCCCATGACTGAAAGGCGTCACTCATCTCGCCTTCTAAAACTGTCGCATTCCAGAGTTTTTTCAGCGGAATATAATGCTTTTTGACATCCATAATTGTGTTGGGGTGAAGATTGAAACCAGTACTTGTTTTACCTAAAAAAAATATTTTCTCGCGAATTTTTGGTTTAATTAATGGAGACAACAAATTGTGCTGTAAAAAAACAACTTTGAATACAAGTTTTCAAAAAAGAGCGGAAAAAGCGAAAGGGAAGCCCCGCCCTGAAACCCTTCTTATTCCTGTATTTTTATCCATAGAAAAACCTTTTTTTAGAGATCTTCTTTCAAAAAAGATAGAAAAAGAAAAAAGAAAGGGATGTATAATAAGCATAGAAAAAAGCGAAAAAAATGGCTTTCGAAAAATAAGCTAAATGGTTTTCAAAAAGGTTAGTATTTGCTTTACATTCCGACTTTCCACCAAGTATGAGGTCTTGAAGGAGTTGGGGGTGAATTTTATGGTTGCGCCCCAGGAAAGATGAGCCTTTCTTGGAAAAATTCTTCATTATTATGTTACATAACTGGATGCGCTCAATTTTCTTCACCTTATTAACCTGAACTCTAATTTCGGAAAACAGGTCACCAAAATTTGGATCTTGAATTTCTCCATTCAACAACTTTCTATTTACGTCAAGAATCGTATCTTCTAATAACTCACCAGCAATTTCTTGTCTTTTCAAAGCCAAACACTCTAATCCTTCTCTCCAAAAGTCTACAGCATGGTCAAGCACGCGTTCCATTAGTTTTCGATCACTCATGGTACTCGGGTCATATTGATAAACCTATTTATTTTAAAAAAAGTCAAATTTTTTTTTAGCAAATTCAAAAGGGAAAATAATTTGTATATTAATTTTCAAAAATACTTTGCTAAGTAAAAAAGGGGTTTTTTTTAACACCTTTTGATCCGTGCCGATTTTGTAAAATCGTTTCTGATCCTCAGATAATTCCTCCCACTTTAAGGAAAGGTACCGCCCAGTTCGCTTCCGAAGTAGCCACGAGTGTAGAAACGACCGCTGCAGAAATCTGAGGGGAATAAGAGAAGTTTCAGAAGATTTCTCTTTCTCAGCAGAGATTTGTTCAGTGTCTTGTATTTGAATGTCTTCCCATTGAAATTCGTCAGGTAGTTCTTCGTCTTCCTGATTGACTAAAGCATCAAAATAGGTTTCCGCCATCGACTAATTTCAAAAAAGTGTGGCTAATTTTCTTTATTGAAAAAAAAAGCAAAAAAAAATTTCGCAATTTTTCGGAAAAAAGCGAAAGAAATAGCATTTTTTTTAAAGAAAAATAAGGTAAATAAAGTGCTATTTTTAAGTACCTTAAATCTATCAAACACGTACTTGTGTCTGGAGGCCAGAGTAGTTGCCGCAAGATCGAGAATTCGTTTACTTTGCTGCGAGATTTTATCATCGGAACTTGAAGCCTCAGATAAATTATTGGCCTTCTCTCCTGAGCCATCTCAATTTGTAATTTTTTTTGAAAAATTTGATGCTTTTTAGAAAAGATCTCTGAAAATGCAGTTTTTTGTGGTTAAAGACACAGGAATCAGAAGGGATTTAAGGGCGGGGCAGAATCTCATTCTCACCTAATAACACGCTCGACAGAGCTTGGGAGAGAAGGTCGTCGCCATCGTCCATTAAATCTTGTTGCTTCTTTTTTTTCGGTGAAAAAAACCCACCTACTTTCAATTTATACTTCTCACGATACCGAAACCAAGCCTCTAGTGGATGAAAAGTAGTAAGTATTTTTGACTTTAAGTTCTGATCAAGATTTGAAACTGTTAGTGTTTTAAGTAAATCTACTGGCGATTCAAAATTAGGGAAGAGCATTGACGGTGGTAAGAATTCTAGGTTCTGATCAGCTGAATCTTTCAATAGAACATCTCGTCGATAAACTTTTCCACTAGCAGCATACACATCAAAATCGGATACTTTAAATTGTTCCTCTATTACGAGTCTTATAGCCTTCTTGAGGTTTCTACGGCAAATTATAGTGTCAGCTCGGTTGACTTTACACCAACTACGTTGCTTCGAAGTGTTGTTCCCTCTTTCGCGTATCAACTGGATTGTGTTCTTACAGGTAGTCGCTCGTGCGGGCCGAAAATACCCGTCGTAAAGTGAACCTCTTAGAGAGTTTGGGTTAAGGTAACGTTGTCGCTTTTCTTCGTCGGACAACTGCGAAAACAGGAAATCAGCCTTGGCCGCTGAAATCGGACGTTTCTTCTTCTTTTTTAGTTTACCAAGTGTCATATATTTGAGACGCGATCTATAAGGCTTCTCCGCCCTCTCCAACTGGCTGCGAATGAAACGGACACATTGTGGGCCGCTGAGATCAACCAAAAACTGTGTCTGTTTTGAAGAATTACCACCTTCTGCATCTGTAAGATCAGGACAAATCACCTCGACAACTCGACCCGTCTTCCCGTAGTGTACACTAGAAGCTGCTAATTTGCACGTGACACGAACCTCGTCCCCCTGATCTATCGAACAGAATATCCCAGTCCATGCATTCTTCCCTCGCTGATACCGAGCAAGAGCTGTGGCTAAAAAAATATTTTGAAAAATCTTTACAATTCTGAAAATTTAGAAAAAAGGAATTTTGATTAAACATTTTTCTGGCTATACAAGCCCATTCTTCCAGCACAGAACGGAACAGAATCGGATATGGGACGTCGTTCTGGTTAGTACGCGGAATTAGTTCTAAGTTTGATGACTCATCTAATAAAATTTCGAGGTTTCCTAGTACTAGTTTCACGTCTTTCTCAGCATGATAGTTACCACCTATCCCTGGAAGAACCTTGTTTAAACTTGTGTTATCTCCTGCACCAGTTCGACCTCGCATATTCTTTTGTCTACTCTTAATAAACCAGTATACTGCTCCTAACACTGTATTCATAGTGTGGGAGGGACTTAAATTCCCATTATTCTGTTTCACTTCCCGAAGTATACGGGCTCCCACCGGTTGCAACTGGACTTGGATGGAATTCAGCAGCGACGGAATAAGGTTGTCCTTAGCCCAAGAAAGACTTTTACAGTTGATAATGTCAGTTTTCCCGAATCTAGATCTCAGACTTCTGCGAAAAGCCACGAACGTATTCAGACTTTCAGTTCGTGCGGAGATACGTTCGTTTTGTGCTATAGAAAAGGCTTTGTTGGCACGACTCGCAACAGCGATTTTACTAGTCTTAAACTTATCAGAGGGCTTAACCAAATTCTTACAATTGGCCCCAGCCCTAGCGTTACGCGCTCGAGCCTGATCTAGGATTCCTTTTGCTCTAGACTTATCATAGTACTGCGATAAACCGAGAGGCGTTTCTTGCCCGGCATAACAGTTTTCATGTCGACTAAATAGGTAAACCTCTCTGTCTCCATCGATTTCTTTTCTCTCGGGTAGCAAGAAAAGTCCTATATCATCTGCCGCACCTACACCGTTCGAAGAATCCGGATTCACGTATTCTAGCTCAATTACATCCTTAGGCTTGATTTTTCTAGTGAAGTACCAAACACATTTATTATTTCGAAACTTAACATATCGATCAACAACCTGAAAAATAAACACTAATTTAACTGAAGATTCTTTTGCTCCTACAGGTGAATCTTCTTCAGATCCTTCTGAGCCATTTTGCTTCTCTTTCCTTTGCGGCAGCTTCCGTATCCCAGTCATTTTTACGTAAAACATGGTTTCATACTGGTTTTTAACATTGTCTTCCGGTGTCAAACTTTGATCGTAAGGGGGTGAACCTGACACAATCCCTCCTGCGGTATCCATTTCGAGAGAACCCTTCTTTTGGTGTCTTGCAGACTCCAGATCACGGAACTTCTTCCGTCTCTTTAAATAGAAACAGCTACCCATAGTTACCTGCTTCTCCGGTAAAAATACCATGTGCAAATCTAAGCCAAGCATCTCCCGAACGCTTCTTAGGTTCTGCATACCACGAGGACTCCGTTTCGCCAAAAGAGCGAAATCCACATCATCAGCTAAGGTTTTAAAATCCATTTCCATTACTGGAATTCGAGATAAAGATTCGGGGTTTCTATGTTCCATTAACCTCGTAAAAAGTATGGTTTGTAAGCCTGGGCAGATATTCGGAAACATAGTGACACCGTTAGAATTCGCCTCCGTACCACAGACAAGTGTGGTGGTAATCAGATCCCGGAGTGGCGTTGCCGAAATCAACATATACATAAATCTCGAAAACACGGCATTCCTCACGTTTTCTGGTGATTCTTCGTCGAGAGAATCAGCTGCAGGTTTATAAATCACCGGAATGGCCGCGTTGAAGATGGTTTCTTTTCCCAGCTGCGGATCTAGATAAGTCCCACTCTCAAATACTAGACCCGAATTCACAGCATCAAAAGCCGTTAGCACACTACATCCGATATTCTTTATGCAGCAATTCTGCCAGACATCTGAGAAGTCGCGCTCCCCTGAACCGTCCTTAGCCTCTGGGATCTCAAGATCTAAAAGTACAACATGGAACAGTTTGAATAAAACTTCATTTAAATAAACTTTTCCGGTAGCAACATCATCACCGGAGCTGAAACTAGTGTCTTGTCTAATTCGTTTGAGGAATCTCTCGAACTCAAATGGGTTAGGAGCTCCACTACACCTTTATTATTTAAAAAAATCATATATTTTGACAATTGCCAAAAAAAATTTTCGCGAATTTTTGAAAAAAAAGCGAACGCATTTTTATTTTCAAAAATAAGCTAAAAATTGGGGTTTTTTGAACAAGCTTCCGTCAAAATTTGGAAGTAAGGGATAGACCTCCGATGAGCTTGGGTGCAATATCAGACTACCAAGGTCCTGACAGTGACTGTCGCTGAACCCCATAAGCTCATCGAGTTCGAGCAGTTCATCGAACGCCTCCTCCACGTTCTCTTGAGAAATGATGGATCGATTACGGATATTAGATTCCGGTTTTGGCGCTTTAGTATTTGCATTTGTATTAACAGCCGAAACTGAAGGTGCATTAGCTGCAACCGCTTCAGTAATTACTGGTTTCGCAGAATGTATCACTATATCATCATCCGATCCCACTTCGTCATCACTACCCAGGGAAATAACATCATCATCATCCTCAATCAATACAAGTTCTTGAGAAATTTTTCGCGGTGGTTTTAAGGGGTTTCGAAATAGCTTCGTTCGAAACATGCTACCTAAGAATTTCTGTACTAAACTACGAGTATTCATTTCAATAGTCACCTGACTCCAAATTGGGGAGAAACGACGCTGGGCTGCCACAAGCGGCAAATTCTGACTTGACATTTTCTGTAGTTCCTCGCTTTTCTTAAGCACTTGTATTGGAGGAAAGTCTTGGTCGTATTCAAACGGCAAATTAAAATCGAGAGCCAGATCGCGTTTTGCTTTCTCAGTTTCGCCCGGTAGCTCAGATCGCGGAAGTACAGCTTTAGGAGGAAAATTCACCTCACTATAACAGGGCATAGAATCAGAAGAAACTGAATTTGACTTAAACTTCATGTTCTGATTGGCACTAGGAATAACCTGGCTGGAGCCAACTCCTAACCAGAACCGAATTCTATTATCAGCCTCCTCCTTAGTTAAGTCACCTTTGTCGAGACTCTCTTCGACAATCCAAGCTTGGTTTTGGCGAAACAATGGCACGGTTGATAGGGAATTTGAATCAGTACTCATATTAGACAAGCATATCTTCACCCTCACCATAAATAGATCCTTTAGCATCAATTTAAAGGCATCCCCTTCTGGAAGTAGATTTAATAGACGAGTGGCTTTATCATAAAGATTTAGAACATCTTTTTTTGGAATTTTCTGAGATAGAGTCTTAGCCAAGCCCAACAATAAGTTACTGTTTTGTGCGCCGTTTGTAACTGTATTGGTATCGATTTTCGATGTCAGTATTTCTGCTTCCGGTAGTACAAAGTTAAAGAATAACTTCGAAAACTGCACTATAAATCGGATCCCGGCCTCAGTTGATCCATGTTCTAATTCTTTCAGACGTTTGTTTAGCTTCTTTGCATTTGGTGTAAAACTTGGTATTTTAATACTATCACCTCGAAACCACGTATTTGAGTCCCAAAATCGATCAACCAGGGCCAAACAATTATCCCAGTCCCGCAATACATAGGCTTTCTCGACTTTTGATATTCCAGGCCGAGTAGACAATTCCTGTTCCGCTTCCAGCAGGACTCCTTATTATGGATTTTTGAAAAACTATACCCAAAAAAATTTTGCGTGATTTTTTGAAAAAAAATGGTTTTTGTCTCTATAAAATAAGCTAAAAATTAAATAAGGGTATTTTTTGACCTTGCTTCACCCAGGAGAAGACGAATTTTGGATTCGACTGATTAGTTTTTGGTTTAAGTTTTCCAGTCATTGGATCCAGCTCCAGTTCCTGTCGAAGGGTTATAAGCGATTGATTCTTGTCGGAATCCAAATATCTAAAGCCGAACTCGTCCACACGATACACGGGAACATCAAAACACTCGATTTCAAACAAAAGGGTCTGATAATGACGTTGAGAAGATTCCTGAGGAACTTCTGCGATGTTAGAATCAGATATAAGATTGGAATTAGCAATATTTGCAACGTTTTTAGGGTCTTTTAGTTCAACAACCTCTGTTACTCTGTTTACTTTTCCAGAAACCACGCGCAACTTATATTCTTGACCAGGCTGAATTCGGCCATCTAAATACCCTGTTTTGATGTTTTCAGACATATTTTTGTCTACTTTTTTGTCGATTTCAGACATATCTATCTGCACAGGTTTAGAATGTTTTCCAAATGTCAATATTAGGCGTTGTCCCTTCTTCAGAGAAGTAAGATCTAATATGTAGCGCTCACGATAATCGGCTTCGTTTTCCAAAATGCGAGGAAGATCGGAGCAGTTGGCGATTCGAAACGCAGAGCAGATGTCAGTCTCACTCGTAGTACGGCTTGCACTTTTACCACTCTCCTGACTTTTTTCTTCGACCAACATCATCTTTGACACAATATCCTTGATAGCTCTAGGCACATAATAATCTAGACTGTAATTCCCTTCTGAATCTTTTAATAGAGGCTCCAGGAAGAATTTTGACCCACTTAATTTC
>JACKZZ010022549.1_pt1 | contig 11511 bp, 6 predicted proteins | sample 8027871 | NCBI WGS metagenome assembly JACKZZ01 (sample SAMN15724774, study PRJNA655200) | protist metagenome | isolation source: fluorescence activated cell sorting (FACS) single amplified genomes of... | place: USA: West Boothbay Harbor, Gulf of Maine | collected 2000-07-19
TTCAGCGTCGCGCTCTGCCCAAAAGGAACGCCGGGCTGCTTCGTCGGAGAAAGAGTTCGCTGCTTCTGCTGCTGGGCCTGGGCTTGCTGCTGCTGAATCGCCAGCTGCTGCTGCTGTTGCTGGGCCTGTTGTTGAGCATGGAAAGCCTGGTTCTGCAGACTGCGGGCGGATTGGCCATCGGTATTGGCTTGTTGACCAAAAGTGGAACCCGGCGTTATCCCGGCAGAGATCGCCCCAGAAGTCCCTCCTCGGAGAATATGTGCGGTGGTGGGTTCACCTGGAGAGAGGGAAGGGGAAAAAAGGGGTAAATCAGAGACACTTTCACGAGATACAGTTCCATCCAGTTCTAATTCATCGTTCAATTTCCAAATGTTAGACGACTTACTTCTCAAAATCTGCGTATAAATCGAGTTTTCCAGCCGCTGTCCCTTGAGGTTGCAGCCAGTATACTTGATGCCCAGATCCAGGCCATATGCATTCACGAGTTTTTTTATTTGCTCCTTGTGAAGTTGGATCCAATATTCTCCAACCCTCTGAACCCCTACTCTCTGACCCTCTTCTCTAGCAACCCGTTCTGCCGGCATCCCCTGTTGAACGACGCCTAATCCCGCCTGGTGTGCTCTTACGAGCGTCTCCTGCACCGCCTCCTCCGCAATCACTATTTGATTCCAGCGGACTTCTTCGAAACTAAGGTCATTCTTAACCACTGTTCCTCGACTCCCAGCTCCCCCTCCCGCCGGTCCTTCCTTCCCGATACTGGTAGCGGGCCAGTACTGGCCGCAGAAGCACTCCTTGAGGATCTGGTCCTGCTCCGCTTTTAGTCCGGTTTGGTTGGCGCCGAAGCCGGCAGACGCCGCCGTTGGCCCCCCTCCGGGACGTGATGAGGACGAGCTAGCCATTTTGCCTTATGTTGAAGATGATGATGATGTTAACAACCTTGTAATAACAACCTTGTAATTTAAAGAGGTTGTATAAACTTGTATTACAATCTTGAAACAGGTCCCGTAGCCTTTGTCTAATAGAGCGTAACTAGATATGACTGAGCAATTTCATTCCGCGCTGTAACCTAGTCTTCTAAACTCCTCAGGCTCTGTGTGAAATAGCGATAAGATAAGTGGTGTTTTAGAAGGCAATCGAGTGAAAGTAAAAAGGGGCTGCTCGTTGCTAGAACGGAGCAGCATAAAAAGGAAAACAATCTAAGACCGATAACGTGGTCGAGAAAATGAGGTCAACAACAAGGGTTAGGAAAGAAGGAAAAACGGGCTAAAACACTTAGAAATACGGAAATGAGGGGGAAATGAGTGAATAAAGGGTAAAGGCAACACGACAGTTCTGATTTCTTCACGACGAAGTTCTCCTCCCAGCCGAACTCAAGATGAGGTCCGAACAAAGGGAAAATCTCATTCAGCTCTCTACCGGTGGGGTGCTGTGTTTCTCGGAAACCGAGGGAACAGCGGCACCGCGGTAGGGCGTCCCTCTATGAGGGAGGCGGCATCTCTTAGTCTAAGACTTTCAAATTTCCAGGTGGCATTTGGCCTGTAGCTTCGGGGGGTTCCGCCAGATACACCCTAACCCGATGTCACACCCCCGAAGCATCTCGTAAGCAGGTTTTTCCCAACCAATACGGCTTCTCTCAACCAATAAATTGACCCCTCATGCCTCTAATACCTGTCTGAGTGACTGTTAGTTGAAGTGAGGTTTCGGCGTGTAGGATGCCACGTCCAAACCAAACTTATTAGGTGAATGAGTTCCCCCCGAGAGTCGGAATTAAAACTACTCGGGCGGGAACGTTAATTTCGGTAAAGTGTTTCTAGATAGCCTCTGAAGTTAATTTCAGCGGTCCCTCCCCGCGCCCGATAGGAGTAATTGGACCGTGTTTGTTGAAAAAATGTTTACTCCTCTATGTTGCCCCGTCCTCCTTATTATTTCCCCGGGTTAAGCCGCTGAATCACATCCATAAATTTTTGCCCTGTGTTAAAACATGCCTTTCCAAAAACAGGGCGAAAAGCTCTGGATCAAGACCACGGCCGATGAACTTAATATCGCTCACTCCGGCTCTTATACAAGTCAAAATGTTCCGAATTAAAGAGGTTAATATTCTTGTTTGTTAAAATTTCCGATGTCGAGTCGGGGGCAACGTGGTGATCACAACCATGGTGCGGGCGTGATCCTGGTTACGTGAATTTTGAAATTGCTGAATTTAAGGCATATTTGAAGAACTTCGACTTACTTACTGGTGAATTTACTTACTGGTGAATTAACTATTGATTAGGCAATGCTGGCCATCTGGCCTGAATTAGTGCGATACTGGTGAATTAGTGCGAAACTAGTGGATTCGGACCTTGAGAACAGTCCTGGTGTACAGCGTGACGTATGCCAACCTGGGAAAGCGTTGGATTTATGTGTTGAACTTATCAAATAACTGGTAGCAGCGGCCGGGAAATGTTCCCGCCGTGAATTAAATGTCAAATCAGACTGAAGTATATTGATAGATTCTGATATTTGATTTTAACCATTTGAGCACTGCCTAAGGTGTTTTGCCCTGCTAATGGGCATCATTCCATCCCTATTCCACTTAGGAATCATGATTCACCTTGATATTCCTATCCCCCCAAGCGTTCGAAACCCGTCCCACCGTGGGCCAGAACTTCCCCCTCTCCGCGATATAGGGAAGCGGGAAGGCCGCCACCTCCCTGCTGTAGCAGTGGTCCCACGTGTCCGTACAGATCTTCGCCTGAGGATGGGGGGGCGTTCTTAAGAGGATTATCCTCAAGACTGTACTCTCCAGACTCAATTTTGCGGATTTCCTCCCTAATCGAGATCATTGCGTCACAAAACCGGTCTAGCTCCTCCTGGTTCTCGGATTCGGTCGGCTCTATCATGAGCGAGTGATGGACTGGCCAGCTCATAGTGGGGGCGTGAAACCCATAATCTTGGAGTCTCTTAGCTATATCTTCCTCAGAGACCCCGCTTTCCCGCTTCAAGTTGCTAACATCTAGGATAAACTCGTGACTACACCGGTCCCACCCCTTAGACCCCTCCGAACCGTCACTCCCTAAAGGCGAACCGCGTTTGATGACGTAGTGGTTCTCCAATCTCGTTTTCATGTAATTTGCGTTCAAGATAGCAACCTCGGCTGAGAGCTTAAGACCCTCGACCCCAAGAAGACTGATAAACATCCACGGAATACACGCAATCCCAGCTTGCCCAAAAGGCGCGGACTGCACGCTTCCCTCCCCCGTATTCGCAAGAGCGTTGGGGGCCTGCATGTAGATATGTCCCGGTAAAAAGGAAGCCAGCTTCTTGTTACAGCAGATCGGCCCAAGCCCCGGTCCCCCGCCTCCATGGGGAATGGAGAAGGTTTTGTGGAGGTTGAGGTGGCAGACGTCGGCGCCAATATTCCCCGGCGCGGTAAGCCCTAAATGCGCGTTCATATTAGCGCCGTCCATGTAGACGAGACCGCCGTTCTTATGAATTGTGCTCGTGATCTCCGTGATATTCAACTCGAAAACGCCGTGCGTCGAAGGGTAACTGGGGGGGATGTTCAACTCGAAAACGCCGTGCGTAGATGGGTACCTAGGGGGGAGGGAAGAGAAGAGTCGAGACTTCACAGGATTCATTCCAACACTCATCAACGACCACGCCATCAGGATCCAGTTCTTCTCAACTTCAAACAAGGACTTACGCGATCATCAACGCGGCTAATCTATCCTTCTCCTTTTCACATAGAGCTTACGTGATCATGAGGGCGGCGAGCCGATCTTTCTCCTTTTCACAAATAGCTTACGTGATCATCAACGCCGCCAAACGGTCCTTCTCCTTTTCACATAGAGCTTCAAGCTCCTGGACGTTCATACCCTCGGAATCGTCTATCCAGCGGACTTCAAAGCCGATCATGGCCGCCGAAGCCGGGTTCGTTCCATGAGCACTCCGGGGAATGATGCACAAATTCCGATGCCCATCCCCACAGGATTCGTGGTAGCGGCGGATTGCTAATAATCCCGCATACTCTCCTGAGGCCCCAGAAGCTGGCTGCAGAGAACAGGCATCAAACGCGGTGATCTTGCAGAGGTAGGCCTCCAGCATGTGGAGCATTTCACGGTAGCCTTTGACGGAGGTCTTAGGCGCAAAAGGATGAACATTAGCGATAGAATCCCAACTAATCGGCAATAACGAAGCCGTAGAGTTCAGCTTCATCGTACAGGAACCCAGGGTGATGGTGGAATGGGCGAGAGACAAATCCTTGTTCTGCAGCCTGGTTAGGTAGCGGAGCATCTCCGTCTCACTGGTGATCGAATTAAAGATCTTCTGGTAGAGGAAATTGTCTTCGGGGTTACGGGCGAACTCTTTGTGCATGCCCCATCCAGTGCCGGTGGGTCCCGCCGGGGGAGCCGCCTCCTCCCCTTCACCCGCAGGAGCAGAACTCGAAGAGGCAGAAGAAGAACTAGCCGAACAGGGCGTAGCCGCCGCCCATCCCCCCCAAGCCTGAGCGATTTCCTCGTCGGTTGGGACGGTGATAGGAGTTTCGGGTTCTCTCTGGAACTTAAATCTCGATATAGCCCGTGCTAAATCCACAACGTCTTGCCCCGAATGAGACTCATCAAAACTAACCGAAATAGACGAGGGATCAATCACTCTGATATTGATCTTCTCGATGTCGGTGAGGTGAGTACTGAGCTCCTCGGCATTAACTGGGCTAGTTCTCAGCGCTACGGTGTCGAAAAACCTCCCCTCAGGCTGCAACAGCTCGAAATCCATAGAAGGATGGACTTGGCAGAGGTGGGCGAAGGATTTGGCGAGGCCGTGAACCCTGCTGGCGATGGCCTGAAGACCCTCCTTAGTGTGGTAGACGGCGTACATTGCGCTTGCATTAGCCAAAAGTGCTTGAGCCGTACAAACGTTACTAGTGGCCTTATCCAGCCTAATATGTTGCTCCCTCGTTTGAAGAGTAAGGCGGTAGCTGGGAGGAGGTTGACAAGGCTAGGGAAATCAGGCGGGAAGGAGATTCATTTCGTCAGTTTCAACCCATCTCATGTGACATATTTCATCCTTGGGAATTCAAATGCTAATAGACTTACGCTGGTTGATCCTGATCGTCCTTGGAGCAATGGACTTACGCTGGCTGATCCGCATCATCCTTCGAAATCCCAATAGACTTACGCTGGCTGATCCGCATCATCCTTCGAAATCCCGATAATCCTTCCCGGAGTCTTCCTCAGGTTCTTCAAAGAAGTAGCGAAGTAAGCCGCTGCTGGCCCTCCGGAATACATGGGGACCCCGAAGCGTTGCATGGATCCGACGACAACATCCGCCCCGAATTCACTCGGAGGTTTCGACACCATCAAGTTGAGAGGGTCGGCAGCCACCACTAGGTAGGCGTTATTATCATGTAGCTCCTTAGAGACACTGGAGTAATCTCTTAATGAACCGAAGGTGTCGGGGTATTGCACCAAAGCTCCTAACAGGTTTCCCTTGCTAAAATCAAAAGAATCCGTATCCCCGACTACGACCTGTACTCCCATGTATTTCGCCCTAGTTCTGACTACTTCAGTGGTTTGTTTGTGGACGGAATTTGAGATGAAAAACAAGTTCTTGGCTTTTCTCCCGCTCAACCGCAGTAACATCCCAAGCGCTTCGGCCGCAGCCGTACCTTCGTCCAAAAGAGAGGCGTTAGCGATCTCCATTCCGGTGATTTCTGTGACTAAAGTCTGAAAATTCACCAACGACTCCAAACGCCCCTGACTTATCTCGGCCTGATAAGGCGTGTAACTCGTATACCAAAGGGGGTTCTCCAATAAACTCCTTTGGATAACATAGGGCGTAATCGTCCCGTAGTAGCCCTTCCCGATGAAGTTTTTCGATTTGTTGTTGTGTTTAAGGATCAATTCGAGGATATCTAGGACCTCCGTCTCACTCCTAACAGCCGGAGCCCCAAGATCCTTAATTTCACACCGGATATGCTCAGGAATAGTCTGCTCAATCAGCTCTTCGAGGGAGGAGCAGTTAAGAGCTTTCAACATCGAAGCTACTTCCTTCTCAGTTGGCCCCACGTGGCGCTGGATGAAGCCGTCTTTTTGCTCCAGGATTTCCGGGAGAGTTCCAGGGGCCGCCGTTTGACGCATATCGCCCGACTTAGAGGTTTTACGCGCCTGACGGAGGAAGTTCTCCAGCCGGTTTTGGCCCGAATGATCGGTCACGGAGTGGTGGGAGGTGGCGGAGGTGGAGGTAGCTGGGGAGAGTTACAACAGCTTGGGTGGAGGTGGCCGAAGTGGAGGTAGCTGGAGAGAATGATCAGTAACAGAGTGGTGAGATGTGAAAGGGGTGGAGGTAGCTGGAGAGAGTAGTTGGAAAGCAATGGGGGATTCGGAAACAAGTCCCATCTGGAGAGGTTTCAATTCGATCGGAAACTCACTGTTCACTAAATTCATCACTTCATCCCTGAATTCCGCCCCTGAAAGCATCACTTACTCGCAGCCGTCCCGATTCCTCAGTTTCTATCTGCGGATCACTTACTCGCAGCCATCCTCATCTGCTGACTAGGTACCCTCCGCGCGAGGCTCCGCAGAGCCGCTGGTCTCGGAAAACGCATCATCTTGTTGGAGAAATCAGTTGTAAACCTAACTGAAAATAACTTTAAATAAGTCTGTGAAACAATTCTGTGACTAACTTTACTACTTCTTGTCTGGTCAAACTGCCAACTGAACTGGGGTCCAGGCTGACACTGTAAAACCGTAGCTGACCTTCACCTAGGGCGGTTTCGGCTTTCCTGCGGGGGGTAGGGGGTAGATCCAGGTGGAGGGAGATGGAAAGAGAAGTTCGTCTTATCAGCGGGGCGTACACCGCCTATATGGGAGGATAGGATTATGAAGTCTATGGCGCTGGAGCTAGGGCTTTGCCCTATATGCATGCTCCTGTGGATTTTTTCAAACGAAACGCTACGCTACGATATTCTTATTGTCAGCAGGTCGAATTGGGCCTAGATTCCTGACTCTGGAAAAACTGTGATTCTCATCTCGATTATGTCTCAAACGAAGTTCTAGTTCTGTTTCGATTCTGTTCTCGGTGGTGACCCAGCCCATTCTGATTCCGGGGGCTGAAGAAGAAAACGAAACGAACAAGTCTCAAAATGCTGTCATTCCAATCGGCTTCAGAGGCAACACCTATCCTAAGAAGGGGATGAGGCTCTTACCGCCTGGGTTTTTGACTGCTTCCCATGTGCGTAAGTTTAACCAATTGAGTTTCCGACGGGCTAGGCCGGTTAAAACCGCCCCTCGCAGCCCCAAATTTGAAGCGCCAGAAGGTCGCGGCCTACACCAGATTTAAACCCACCCCGGCACCCGCGGCAAAGAGCGATGATTCAGAGAACCACGGATGCCGCCCCGTTTCGAGAGAAAATACTCGAGAGAGCATCTGAATAGAATCTCTCGAACCGAGACTCCGGTCCCCCGTTACTAAGTGAAACACGGAGTGTCGGGAGGGGTGTGACTCGTGAGACTGAGTCATAACCCCCTTCAGACAACCGAACAATATCAGAGATGTTAACCTTTGTAAGCGTAAAAAGGGTGGGGCTAAGATAGACTAAGAGGACACTATACCTAGACCACCACAACCTTTAAATTTTAGATACTAACTAAACTCTTGAAAGAGAGGATTACTCGAGACACGGACACCGACGGCAGGCCAAGACCACGCGCTCCAAAGAGTCAGCGAGTCTGGTCGTACCCCCGGCCCTATGCAACAAGTCTCCATTTAAAATCTGAACTCTAAGTATAAAATGTGTAATTACCTGTCAATGCCGTGGGAACCCCCTTACCCCGACGATAGCACCGACAATGTAATGTTTAAATAACTGTTTAAATTTAAATGATAAGCTTAATAACGTTTAAAAAGTAGATGATCGCGGTCGCGAGGCTCAGTCGTCAGGGATAGCTCCCTTCCGGCTGAGACCCCATGACCTTGCTTCCGGCGCAGCGCAGAGGACGCAACCGTGTGAGCCCTAGAACATGATATTATCAGGTAGCTCGAACCCAGGTTTCTTACTAAAATCAAAACCACCCAGGGGCACACCCAATATTATAATCATTCATTCTTCTAGTCTTCTAGGCACGGTAGGTCCGACTGCTGCTGCTTGTATTAACCGAGATTAGACATCAATCTCCAAAAGAGGTTTACATTTTGGTAGTGCTCCCGAATAAACTAAAGATCGATTTAGACCAATACAGGACCGGTCGTGACTGAACGGCTAGTCACGACCGAATCCCGCGTAGTGCTAGGACCGTGGCCCTTCTTGAGAGGTGCACCAGCAACCCCTTGTTCTTTCTCCTCAAAGCACCCCGGTATTAAACGGAGTGCAAGAAGTCCGGCACACTCGTCCTACGACTCTCCACAACAACTTATTTTCCCAATGAAATTTCCTTCTCGTGAGCAATCCGACCCAGTCCTGGCCGGCAACTCTGCTTAGCTATTACTCGTACTCGCGACTCCGAGCCGAGTTCTTACTCCCGAATTGTAATAGATATAATAGACCCGAATGAACAGCTTACTGTCCCGCCTTAAATTTCTTGCTATCGTCGGAACCTCCGGTGGTATTACCCTCGGAGTATGACTGCGCCCCGGTCCCCGCGAGCTTCCCGTCCTGGACGATGAGGTACTCGTCGCGGATCTTCTCGCCGGCGAAGTGGCACTCGAGGATCTCCTGGACACCATTGGCATACCTCTGCTGAGCCGACAGGGTGGTTCCGGAAGTATGGGGAGTCATGGCGTGCCACGGCATCGTGCGCCACGGGTGGTCCTTGGGGGCCGGCTGCGGGAACCAGACATCTCCGGCGTAACCTGGGGGAGGGAGGAGAAAGATGGAGGAAAGATACGTAGTCTAACCGTGAGGAGGTATTTTATTTCAAGAAAAATAGGGAATTCGATCGTATCCTAGCCGTGTCTTCATTCATTTTCATCATATTCATTTCATCCACCAAGTCTCATATCATCGTCTGAACCGTCTCAGACTCTTACCAGCGAGATGTCCATCATCAACATTCTCATTGGTCATCAACTCTCATATCTATGTCCGTCTCTAGCTTACCAGCAAGGTGACCCTCCTTCAACGCGATCTTACCAGCGAGGTGACCCTCCTTCAAAGCGCGGGCAACGACGTCCTTGTCGCAGATCTTCCCGCGGGCGGTGTTGACGATGTAGGATCCCTTCTTCATGTTCTGAAAGATCATCTTTTCGTCAAACAAATGCTCCGTTCCGGGGTGGAGCGGGCAGTTAATCGTCACAACATCGCAGATCTTCACCATATCCTCCACCTTCTCGTGGTAGGTCAGGTTAAGCTCTTTTTCGACCGCTTCGGGGAGCCTATGGCGGTCAGTATAGTGCAACTTGCAGTCGAACGGCTTCAGCCTGCGGAGGACGGCGAGACCGATCCTCCCAGAAGCGACCGTTCCCACGTTCATCTGCTCCAAGTCGTAGGCGCGGGAGACGCAATCGGCGATGTTCCAGCCGCCGTTGACAACCTGGGGGGGTGGGAGACGCAATCGGCGATGTTCCAGCCGCCGTTGACGACCTGGGGAAAGATTTTTAGACGCCGTTGACGATCTGGGAGGGAAATGTGGTTTTAGGGGGTGTGATGACCTGGAAGGGAGAGAGGATTTGTAAATTGAGGAATTTGGACACATCTGAGGACACATCTGATTCAGGTCATCATTCTGTTTTCCATCATATCAATTTTCTCCTCCACTTCCCTCCATTGTGATTCGTATTCCCATATTCCCATCCCGATTCCTTGCCTGATCCATTCCAGTTTCTGACCGTGGCTTACCTGGTTGTACGACGGAATGTAGTTCCTGACGAGCCCGAGGATCATCATCACGACGTGTTCCGAGACGGAGATGGAGTTACAATAAGTAACCTCCGTAACACTAAGACCGCGTTCGCAAGCCGCTTCAAGGTCGATATGATCGGACCCAATTCCGGCCGTGAGGCACATCTTGAGCTTGGGAGCCATCTCAATCCTCCTCCTCGTCATATAACACGGCCAGAACGGCTGGGAGATGACGATTTCAGCATCATGCAAATGCTTTTCCAACTCACATCCATCACCATCCTTATCGGAAGTGACAACGAGTTCATGACCGTTGGCTTCCAACCACTTCCTCAACCCAAGCTCCCCAGAGACGGATCCTAACAACCTCGGGACCCCGTCAGCAGCCCCGGGGCCGGAGTCAACGGGATTCTTGGGGGTCGGCGCGGTCTGTCCGGGGTTCCCAAACTGGTCCGGGTAGGACGTAACGTTCGGCACACTATCCCTCGGGTAGTCCTTCGGGTAACCGCCGACCGGATCATCGTACAAAACCGCAACAACCTTAGCAAAGTCCCTTTTTTGCTGCTGGACCACCGGACTCCTCAGAGCGTTCCCAAACGGCTTCGCGAGTTTGGACAACATCTTGTTTCAAGGTGTTTGTCGGGGGGAGGAGGGAGTTTGAGTCTACTTTAAAATTAAGAGGGAACTAGTGAACTAGTCAAGACTAGGTTGTTGTGACTCCAGAGAGTAGGTTTAGGTGTTGACACAACTGAGATAGTTGCCTGTACAGCTTATCGGTCTTACGACGGACAAGTGAACCTTCCTTCTATATGGACAGAATTTGAGAGAAGAATTCAGGATTATCGCGTACAATCACAGTGAGGGAACTCCGGGGAGCCTTATGGAAGTATGACTTATGGTTTATGGAAAACAACGTCTCCGTACAACATCTTATTCGTACAACTTCTTATTCTTCTTCGTTGTCGTTCCATTCTCGTTGCCCGAGGAACGGGGCTGTATGGCGTGAAAAAACATGCCGTCAACGTGTCGAAAAAGTCCCAAACGTGCCGTCAACGTGTCGAAAAACTCCAAACGAATCGAAAAACGCAAAAACGAACAAGTTCGGAAAAACAGGTTCTATGGGTGCTATGGTCTCGTCTCTTCTTCTCGTCTCAGACTTCAGTCATCAAAAACAGCGGCTAGACCGCGTAAGCTCGCCAATTCACGTCCAGGTGACTCCTCTAATCAGGGTCTAAAAACGACTGCAGGAGCAGTTCAACTGCGTTAAGCGAGCGAATTTTTTTTCAAACGAAGTCTAGTCTATGGAAAGAAACGTCTAAGACCTTAAAGAACGAAGCGCAGTTTCACCCAGTTAAGAGGATTTACGCGATTATAAACGCAAAAAACAAGTTCAGAATATCTAACAGGTCTAAATCGACCCTAACGTTGACTCAGGGGCCACAGCGCCTCGGTTCCCCTTCCCGGTTGTAACATCTGTTTACCTCACTTCACATCCCCATCGCAGCACCTTTAGCGCCTTCCGAGGCGGTTTCCATCCCCGTTTTCCAGCGCTTTCACGCTGTAGTAGCATTTCGGATGCGGGCAAACTAGCCTTTTCATGTACTTCCTCCAGAAGGACACATCTATCCCCCGATTTTGAAGGTGGTCATCCACGCAGGTGTCGCAAAACTTATGCGAGTTACGACACTTGT
>JACKZZ010022293.1_pt1 | contig 11509 bp, 15 predicted proteins | sample 8027871 | NCBI WGS metagenome assembly JACKZZ01 (sample SAMN15724774, study PRJNA655200) | protist metagenome | isolation source: fluorescence activated cell sorting (FACS) single amplified genomes of... | place: USA: West Boothbay Harbor, Gulf of Maine | collected 2000-07-19
AGTCTGTAAGGCAAGCACTACACTCGAACTGTCTCCGCCGCCTTCGCAAAACTCGTCAGGCCTTGATTTTCTCAATTCTCAATTCTTTTGGGTTGAACATGAAGGATGGCAGAACTCTATCTCCCATTCGACCTTCATGGATGGATATTACTCTCTACTGCACTCCAACTAGACTTCATCTACAACTGAATCTACCATGTGACGAGAATCCAACTTCTGGTGTACACCAGCCTGAAAATTCTCAACATTACACAATCCCAAACTTTTGTTCCTTCCCGATTCGGCGCTTGCAAATTTCTACTATTAGCATCTCAATACTCGATCAATTAAGTACATTAGCATCTTACTCGGACTTATTTCTCTGTCGTCACGTGCGCTTTTCTATTTTTTCTGCGGTCGTTCTTGAGGGATCGTGTACTTCAATCTTCGAATGATTATCTTGGATTATGTAATAAGAATTCATACTACGCAAAATCTTTATCATGCGATCTATAATGAGGTGCCAGACAAATACTTGATTCCTAATGTAGATTCGGTCTAATTTCTGTAGACAGGTCGATTGAGTTCTTGACAATGCATTCGATTGAATCCTTTTTCAGGCACGACCAATGAAATCTTTATGCACAAACTTAGCAGTGCTCTAACCGTCGATATTATGTTCTATAAATCCTTTATCATTTCGGCTGTTCCCGTTTGGTACGACCATCCGGCAATCCGGCGCCGGGATATAGCAACTCTCGAAATACCTGTGGCCATTTTTTTTGGTCCTATCAAACAACTATTTTGTAAATTTCAGCAGTACCAGATGTTGTAATGATAATGCGTGTGCACGGGCTGATAGTCAATGCCACGCAAAACGCATGATCAATGCGGTAGATACCTGCGACCAAATGGTCAAAGCGTATCTGTGTTCGATCGCGGCCTTGCCTCCGCGCATAATGGAAAATAGTTCTCTTCCGAGCTGCTGCTCCGGGCTTCCGGTAAATGGTAATATGTATCCTGTCTTGCTGACAAGGGCGTGGGGATTTTTCTCGTCAGCATACTGAGTATCTACAGCATCGGGGCTCTCTACTGGGAACGGTGATATTTTACCGTCTTGGTGAAAATGCGCGTTATCGACTACGATGTAGGCTTTATCTGTGAATGGGGAAAAAAATTGGGTGCAGGAATCAAAGGCTCATTTGAATCTGGAGATTCATTGCAACGAAACGTACTAACTACTTATGTGTCCCAATGCTGAGATGATTATGATGATTAACGACCGTAGTGGACAACAGCAGGAAAAAGGCATTTACGAGTCATTGCAAAAATTCATGGGTCTTGCAAGTATTCAGATCATCCATTACTTTTGCCTGCTTTGAATAGAAGCCACCCCAGATGAGGGAAAACGACGCCTTTGAGCTTTTCCGCGATCCGCGTTTTCTGGTCTTCCTCGCTCAGGTCCTGATTTTTGACTGTGGCCTCATGAACCAGGTCAACCAGCGCCTCACTCTTTGCCTGTTTCCCCCGCGTCTGCACATCATTCACCTGCGCCCGCAAGGAGTTGCCATCAACATGAACTGTCATCGCCTGCAGAACAGGGCCATGCAGGTTATTCCAAGGAAGAATCGAGACGATATCATCTGAAAGGATTGAGAATTGCAACGCTTTGAGTCATGAATACGAAACTTAGTCTTACATCATGTAACATGATCGGACACTTCCTCGAGATAGTCGAAGAATCCTCGCAATCCACGAAATTCCTTCAAGTGCCGAAATCAAAACTCCATCACCATCTCACAACTACCAAATCGAAGAATGAAGAATAAATGATAGCACCTGCGATATGAAATAGCTGGAGTCCATAAACGTTGTCCTTGGCTTTCACTCGAAGTTCCACTGTCTTTGGAGTGTCCTCGAGCCCGGGACCAATGTTCCTTGGAGGAGTTGTACGGGTCAGAAGGTCTTTTTATCGATACTTCGTACAATACCCACAATTAACAATGTCAATCTTCTTCATGATCTTAATATCTTTGCTGAGACGTACTGAAACCATTTTGCTATAGCCTGCACTCTTCTACGAGAGAATACGATGAAACAGAGAATCTAGCTTGATCGTAATTCTAAGCTAGTATACATATTCTTCTACAACTTATGCACCAAGCTAGTCCACAAACACGAGAGAACAATCAAACAAGTTTTACTTTTTCCACAGCAAAGAATGGACGTCTGTTTGAATCTCCAGTTGCTTTTGAGTGTCTTGTTTAGTTGGGAGGCCCTTGTGTTCCACCCAATCCTCGAGACGATACGTTTTCGCCGGATCGAACGCGTATGTTGCCACTTGATGGACATCAGGATCGGCAGGTTGGTCCTTCGTGCCGAAGGCAACACCCCACACGCTTGCAAAATAGCAGACACTGCAGAGCAGTTGGAAGGAAAAACAAAAGTGTGTGCAGTTATGGTGATGTCATTCATCAACACCTATCGTCGGGACGAGAACGACAACTCAAACTATCCAGCATAATGATCATCGGGATGAAGATCTTATATTACTGATACGATTCGAAAGCACAGAGGAGGAGGAGCCAGAAGGTACAAGTTACACAGAATTCCGAAACACGTGTGTCTAAGAATGTGTGAAATTGAAATACAGATGAAGATAATTCACGTTGCTCTTCATGTGGGCGTCGAAACGAGCGTGCATTCCCTTGTAGAGTTGTTTACCTCCTTCCACGACAGCCCCCCCAATCTGAGTCGCAGCGTGTTTAGCAATTGGCGCGGCAGCATCTAACCCAGCTTTGGCTACACTTCCCGCCTTTTGGACCGCAGCACCCGCGATTCGAATCCCACCTTTCGCAAATGCAGCCGCGATGTGCTTAGGCTTCTTGTTCTTCACCTGCCCCTCCGGAGCCGAACCAGCTGCAGATGGAGGATTGACGCCTGCATCTGTCCCTGTCGGTGAGGAGCCCGGAGGAGTGCTAGCTACGGGCACAGGAGACTCGGCAGAAACAGCTGGTGTTGCGACTGTCGAAGGAGCGCTGGCTGCTGCCGCAACGGCTGTTCCATCAGCACGACTCGTTTCGAAAAAAGAACGAACTCGCTCAGGAGGGTGGTCGTCGTTGCTTATGCTTTTGATCGGCTCTTGGTTCATCGACATTTGCAAGTGTGAGGGTGCCGCAGCAGCGGGTTGAGACAAAACAGGCTGTGACTGTGGCGCAGTCCCGCCAGCCATGTCAGTACTCTCACTCGCAGTAACACTACCTCCTTCTTGAACTTCCGGTGGTGGTTCATAGGTCCCCACGTCTTCCGCACCAATTGCGGGGCACTCATTTGGCTTAAAAAACGTTTCGACGGCATCCTTGGATGAGAACAGGTGCAATTGTTGGCTCACGGCACCACCTAAACTGTATCCCACGATACGCAGACGGTCGAACTCGATGTCTTTGCGCCTCGCCTCGATCTTGTCCCTGATTTATGTATACGTTGAATTTGGTGATCATCCATAAACATCAAAACAAACGCACCGGGCTGCAATGACATGAAAATCTTCCTGATCGTCTGGAATTAGGGAAGAAATTTTCATCTTTAGCTTTATTTTGATACCTCAGCTTCTCATCTCTCTGATTTGTTAGTAGTTCCATCGTTTTGTGGCAGAATCCCGGGGAAATCACCACCTTCTGCTTATCGGGTTCGTCCGGTCCCGGTGGGATTCCAGCGTCATTCAGATCTCGATATGCGTGGACATCCAGGGATTTGTCTCGCTTGGACTCAGTGCCCTGAAAAATGATGATATCACAGAATTCAATATGCATTTGGCTTAGGTCAAATTGTAATAATCTTTCAGGTGATATACTGGATTCGATAGCTTGAATGAAAAACCTGTAAGTGTGACTAGACGATTTCCCAATTATCTTTCAGTAGATCAGATGTCACCGGAATTCAATACCTTGATGAACATCCAAAGCGCTGCCTTCCCTTGCCGTTCAGTAAATCTTGTCATTAATGCGTCAGCCATAGCAGTCGCCTGAGCCTGTTCATCAGACGATAACGCAACATCCGATGCGGCTACCTGCGGAGAACTGAACAATGTCTTCGCAATTTTCTGCTCCAACTTTTCTTTCAGCAAATCTTCTTGAGAAGTATCCCCCCAGAATGATGGTGGACTCTGTTCCAGCACGTACCACCCGCCTCTACTGTCGCTGTCCGGATTTTTTTCATCGGTATTCAAGTTTCCGGCAATGTATGAAAAATCATCGCTACCATACCCCAAAAGGTCACAGAGCGACTTCCCCTTTAACGGACCATCGACATCGTCGCCCCCTTCCAATCGAGCGTCTTCCGCCCACATTATGCCGAGATTTCTCTTCAAATGATCCCACGCTTTGCCGTGCCAGATATCGTCGATGTCCTTACCGATTCTCTTTTTCTGCTCCGGTGTTACGCCGGGGACATTCATGTACGGTTGATGTTGTTTGTCTGGATAGCTGAAATTGCATATTCAAATTCATCAATGCGGAGACATTACGATCGTTAAATGTATCGTTATATGATAAAGATGACATCGTCGTAGTCTTCCGTAAAGAACATAGACTCATCGGCTCTCTAGTAACAAGTTCGTAATTCGTACTTATCAAGTCATGTTGTACCCAGTACCGAAATTCACATCACATGAAAGAATGGTACCATTGTAACACATCGAGTATTTGTGCTGCTCGCATGCTGGCACAGACTTTTTCTAGTCCGCCGAATATGGTAAGCATGCTCTGCCTCTTCTTGAGGTCCTCCTCCGACTCTGCTGGTGAAGCAGCATTAGACTCTGATGGTACTGCTTGTTGAGAAGCCTGACCAGTTTCCGCTGGTGTTTCAACCTGTGGAGGATTACTGGCCTCCGGTGCTACTTCATGCTGTTGAGCTTGAGCAGCATCATCAGAGGACTGCGAGACGACAGTTTCTTGAATCAACGCCGAGCTCTTTTCGGGACTATTAGCAGTTCCAACATTGTTGTTTTTGAAGATTTCATCCTCGACCTTCACGCCCGCACTAGCAGTTTCAGTAGGAATTTCTGTTGCTCCAATGAATTCATGCTTCGTGTTCTTGATTGGTGTTGGATTTTTCGTGGGTTCGAAATTGTTCTTCCCATAAAAATAGTGGATCGCATACGCACAAGTAATACCGGTGGCAAGCATCGCTGTGAAGCAGACGATGTGGAGGAAACTAATCTTCGTCAAAATATTCGTCTTTGCTTTTTCGCTTGACATAGACGACACCACACTGTCTTGTTCATCACCTGAGTCATCTCTGTCGTCATTCATCAGTGGCACCGTGGACGCTGGCACGTCACGATCATCGTCCGAAATTTCCGCCATTTTGAATACCTCGAACTGTCTCCTAGCCACGTCCTCGCAACTCTGGTCAGCCCTTAACTTTCTGAATTTCTCTGCCTGGCTTGAAGATGCAGGATTACAGAACTCCATCTTTCGTTCGACAACCGTGGATGGACATTATTCTCTACTGCACTCCAACTCGACTTCCTCTACAATTGAATCACCCATGTGACGAGAATCCAACTTTTGGTGTACACCTGTCTGAAAATCCTCAATATTAGCACTCCCAAACGTTTTTTCCTTCCTGATTCGGCGCTTGCAAATTTCTACTACTAGCATCTAAATACTCGATAAATTATAAGTACATGATTAGCATCTTACTCGGACTCACTTCTCTGTCGTCACGTTCGCTTCTCTATTTTTTCCGCAGCCTTTCTTGAGGGATCGTGTACTTCACATCTTCGAATAATCATCTTGGATCATTTACTAAGAATTCATACTCCGCAAAATCTCTATCATGTGATCTATAATGAGGTGCCAGACAAATATTTAATTCCTAATATCGATTCGGTTTCGGTCTAATTTCTGTAGACAGGTCGACTGAGTTCTTGACAATGCGTTCGATTAAATAATCCTTTTTCTCGCACGACCCATTCATAACTAATTAAAATCTATAATTCACGAAATTACCATTTCTCAAAACGTCGACGTGTCCTATAATCCGTTATCATTTTTTGGGCTCTTCCTGTTTGGTACGACCATCCGGCAATCCAGCGCCAGGGTATAGCAACTCGCGAAATACCTGCGACCAAATCGTCAAGGCATATCTGTGTTCAACCGCGGCCTCAACTCCGCCGATGAGCGACCAGAATTCTTTCTGGATTTGTTGCTCCGGGGAAGTCTCAAACGGTAATAAGTATCCTTGCGGGGAGACAAGAGCGTGAGGATTTTGCTTGTCGGCATACTGAGTGTCCACCACATTGGGATCTACTGGGAACGGTGACGTTTTGACGTCTTGAGGAAAATGCGCATTATCGACTACTATGTAGCTCGGACCTGTAACGTTGTGGAAGACATGGGGTGCAGAAATGAAAAGGCTTTGAATCTGTGCGTTCATCTCAACTCAGCGTACTACTTGTGTATGTCGTTGCTGATTTGTAATAACCACAAGAAAAATACTGAGCCATGCGATGAAAGACTCTAGGAAGAAACATTTATGATTCATCGCAAATATTGTTCACATGTGGCTGTGGCTCAGTCTACTTGCCATTGTGGATTCCTCATAGATAAACATATACGTAATTACCTTTGCCTGCTTTTGCGTTTTTGGCGAACGGAATTCGCGCCAGATGAGGGCGAACGATTTTATTCAATTTCGCGTTCGTATCTGCCACCACCTCCGCTTCCTTTTGTGCGTCTCCCTTCGGTGCACCATCGAGCGCAGCCACGTAAACACCAGCACGCTTCTCTCCTGCTTTCGCGTCCTCGACGCTCACTTTCTTTAATTCCGCCGCCAACGCCTTTTTATCAACATGAACAGCAATTGCCTGAAGAACAGGGCCGTGCACGTTATTCGGAGGGAGAACCGAGACGAGATCATCTGAAAAATGGATCCGAACGCTTCAAAACTTTGACTCAAATCAAATCAGCATTTCGACAGTCAGAAGCTGAGTCTTCGTCCTCTATAATATTGATCCAAGAATGCATCACATTGAACATAGAAGAATTCTATCCCAGGCACCGATCCAAGAATGGAGAATCAATACTGAATACCAGCAACGTGAAACAGCTGGAGTCCGTAAACGTTGTCCTTAACTTTCCCCTGGAGTTGGATTGTCTCTGTCTCTTCCTCGGGCCTGAAACCGACGTTCCTGCGAGTAGTACAGGTCAATACTGCTTTTGATCTTCTTTGTACACAAAATTTCTCTCGTATGCTTAAGTGATCACTGAAAGACACTTAAACCGTTTAGTTGTAGCCTTGCCTTCGCCTCTCTCGTTATTCTTCAACAGTCAGGAATAAAAAACTCAAGCTAGGTAATCCATGAGACAATAGAAATGTACATCAAACAACTTTTACCTTTTCCATAACAGAGTGGGGGCAGTCTGGATCTTTATGTGGTGTTTCGTATCATCTTGAGTTGCGGGACCCTTGTGTTCTTTCTCGCATCCTTCACAACGAAACGGTTTCGCCGGGTCAAAAGCGAATGTTGCCACTTGACCGACGTCAGTATCGGCACCAAAGGCAGCACCCCAAACGCTTGCAAAATAACATACACTGGTGGAAAGATGAATGTTACAGTTACAGCTCTGTCTGTAAACTACATCCAGCTTCATATCATTCTGCTGTCAAGCTTCGTCATCAACACCTATCCTCGTCGGGACTAATTTCATCAACCTAATCTTCTTTACTAACTTCTACTTATTTCATTATGAACAGTGACAGCGAGATTACATCAGTGTAATTCCTAATGTAATGAGAAGGTGCACAGATTCAGATCTCCAAAACAGATTCAAATTCATGAATCTACGTATGCCTAAGAATGAATTGAATTACAGCTGAAAATAATCCACGTTGCTCTTCATGTGGGTGTCGAAGGCAGCATGCGCTGTGTTGTAGGCTCCCTTGGCCCCTTGTACAACGGTCTCCCCAAACTGCTTGGCACCAGCGGCAACCACCGGCGCGGCTGCTTTCGCTGCAGCGTGCGCTACAGTGGCCGCAGCAAGAGCTCCTTTCCCCAATGCCGCGAGCTTGCTACTGGACTGAGTCTTCACAACCGAACTTGAGCTAGTAGTAGACGCAGGAGAGTCGGCAGTTGCTGCGGTGGGGATCGGCGGAGCCGCTCCCGCTGTAACTGCAGAAGATGTGACTTCAGATGTTGGTGATCCTGCCTGAGCAGGTGCAGGCGGAGAAGCGGCAACTGTTGACGACGAGGGAGCGACATGACTGTTAGCTGCCGCTTCGATCGTTGCTTTATTTATCGAGACTTGCAACTGTGAAGATGGCGCAGGAGCAGGTGCTGACTGCGCCTCATTCACACTGACTTGAGCACTGACTCCTGCTGTCTCTTCAGTTTTCGGTGGTGCGTCGTATGTTGCAGTGATTTTTTCATCTTCCTCTCTTGCGGGGCACTGAAATGGCTTAAAAAACGTTTCAATTGCATCCTTCGATGAGAATAAGTGCAACTGTTCGCTCACGGCACCGCCTAAACTGTATCCCACGATACGCAAACGGTCGAAGCTCTGGCCAGCATTCGCCAGGTGATTGCGAGCGTCCTTGACTCTGTCCCTGATATTGTGAATTGAATTTGGCGTTATTCCATAATCATAAAACCAGACAGGCAGGGGTGCGAACTATTGCTACATAGTACCAGTAGCTTGAAATGATATCGTCATTTTCAGCATCTACTTCATCGTTCCTGGAGAAATAGAGAATATGATTTCTATTGTGCTGCACGCTGATGATCCACCACTGGTTCTTGTATTTGCCGTGTGGAATCAAGAGATATATTCTGATTTTTTTGATACCTGAGTCCCTCGCGGTGCTGATCAAGTAGTAGTTCCATCGTCTTGTGGCAAAATCCTGGAGAAATCACCTCCTTCTCCGGATCGGGGTTTTCTGATCCCGGCGGAATTCCATGGGAATTCAAATCGTACCAGGCATGAATATCGAGGAGCTTGTCTCGCATGGATTCAGTGCCCTGACAAGGATTATAGATGAACGATTCAGACTTGCAGATTCAGAAAGTGAAAGACTTCATTTACCATTTGGACTGGTTCTTGTGTGCGATGGACCCAACTTGATACATACTGATAGCTCGAAAAAACCATGACTAAATACGATTTACAATACGAATACGAGTGGGTCACCTTAAATGTGCCCTAACTTCAATACCTTGATGAACATCCAAAGAGCAGCCTTACTCTGACGTTCAGAAAATGTGGCCATGAGTGCGGTAGCCATATCAGACGCCTTGGCGTCTCCTTGTTGCGAATTGAAGAGTGCTTTTCCGATTTTCTGCGCCAACTGATCTCGGAGCGAATCATCTCCCCAGATTGCGGGTGGAGTTTGTTGCAGCACATACCAACCACCTCTGGAATCGCTGGCCTTATCTGGGTAATCGGTGTTCAGATCTCCGGAGACATACGAGAAATCATCGATACTGTACCCTAAAAGATCACAAAGTGACTTTCCGTTTCCCGTGTTTCCATCCCCTTCTAATCGAGCGTCTTCGGCCCAAGCTTTGCCGAGAATGTCCTTCAAATGTTCATTCCACGCTCTTCTGTGCCAGATATCGTTCTCAATATGGATAATCTTTTTCTGCGATTCTGTTACTTGAAAATTCATCCACGGTTGAGTTTGCTTGTCAGGATAGCTGAAATTTGAGTTTCCCCACATTCGATTCTTGCGAAATTACTCTACGAGAAATGTAAGTCAAAGTTGTAAGATCAAGATGAGATTATTGTATCTTAATCTTTCGGTAAACATGCGCATGAGTTCCGAGTTTGTGGAATAAATTCCATGTCCAATTATGCTGTACACGGTGCCTCATTTCAATACCTTTGGAACGCTTCAAGTAGCTGCGCTGCCCGCATACTTGCACAAACCTTTTCCAGCCCCCCGTATGCAGTAAGCATGCTCTGCCTTTTCTTGAGGTCCTCCTCTGACTCTGCTGGTGGAGCAGCATTAGACTCTGATGGTCCTGCTGGTTGAGAAGCCTGACCACTTTCCGCTGCCTCTGCGGCTGCTGGTGGAGCAGCGGCCGCTGGTACTTCTTGCTGTTGAGCTTGTTGCGCAACCTGAGCCGCATTAATCTGGGTCGAGACAGTTTCTTGTATTAGCGCGGAACTCGCTTCCGCAACGTTAGCCTTAGCTTTTCCAACATTATTATCTTTGAAGACTTCGTCTTCCGCCTTGACGACCGAACTAGCAGTTTCAGCAGGAGTTTGAGTTTCTTTTTCTCCAATGAATTCATGCTTCGCGTTCTTGAATAATGTTGTATTTTTCGTGGATTTCAAATTGTTCTTCCCGTAGAAGCAGTAGATCGTATACGCACAAGTGATACCTGTGGCCAGCACCGCCATGAAACAAACGATGTACAGGAAACTAGTCTTCGGCAAAATATTGGTCTTCTCCTTCTCATTCTTGCTCGAGATAGAAGACACTACGCCGATTTTCCCGGCTTTGCTTCCACTTTCCAAATCGCCCATCGCGCTCCTGTCGGCCACATAATTTGTAGAGCAATCATTTGCAACAGATTTTTTTTTGCGGGCGACGTGCGTGCTTTTTCTGATGGTACTACTTTTGACGGGACTGTCTCCGTATTCTTGTTCATCCCCGGAATAATCTCTGTCGTCATTGATCAGTGGCACCGTGGACGCTGGCACGTCACGATCATCGTCCGAAACTTCCGCCATGGTCTTGATTACTTCAGTGGGATACCTTCAGATACGATCCAAAATTTCCCGTGTGGAAACCGAAACGGCTTCTCTTCATTCGACGAACGCTAAATAATATTGAAAATTGTTTCACGCAGTAGGAAAAACGATATTCGCTGCGCTCTCTTCAGTCTTCACTCTTCCGTAGGCATAGTTACTCATATTACTTATATGATACTACCGTGCGACCGTATAATACTCAAATTCTCACACATACCTTTGACTCGCAAGAATATCTAGGCCAAACTCAAATTCTATCCTCGACAAGAAAAAACTTCAGCTTCTCGTCGAAACATTACCTCGTGATTTCCTGCTCCGACTCGACATCTCATAACCAGATTCTTCCAAAAAAGCCCGTTTCTTCCGATGCTCTTCCAAACCAAACAAAAAAAAACCCTCATGCTCATCTATGCTACGTCATCGTTCGAGCAAAAAAACAAAAGATTTACAACACGAACAGAGAATTGAACGCTATCAGAACTAATGACAGGCAGGAAAACTCAAATTTCTCAAAGCGCTCGCTCGATCTGTTTTGTTATGCCGATTTTCTTGGAACGACATCCGTGTTCACATCCCGGTCCTGTCAGGACAGCTATCTAATTCTAATTCACTGCTAAACCATTCATTCACAACATCGTTACTCAAGCTCACTATGTCAACATTGATACCAGATGGAAATGAGTTTATTTTTCTAGTAATAATACGAGCCCTGCCCTTGTCTACCGTACCCCGTGCTCTGTGCGACAATGTATCCTTTGTCTTGATGATGA
>JACKZZ010020158.1_pt1 | contig 11505 bp, 17 predicted proteins | sample 8027871 | NCBI WGS metagenome assembly JACKZZ01 (sample SAMN15724774, study PRJNA655200) | protist metagenome | isolation source: fluorescence activated cell sorting (FACS) single amplified genomes of... | place: USA: West Boothbay Harbor, Gulf of Maine | collected 2000-07-19
TTAAATTAAAACTAAAGTTTAGATTAGTTCATTTTGTATGCAAAAGAAGCATGACTTGAACTATTCATTCTTTTCCATAATTTATAGTCAACCATCTTTTTCCAAGCATTGTGCATGTTACTTACTTTTAAGTTCATTAAGAAAGTTAAATCAATAGAATGAAACTTTCCACCTTTAGTTGTTAAGACATTCATCCATAATGACTCAGATCCATCTTCAAATTCTCTAAGAACTTGAACATTGTCGCAAAAACCATAAGTACCTTGAATGAAGGTTTCTGGAGTTGTTTCAGTTTGAAATATGTTTAAGAATCCAGCTTTACATTTACCAGTGTATCTAAATTTGTAAGTTTTACCTTCTTCCATAATGTTCGAAACGGTAAAGCTAATTCTTTTACCTTTATTATCTTCTTGTTCAAACTGACCTGCAAATACAGCAGACGTTAAAACATTGTCTTTATCATTTAATTTTACTTCTGTTCCTTCTACAAACGTTTCTGTTCCTCTGTAAGTGTTCATTTCAATAGTGTTCATCTTTATAAGTTTTTATGTGTGTGAATTAATTATGATGTAAATATACTATGTATATCTTACGTAAGCAACAAGTTGGGCATTTATTTTATATAAAAAAAGGGATTACTTTCGTAACCCCTCTTTACACACACGTGTAACAAATGAACAAAAGTTACCCGCTTCAACACATTTTTACTTAATATCTTTTGATTCTTGATATTGTCCATCGTAGACTTCAGCCTTTGAAGTCTCACTCATTATTATTTGAGCTACTCTTGCTCCTAGTTCTATTTGAATAGTATTATGAACTATCATAACAGCACCCATTAGATCTGTTTTAAATCCTGGATCGTATACAGCACTCTTAATCTCTACTCCACATCGTAATAAAGAAGACCTCTGAACAATTTGAGCCATTACATTATCGGGCAGCACACATCCTTGGTGGAATGTTATAGAATACGGTCCTGGCTGCAACACAAATACATGCTGTTTAGGACTATCAGGATTAATCATTAATGGCATTTTAATATAAGCAGACTTATCTACGTTAGATGAGTTCTTTGTAATCATATGATTGCCCTGACCTATTGCTTTAACTTCTTTAATAGTTAAATCCCAACCTACTTGAGCTGCTTTGCCCTTATTCTCAACATCTCCGAAGTACAAGACGTCTTTAATCTGTTCTGCGTTTAAATACATAATTTATTTTTTTGTAAATGTACATAGGATATCCTACAAGTTTGTCTTATCCACCCTATATACTTGGTGTAAGTTTCTATAAAGTTGGTCTAGGTCTAATCCATATCCTATAAGAAAGTCAGTTTCAGCTGCATCTATTCCATATACTAAATTCAGATCCTTAGCTACTTGAGATGGATCAAACCAAGTCTCTTTTGGAAAAGGTTTCTTAAACAACGTACAAGCCGTTATGCTCTTGGCTTGAAAATGCTCTAATCTTCTAGCAACATCACTCATTGTAAGTCCCGTGTCAAATATGTCGTCTATAATCACAACGTGCTTATCTTTAACGTCTAATTCATTCGTTCCTATCACTTTTACGTCTCCAGTACTCTCCATTTTAGATCCATAACTCTTTGCAGTTAAAAACTGCATTTCAAGTAATTCAATGTCGCAATACTTACACAAGTCTGAATAAAACATAACTCCACCCTTTAAAAGGCAAAGAAACACTACATTCTCACTTGAGTCTTTAAATCTCTGAGTCAATTCAAAGGCACATGATACGACAGCCTCTTGAATCTCATCTTCTGTTTTCCATATTTCTAATTCCGATAAATTCATAGTTGTTTAGTTACTTCTTTCATCTTTTATTTTTTGTTCTAACTGATCTATTAAATCTTCAACCAAGTCTGGCTCCATTGTTATGGCACAACACGTTGTTATATTTCCTCTTATTTCTTTTATCAACTCAAGTATCTCTTCCACTACACACCTCTCTCTGTATCAAAAGCTATTATGTGATCTCTTCCAGTCATATTATACCCCTTTTCCTCACACATTCTAAACACCTTTTTATACATAGGAATGAGAGTCTCTCTAGTATCTCCAGCTGGCATGATAAAAGTTTTATGTTTTGGAATATTCATATCGACTCTAAAATCTTCAATCTCTTCTAAGTTTTCATCCGTTCCATCCCATACTGGTTTGAAGTGGTAGTCTGTGTGATAATCTATTGTTTTCTTAATAGCCTCTTTATTCAATCTCAACCTATTGTGTACCTTTATCATTCTCTCATCTACAATTACTCCAGCTGGAGTCTTTGCACCAACTACTGGAACTGAGTTTGAGAATTTTGGTGATAAGGATACTAGACCTAAAGGATAATCTGTTTCAAGAAAATGAGATCCCTCTGTCTCTATTGTAATTAAAATCCCTCGCTCTTCTGCAAAATAAGTTAGCTCATTTACAAGGGCCGGATGCATTGTTGGAGATCCTCCAGTAAGCATCATTTCTTTAACGTGTGGATTGTCGTCATATATCTTAACAATATCATTAAAGGTGAAAGTTCCTTTTTCAGGATGGATGCTCGTATACCAACTATCACACCATCCACCTTCTCCAAAATAACACCTATGAGTACATCCGGTAGTTCTAACAGCAATAGTCGGTCTTCCAAATCTAGACCCCTCTGATTGCACACACCTATACAATTCCAGTATAGGCAGCACTTTATTTTTATCAATAATTCTCTTCATGTTAAATTCTACTTTGATCGATCAAATTAAAAAACTCTTGCCTAGTACCTATCTCATTGGTCCAAAAGTATCCTGACATCTGAGAGGTTTTCATTACACTCTCATGCTTTATTCCTCTACACTTAACACAATTATGTTGCGACTCTATAACCACAGCAACTCCTCTGTTTCCAGTACACAGTTTTTCAACATGATCGTGCACTTGCTTGGTCAAAGACTCTTGTATATTAGGTCTCCTTGAGTAAAAGTCTACTATTCTGTTCAATTTACTTAAACCAACCACCATGTCAGTCGTATCCTTACCTGCAATGTAAGCGACATGAGCCACTCCACTAAAAGTTAAATTGTGGTGAGCACACATACTCATAACTGGAATACGAGTTTGGCATATCAATCCTGTGTATCCTTCATCGTTGGGAAAGGCAGTAACTGCTGGTGGCTCATTTATTGATCCGCTAATTAAATCATTTACCCACGCCTTCGCAACACGATGAGGTGTTCTATCGCTATGCTTATCTGCTTTCCAATCAAATCCTAAAGCCTCTAAAAACATTCCATAGTGCTTTGCTGCTTGTTCAATCATTACTACCTTTTCCTCTTCAGTTCTTGGTAGATTACCGTTTGCTTTCTTTAATAGTTCCATCTTTTTGTTTTTTACAATTTTAAAATTACTCAGAATAATATGCAGCATTCTTTCCATGCTCCATAAATTTTACTTTTGTTACTGTTACTCGATCTTCAGTTTCTTCCTCTACGAAGTTTCTTAACTTTTTAAATATATATTCAGCAAACTTCTCTGCTCCGGTTGCTGGAATAACTCTTAGTTGAATGACTCCTTCGTAATCTAAAGATCTAAATTGTGGAAGTTGTGGATCGTCCTCAGCTAGAATTACTGTATGATCAAACAGATAATCCATCCATGCTTTAGGAGACATTCCATCTATCTTAGTGCTTGCCCTTTTCATTCCACCGAAGTCCCATACCCAATTTCTATGATCTAAATCTCCTTTGAAATAAACCTTGAAAGATATTCCGTATCCGTGTAAAAATCTACAATGTGTGTTCTCGGCTCTGTGTTGACGAAACACTGTACTAAATCCGTCAAATACCTTACTTGATTCATGTATCATATTCATATTATTCTCATTACGTTTTCCTTTGAGTGAGGCTTAACTTCATCAATGCTCTCTCCTCTTGGTTTCACAAATATAATACCTTTTGTTAGATTTACTTTATATATCTCACCAATAATAATTTCATTGTTTTCACAAGTGACCTTAACCTCACTTCCCTTGGCATAATAATGCCGCTTGTCTTTTAACTCATTAGTTAGTTGATCTTCTTCGTTTCTATATACAAAGCTAGGATATCCTTTTTTGTTGTAAATTTTATCGTACATCTTATATTTAGTTTCCTCACTGTCAAATAGACAAGGGAGGCTGTTCCTCTTTGCGATGTCAAGTATCTTTTGCTTTTTAAACTTCATTACCTTAGTGTAATAAGCCGTATCGTCTTCCTTTCTATATATCTTCTTCCTTAACTCAGCAGTAAGGTATTCTAACTGAAGAATTTCTAAAAAGTCGTATATGGAAAGATGTCTTGATTTTTTCATTTTATATTTTTTTTTGCACTTTGTTCATCGAAAAGACTAAAGGCTCTTCTAAATTGTCTAATATTCGATCCAATTCTTCATACGTCAAATCTCCCGGATCTTTGTCTTTCGTAAAGCCAATCTTTACTTTTGTAAAATATTGACTCAGCTGAAATGCGTATCTCTTACTTTCTTCAACAGCATCTGGATCATATAAAAGCAGAATGTCTTCTATTGCCAAGCCCTTTTGAGCTAGCTTTGTTATTTGTTCAATGCTTATTTTTTTTCCAAAACTACACACTACTTTTATTGTATCTGATTCGTATGTCCTCAACAGCTTATCGACATTAGCCTTATCGAAAAACCCCTCAACAATTACAACCACTTCAGTTTGTTCCGTAATTTCATCAATCCCCATTAATAATTTACCGAATTCTGTATTGGATGAGTTCTTATAGCGCGGTTTTCTTTGTTTAATGCCGCTTTCTTTAAGGCAATCGTTATATTCATCTAATTGCTTATTTGAATAAGTACATCTGCCTACATAGCCCTTACATATACCGTTTTCAGTAATCAACGCCACAACATAATCTTTGTACTCAGATCCAAACTTAGTGGTTCCAACATTGTACATTTCATACTGCTCATTCGTGAACCCCCTACTATTTAGATAATGATTCTCGTACACTCTCTTGTATCCCAGTGGAGGATTCTTGTCTGGTACGTCTAGTTCAATTGAAATAGATTTCTTCTTATACTTCTCGATCAGATTTAATCTTTCTTCAATCTTAGTATCTTTTCCAAAATTGATCAAGTGAAGCTTTCCAAGAGCATTGAATAACTTTCTGATTCTGCCGTTTTCTCCACACCTCTTACATTCCCACATATAAGAAATATTCTCTCCCCTTGAATTAGTTCTCGAAGTGCTTCTCTGCAAATATAAATGATCTTCTTTTTTACAAAAAGGACACTTACATATATAATGCGTTCCTTTCCCGTTTGAATAAACGGGGCTTAGTAGATGTTGTTTTATGAAATCATCTGTAAGCTTCATAACTTCTGCTGCATCTTTTGACATAGCTTTTTAAGCCCTTTCTTTTTACAGAATCTTATTGCTCTTCCCGGATCTACTTTAAACATATTCCACAACCTCATCTCAACTGTTAATTTCCTCTTCTTCATTTTTTACTGCATATTGTCTTGTTAAATTCTCTTGTCTCGTTTTAGTTCCATCATAGAATCTTTCTCTATCATAGTTCTGATAAATTCGTACTATCTGACCACTTCTATACTTTCGTAATTTATCAACATACAATCGCATGAAACTGTCCTCTTTTTCATCAATAGTTTGATTCATACTTATAAAAAATGAAAAAGGCTTAATTACATTCTTAAACTCAGATACATTGTATCTAGTCATAATAAAGTTTGGATCGTTAAGTAAGTCGGGCGATACAGTGGATGCTTGTGTTGCTGATATGATTCTGGTATTGAATTCAACTGCAATGTTCTTAATCGCATCACCAATAGCCTCTCTTCTATGCCTCTCCTCAGAAGGCTTGTATCTTATTCCGTTTCCAGGACTAAAGAGCTCAAAATAATCCAGTAAAACTAAATCCATTTTACCGTGATCTTTTTCAATAGTCTCTATAATATTTCTTACCTCTTGTAAAGAAGCTGATCCGAATTGCTCAAAGGCTTCAACAAAAATCTCTCCTCCTTGCCCCTTAATGTTTCGTATTGCTTGTTGAATCTTTCCGTTTGTTTCTGTCGATATGTTTCCAAACTCAACATCGTTTAACTGACATCCAGTCCATGTAGCGTCATATAGATCTAAACACTCTTTTTTAGTTCCCTCTGCTTGAAGATGTAGTACTTTAAAACCTAACCTGGCTGCATTAACGCCTATCCATTTTAATAACTTAGATTTTCCAACTCCAGATTGAGCTAAGAATAAAGCTATGTCTCCAGCATTAATTCCTCCTTTTGATATCCTATCTAGTTCATCTATTCCAAATGGGACCTTTACTATATCATCTTCTCGATCTAATCTGTTAAGTTGTCTTCTATCAAATCGTTCATTGTATCCTTCAAAAATCTTCTCATAGTAGTTTTCCTTTAAACTAAAGTCAAAAAGATCTTTTGATGCTTGCTCTAAAGTAACATATGCCTTATCTCTATTGCCCTCGTTGTATAAGTCTCCAAGAGAATTATACATATCGACAAACTTAGCTTGCTTTATATACTTTTCAAGTTGCGTAATGATTAACTCTCTGTCTGGAATTTCAGACTTTCTAACATCTCCAATGAGTTGAATTACATCTCCATTTACTTCATTCTGCTGTGCTAGAATACCAAATGAGGGTAATTTTCTTGTAGCTGAATAATTATCAACTATACTCTTCCAAAGTGTTTTGTAGGGCTCTGAAGGAAGGTATGAGTATTTCAAATACTCTCTTCCTATTTCTAATATTTCTCGACTTCTTAAACTACTCTTGAATAATTCTTTTAAAAAGTCTTCTGATAAACGATCCATATTTTTTACGATTTTTTTGTTTCACTAATTTACGACTAAATGAAATGAAAATTAAAGTCAGAATGAACATACTTGGCCGCTCTGACAGCAATCCATAGGGACATTGCACAATCATCGTGCTGCCCCACTCCTTCTAATTTTCCTTTATCAGTAAAGGTCATTGATGCTAATTCACTACAAACTACATCTGTGATGTCCTTACTGTGTTGATCTCCTCTTGGAAACCTTATACGATCTTGTTCAAATAACACACCCAGTGCTGGAACTCCATTTTCCAAATTATATTTATTCTGTCCAGTAGTATGTTCTATTACTGGAAGATTGGCGTCCTTCATCATTTGTGTGAAAATCTTTTGCATTGAGTTAGATTCTGCCATTATTATACTTGGCTGGAAATCTGAGTTTAGTTTTTTCAATGCTGCCAACTGTTCATTGTAACTTGCTCCTTTCTTTCTCCAAACATTTAAAAGCCAATAGTTATCTAAATCATCAACTCCCATTGTTGTAAATACAGAGTAATCTGCTCCTATACTTGATGATATTGCGAAGTCACATCCAATTACAACCTTTTTAAATTTCTTAGAGTCAGATCCGTGCATATTGCTTAACAACGTATACTTATCCATTCCAACAAAAGATCTTTCAAGTAGAGGCCATGGAAAGATTGACGATTCATTTGATACTGGTCTTACTAAAATCTCTCTACTGAAAACAAGAGAACCTTGAGAACTCCTTTTTTCTAATAAGTTTTCTAAACTGTGCCTTTTATCCCACAAAACTTCTCCGTTTGGAAACAATGCTGGATATTCAAAAACCTTCCAAGGAGACTTCTGTTTTAAATCAGCATACAAATCGTTCTCATGAAAAGGAGTTCCAACTACTACAACCTGACCTCCAGGCACAATCATGTTCATGATTACAGAGTGCATAAAGTCTTTATACTTATCTCTCTGCTCCTTATTATATAAGTTAGATTCATTTAAAAAGTCATCTACTATAATATAGCCAGGGTGAAATCCTCTCATTTTGGATCCGTAAGATTTAACCAAGAGACTAGCTCCATTCTTACACTTCAAACTTTCCTTACCCCATCCTTCAGATCTGCCAGGATGTAGTTTTGCATTTAGAATATCATTTGCTTCGATCTCCTCCTTTATTATTCCTAATAAGTGTTTTCCTAACCCAAACTCATTCGTTATAAGAATTCCTTCTTTTGATAGCTTGTATTCTTTTGCAGCTCTTTTTAGTTGTGTGTCATTTTCATATCGATACATTTTCCATAAAGGATAAGCCTTTGAAAAGGTATACGACTTAGAATGATCCCTTGCTGCAATTATTCCTAAATACTTATACATCTGAACTAAGTTGCCCCATTCTAAATGATGCCAATCCATCTCAAAATCAGGCAAAGTGGATGTTATAAAATAGTTGAAGCTTAGTTTTCTCAACGTATCTTCCACACTCTCTGTCAACTTATCTAAATAGCCAAAAGATGCAGCTTGCACCTTACCTTGCTGAGCGTGTAGAACATTATCTATTTCAGTAGCAAGTCCCATTATAATCTTATCCAAATCTTTTTCAGATCCAGACATAAGCTCATTGATGCCCTCTTCATCTAAATCTTCTATTATTCTCAAGGAATAATCGTAGACATTTTTCACCTGATCCAAAGTCATATTTGCCTTTGCATTAAACGGTAAAGAAGATATTGATGTTAAGTCACTCACTATTTTCTTGGCTTAATTCTTTTGTAAGTAAATCGTCCAGCTATTGAAGTCAGTGCTATTATGAGCGTAATGTTAATTAAGTTTGGGTGCCAGTGCTCTCCGCAAATCCCTAATGCGTGGTATAAAAACTCTTTCATTTTATTTCTTTTTAGTATTTCTATTTCTTTTTACTAATTCTTTAACTTGCTCAACCCTTTCATCTCCAGCAAATTCTTCTGGCGACTTAATTAGCGAAGGTTTCTTTTCATCTACATACTCAATGTTTGGTACCGATCCAATTACTTGGGTTTGTCCTCCATTCTCTTCAGCAGTTAGCTCTAACAATTCCTCCTTCTTATCCTCAGCCATTTTCTCTTTTTGTTCTTCAGATGAAGATTCCCACTCCTTAAACTCAGGACTTTCTTCAATCTTAGCTAGAGCCTTATCTAAAGTTCCGACAATAACCTTATACTTTCCGGAAGTTTTATGCTTTTTTAAAAGATCATATGCCATAAGTACTGGAAAGTGTAGTTTTTCGAATGGAGTTGACTCATCCTCCACTTGCTTCATAAGGTCCTCTATCTTGAACCAATTTCTAGAAAAAGCCTCTCTTATTTGAAGAGCTATTGCTATTGCCCATCTCTGTACTTCTGGGTTCTCTAAGAATTCCTGTGCATCCTTTGTCTCCACTGCTGGCGGAGCTACTGTTTTTGTTTTACTCATTTTTAAAATTTAAAAGTTGCTCTAAATGTTGTTTTTGGCTCATTCGATGCAACCATATCGTTTGAACGCATTTTACCTATTATACTGCTGAAAACTTGTTTTGTAGCCTCTACATCATCCATTGCTCTGTGTGCATTAACAAGCTCAACTCCCTCTCTCTCGCAAACTGTTCCAAGATTGTGTTTTTTCTTTTCTGGATCCTTCAACCTGCTCAACCACATCGTATCTAAATATACTGGTTCAACAAAATCATATAAATCCTTACCAGCCTCTTGAAACAAAGCTTCAACCATCCCCTTATCAAACTTTGCATTGTGAGCTATTAACAAAGGTTTATTTCGCCCCTTTCTCTTAACGTCCTTAAAGAAAGACATGAGCTCCTTAACAACTGTTTTAAACGGCTTTCCTCCTTGAATCATATCCATTGAAATCTTAGTTATTTCAAGAGCCTTTGGCTCATACTGCATAGCACCATAAGGAGCTATGAAAGTTTCGTACTTTGAAATCTCTTTAAAATCTTCTCCGGAAAATGCAAGCAGAGCTATCTCTGTTATTGGATTTACCTTCGGATCTAATCCTCCAGTCTCACAATCAAATACGATATAGTTATTCATCTATCTCAATCTTAATAATTTAATGCCAATCTTGTCTTGTTGAATTACTTCAATATTATTACCACCATAGGCCTTTGGTAAAAAGCCTCTCAGGGTGTATTGCTGAACGTCTCTTATAGTAAAATCTTTTCCACTACTTTTGCTTTGAAAGCATTCGTTCAAATGCCTTACTAAAGCAGAAGGAGTAAAATCCTCACCTACTCGTAAAACTATTCTTTTCTTTTCTTGTGTATTAGCCATTGCTTTGTTTTTATAAAAATCTAACATCTGCAAAGTCTCTAAGTGCATCACTTACTCTCTGCAGCTCTTTTTCTCGTTCGCTAGAAGAAGCAAATGCTATCTCTGTATTTGCAAACGTAATTTTTGATCTCTCATCTCTGTTTATCAACAGCTTGTATAACGGTACCCCTTTTACTCCATCGTAATCATCAACTGGTTCAATGGATGCTATATATCTGACTTGAATGGTAAAGCTCTTTATTCTAATAAAGTCAGTGGTATCTGTAGGTGCCTCTTCAAAGTTGCGCTCAAATACGTTAAGCTGTTCTACAATATCATCTTCTGTTACTGTACTAAACGGATCATTCCACTCGTCAAATAATCCAACTAAGTTTCCATCTGCCCTCGTAGTTCTTAACACCCTACCTATTGTTTCTACTAATGTTCTATTCATATACTCGATAAATATACAATCTATATTCTAACTCAAAAAGCCTTTTGCCCTACTTATGAAGTAAAAAATACCATTGTGGGTCTACTTTTTTTATATACTTCATTAATGCAGTGTAGTCGTTTAAAGTCTTTCTTTCTTCCAGTGTTCCATGTTCCCATACGTCGTGACATCCTCTCGATCCATCTTTCACCAAACAATGATATGTTATGTTTTCAATATTATCCACTAAATCAGATCTTCTGCTCCTTGGAATTATGTGAGAGTGGGATAGGTTTTTTGTCGTACCACAGCCAGTACACACATGCTCTCGAATCTTACTCATTAAATCATATGTTGCTTTAATGCTTTTATTTTTCTCTTTTTGTTTAATAGAAACTGAATTAACTCTTTTTCTTGATTTAAGAGGTGTTCTTTTAAGTGGCCTTTTTAGGCCACTCTCTTCTCCCTGCAATCTTTTTCTATTACAAACATTACAAAGCATATACTTTCTATTTACTATCGGTAGGGTTTTAGAACAACCACTACACTCTTGTATCTTTAATTGCATTTCTACTAACGTGAATTAACGGATAAACCTCTTTCTGTACATCTTTACATTCATTTCTAAATGAACACAACATACAATGCTTACTTCTTTTATTATATAGCGTGGTACCTTGTAAGCAGTGGGCAAATAAATCTTCAGAATTCTTAAAGTGGTGTTTTACGTTTTCTTCATATTCTTCGAGTTTATTATAATCTATCTGAACTCCATCTCCAAATATGTCTGTATGAGCTATTTTAAACCGAGCTAAGACCTTTTCTCTTGCAACATGAAGTGATCCCTCAGCTCGACTTATCCACGATAAGAAAGCCTTCTTTCCTACCAACCATCCCAACATCACCGTATTGCCAAATACAGTGTCTGTCTTTCCGACCCACCTTAAATGTT
>JACKZZ010011755.1_pt1 | contig 11500 bp, 5 predicted proteins | sample 8027871 | NCBI WGS metagenome assembly JACKZZ01 (sample SAMN15724774, study PRJNA655200) | protist metagenome | isolation source: fluorescence activated cell sorting (FACS) single amplified genomes of... | place: USA: West Boothbay Harbor, Gulf of Maine | collected 2000-07-19
CCCGACGAAGCTGCATCCGCGCTGGCGTCGTCACCGGTGGCGGCAGCGGCTTTGCCCTCGGCAGCATCGGCAGCCTCGCCCGTGCCCTCTGAGCTGGCGGCGCTGCCCGTGCTGGCAGAAGATGTCTTGCGCGCAAGCCGCGGGCGCCGCACGATGGAGCCGGCCTTGGCGCGCCGTGGCGCCAGCGCGGTGGCGGCGGCGTCCGCGGCGGCCTGTTCGGGGTCTGCCAGCGCTATCATCTCCTGTTCGCGCTTCTCGTCTTGCCGCACCCAGGCGTCGCACGCTACGCCCGCCGCCACGTCCAGGTCCATGTATGCCAGCTTTCCGCGATTGTCGTTGACCGCCACGCCGGCCAGCGCCAGGCAGTCCTGCCGCGCCTTAGCCGCCGCCCACAGCGCGGTGGTCAGGTTGGCCAGCGCGGGCGCCTCCATGCCGGCAAAGAGGTCCGTGCAGGCGTTGGCGAATGACTCCACGTCCACCCAGGCGATGCCCTGCCCGTTGTCGGACACGAACCGCAGCGGGCCCCGCGTACACTTGCGGATGGTCTCGGTGAACCGCACGTAGAAGTCTAGAATGCGCTCGCTGTTCTGTGCCAGTCGCTCGTCGTGCACAATGCGACGCCACAGGCCGTTCAGCGCGCCGGCTACCCCAAGCACCACGGAGGGTGACTTCATGTTGGCGGCGTGCTCGGCCGGCGTCACCGCCAGGGCCGCCGCGCTGGCAGGCTGGCCGCGGCGCCGCAGCGCGTACGGAGCGTTCTCGGCGCTAGTGCCGGAGCCGTTACCGTTGCCTCCGTCTTCTGACAGCTCCAGCTTAAAGCGGCGGTAGGTCTGCTGGCAGAAGTCGTAGAATGTGGCCACACGACGCGACTGGGAGCGGTACCGCTCGCAGGAGGCGAAGAGGTTGAGAAGATCGTTCTCGGCCGACTCCACGGAGCCGTGGTTCTGCAAATACACGTCGTAGACGAAGGCTGGGAACGAAGAGCGGTGCCGCAGTGCAGCAGTGCCCTTGGTCTGTTGCGCAGCAGGCGTTAGCAGCTCTCCCGTCTCGCTCTGCGGGAAAGAGGACGGTGCGGCGGAGCCCCCAGGCAGCTCCTGGCTCCGGGTCGGCGGTGCCGTGCCGGGGCCGGCAGGCGTGCCGATGTACCGCAGGTCGGACTCGAAGCGCAGCGCGTACAGCGCGCGCACCCAAAAGAGCAGCGTCTCCAGTGGCATCACTTCGTTGCGTCGCCGCGCGCGCGCCGAGAAGCGCGGCCCGCCCGCGTACATCAGAGGGCGGAAGCCGCGCGGCACCGCGGGTACGTACGTGGTAGCGCGCTGCGCCGCCTCTTGTTCCAGCATGCGTCGCTTGCGTAGCACCAGCAACTGTGACTGACGCGTGCGCGTCAAGTGGCCGCGCCACGCTGCTTGGATGCGGACCACGGCCTCGACGCACTGCGTGGCGTCGAATTCCACGGACTGCACCGGTACGTCGGTCATGTCGTACTGGCAACCAGCATCCGCGTACTCCAAAACGCCGCCAGCGGCGCCTGTCGTGTCGCGCAGCCGCGATGTCAGGCGCTGGTTCTGCTCATCTGCGGCATGTACCGCGTCCTGGAGCTTCTCGATGCGGCGCCGCATGGCCTCCATCTCGTGCGTGGTGGCGCCCAGGTCGTTCTTGGCTCGCATGATCTGCCGCTGCGACGCCACCACCTCGAAGGAGCGGTCGCACAGCAGCCCGTTGGCCAGCCGCATGTCCTTCTCGTTATCGCGGCGGATGACGTCGATGACGTCGCCCGTGGCGTGCAGCTGCTGCTGCAGATTGTCGATGGTCACCAGCTGGTGTTTCTGCTCGGCCACCGACTTGTGCAGCTCATGCTCGAACTGCGCGCGCATGCGCTCCAGCCGCGCCTCGCTCTGCGCGATGATGACATTGACGGCGCATTCCACGCGGTCATCCACTTCGCGCTTGATCGCGTCTTCAATTTCGCCCACGTGTACCGTCTCGACGCCCACACCGATACTAGCGGCGCCCGGCGTGGCTGGCGGCGCTGGAGAGCGCTGGGACGCCGCGAAGGCGGCCTTTCTGCCGCCCGGCGTCTTGCTCGTTCTCCCGTCGCTGCTGCGGCTGTCACCGCCGCGTGAAGGCGCCCCCGGTGGAATAGCCGGAAACTTGATCATGACACAGCTGCGCTAGTCCTCGTGCACGGCTTCAGCAGCGCGAATCAGCGAGTGGCTTCCGTTCACGGTGCTCGGCTGAAACGTCACGCGGCGACGAAGACTGTTCCCAGTGTTCGGCAGCGCGAAACAACAGCACTTTTTCACGAAATTGGTCCGAAACTTCGCGCCCCGTTATACTTAGGACCGCCTTGTTACAATTTTCAGATCGATGGGGAACAGTACCCACGCTCGACGCTGAAATTAGAATGGCCAGTGGAGCTTGCCGGGGCTTCGGTCGGGGTCCCTGAGGGATCGGGGGTCGGGGTCCCGTCCCGGTGCCGGTGCCGACGTCGGCATCCCCGCCACCAACCCAGCGTTTCCCACCTGTGTTGCTTCGAGTTTCTCGCGTCGCCGTTTTTTCCTGGCTTCCGTGGTTGTTGCATTGCAGTTGGTGTATTAGGTTGTTTCCTATGTTGGGACGACAGACGAATTCGCTCTCGGGCGCGCTCGTCACGGGCGTATATGAGATCGAGGCACTGTGGAGCGAAGGCGAGACGGGCGAGAAGACGCGGTGCTTCTACAACTACTGGCTGCAGGCTCCGAATGCGCAGGGCGGCTTCACCGGCTTCTTCTGTGCCGGGCGCGAGCGCAAGAAGGTCGCTGTGGAAGGGAGCGTATCGTTCTCGCTGGGGCAGCACGCGCCGACGATCAATCTGTATCAGTTCAACCTGCAGTCGGAGTGGGGCGGCGGCGACGACGGTGACGAGTGCGAGAAGGACTACTCGTTCACGTTTACGGCGAGCGGCGCGTCGGGGCCGGACGAGCTGGGCCCGCCGTGGAACATGGCGATGTTCGAACCGGGCACCGGCGAGTGCAAGCTGGTCGACCCGGACGCTGACCGCACGCTGGCGCTGAAGGGGAAGTTCAACACGGCGGCGGAGGCCGAGGAGCAGTTCGCCGTCCGCAACCGGCACGCCTCGCGCCTGCAGGCCGCCGCCAAAAAGCTCAAGACGGCGACATGCACCATTCGGCGATTGAACGCGGTGTCGCGGCCGCTGACGCTGGCCCCGAACATTTACCTTGTGCACGGCGTGGAAGCGGAGTCGTACCCGCTGCTGATCTCGCACGTCGTGCCCACGCGCCGCCCGGAGAAGCTGGGCGGCGACGATTCGGACGCCCCAAGGAGAGCAGCGGGTCGCGCACGCAAGGCCGCCGCGGTTCGTACGTGCCCGACGTGCCCGACAGCCAGTGGAACACTTCGCTGTACGGCGAGGCGCTGATCCGGGGCGTGCGCGTCGAGGTGGTCGGCCACGTTGACATGGGCCAGCCGGCCGAGCCGCGTATCAGCTGGCTCGAGCTGCGCCGCGCCGCTGACCTTGGCGACGTCGACCTCGACGCCGACTTCTCGTGTACGGAGTACGCGGGGCCGGTTCCCTACGACACCTCGTATTTCCGCGGCACTGCGGAGACGCCGCTGGCGCGCTTCTCCGACCTGCAGCTGACGCTGGCGCTTCCCCGCGTGGCGGCCACGCGCAGCCTGCCCATCCTCATCGGCTCTTCGCCAGGCATACCGCTGCCGCAGCTGCCCGTGTGCACCGCTGACGGGCTGCGCACGCAGCACACTGCCAAGGGCGCGCGAGTGACGGAGCGGGAAATCGTGACTGCGCTGGAGACGCTGCGCGTGGACCCGCTGACCGCGCGCGTGCAGGCCCGCGAGTTCATGCAGTGGGCCGCCGACATGAACGCCGCAGACGCGGCCGGTGGTGGAGGTGATGACGAGGACAACGGTGATGACAACGGTGGCGGCGGTGGCGGCGGCAGCGGTGGCGGTGGCGACGATGGCGATGGCGATGGCGCCGTCGGGAATGACGGGCGCGTCTTGTGGTCGCGGTTCATCAAGGAGTTCGTGCGCATGCGCTTCTTCCAGGTGCTGCGGCACCTGGTTCCGGCGTTCGGTGAGACGCACATCTGGCCCAACGGCGTGGGGCTGTCCAACGGCACCGACAGCGACGGGTTGCCCGCCAGCGCGGTGGACGGGCTGGTGTCGAAGCAGGAGCTGCTGTCGAAACTGAAGCCGTTCCTCGGCGCCAAGACGGCGGCGCGGCAGCTGGCCACGGTGGCCAAATACAAGGCCAAGAAGCTGCGAGGCGTGCAGCGGCAGGGCAGTGGCGGTAGCGGCGGCTCCAGCGGCACGGCGCAGCCGCGACTGGGCGGGTTGCGGGCGGACGTTGCTGGCGGGAACGACACTGACGCGTGGTTCACGGTCAAGTCGCTTGTGTACATCTTCCACCACTACCTCAACACCCAGTCACCCGTCACCAGCATCCTGGCGGTGCAGGACAAGGTCCACGTCTCACCGCGGGCCACCAGCCGTCGCTTGGGCAAGGAAAAGGGCGAAAAGGATAAGAAAGAGTCCAAGCGGAAGAAGAAGAAGAAGTAACTGTAAACAGCCAATGCGACAGCCGTAGCCGTTGAGCCGCCGATGAGCGGCGCAGAAATTTTAAGGGTCGGAGCCAGCACGATATTTTCTTTGCATTCCCAACATTTTCACTTTTGGCGGTTGATTTTGCGTTTCGCATTGGGTGTGTATTTTACACTTTCTTTGCTGGGGAGGAAATCTGCGACTTGAAGGGGTCTTTTTGAGACATGCCGGACTCCGACACGGACGGGCCGCTGGCGACGGCGCTGGCGTTGAAGGAGCAGGGCAACGCCGCGTTCAAGTCCAAGCAGCACGGCCCGGCGGCGGAGCTGTACTCCGGAGCCATCGACGCCCTATTGCCGCACCTTGAAAAGAAGCAGGTCGATGACTTTGACGGCTCTGAGGATGCAGCCGCGGCCCCGGCGGCCGAGGAGCCGGGCGCCGCGGCGCGTCGCTCCGAGATGGCCCAGCTGCTGGGGACGTGCTACGCCAACCGCGCGGCGTGCCGCATCGGCGAGCAGCGCTTCCTGGAGGCCGTCGACGACTGCACCGACTGTCTGAAGTGGCGGCCGACTTTCTCCAAGGCCGTGTTCCGGCGCGCAGCTGCGCACGAGGGGCTGGCGCGCCTGATGGAGGAGGAGGAGGACGCCGTGGCCGCAGGCGCCGGCCGCGCGCCGGCGTCCACGCCCGTCGAGGCGGCGGCTCGCGCCGAGGCACGCAAGCACCTTTCCAGCGCTGTCGTCGACGCCGAAGGCCGCGTCCGCGACGTGGTTTTGCATCGTCTGGAACAGGCGCTGGTGGACTTGCGGCTGTGCGCGCAGATGGACGCCGGTGGCGCCGCGCCCTCGGCCGCCGCGGCCGCCGCGGGCGGCAAAGCAAAGGGCAAGGGCGGGGGCGCTGCAGCTGCGGGCGGCAACAAGGCGGCGACGCAGGCGGCGCAGCGTGTGCGCGACGCTATGCAGCGGCTGCGGCTGAAGCGCCAGTCGTTTCAGACCCACTGGCGCAAGCTGTCGGCGGGGGGCGGCGCCGCCAACGCCGGCGGCGTGACGGCTCGCCAGCGGCGGCAGCTGATTGGCGTACTGATGTCCATGTTCATGGGATCCCGCGCTACCGCCGCAGAGCTCCGGTCCCTCAAGTTCCCGCAGCTGCTGATGCGGCTGGTACTCCCGGGCTACGAAGACGCCGACGCCGGCGCCGACAGCAAGCCTGCCGCTGCCGAGACCGACCCCGAGGTCACTGCCCTGCAGACGGTGGCGGCGCGTGCGCTGCGGACCGTCGTCGCCGTGACGAAGACCGACGACTTGGTGGCAGACGTTCGCAAGTTTGTGCGTGCGGTGCGAATGTACGTCAAGCGCGTATCGCGGCCGTTCGTGCTGCAGATCGCGCACCAGATGGACGTGCTGGCCGACAAGGCGCGGCGCCGCATGGAGGCCGCCGCAGAGCAGCGCCGCAGCGCTGAGCTGGCGGCCGATGGCGGCAGCACCATCAAGATTGAAGAGGTCGTCGACGGCGAAGAAGACCCCGACGACGGACCCGAGCCGTCGCCTGCGGACCGTCGCGTGTTCGACCGTACGCTCGACCAGAAGCTGACGACGATGAAGATGAACATCGACAAGGACAAGGCCAAGGAGAGCAAGGCCGCCGGTGACAAGAGCAAGGCAGGCAGCGCTGGCGGGACCGAAGGCGACTCTGTGGTGTTGAAGAACACCGCGGAGTCGAAGTTCATCAACACGCTGATCGGCCTGATGGCGCGCATCGCCGCCGACGCCCGCTACGACTGCGAGGTGGAGGACTGGGAGCAGCTGGGCCCGTCCGTCTCGCCCGAGAGCAAGGAGGCCGATGCCGCCGCCGAGCGACAGGGTCTGCCGTCGCGGCTGAATCTACGTCGCATTCTACTGGAGGACCTGCTCATTCTGCTGCAGGTACCCTGTGTCGTCGACCACGGCGACGGCGCAGACGACGACGAAGCCGCTGTGAAGCGCGGTCGCCGCCACCGCATCACCGCCTTCGAGTTGGCACGCGTGCGCGCGGTGTTGCAGGGGCTAGGCATCATCGCCGGCGGCGACGGCCAAGCGTTGAAGATGGTGCGTGCCTTTTCGCTGCCGCACGTTATGTTCTCTCGCCTGGTCAGCATTCCGGCTGTCAAGCAGGAGCTGATTTCCTGTCTGGTCATGGTCACCAAGGCCTACGGCACGCAGCAGAGCAAGGTGCGCAAAGACAAGTTCGGAAACGTCGTCAGCGGCGGCGACCAGGAGCCGCGTCAGAAGAAGGGCAAAGACGGCAGCATCATCCCGCCCACCCCCGCAGAGGAAGAGGCCGCGGCCGCCAAGCAGCGGGAGCTGGTGTTTCGTGAGCAAATCGCGCGCTTTCTGGTGACACCGCTGCTTGTTGAGGACGGCCCGACGCACCGCAAGGCGGCGCGCGCGCTGTCGCTGCTGCTGCAGTCCAACCCGGAGCTGGGCATCCACGTGGTGACGCACAAACCGCCGGGCAAGTGCCCCGGCCCCGTGTTTGCCAAGGCGGGCGAGACTCTGAGCGACGCGCAGATCAAGCGGAACGAGGTGCTGAAGAAGGAGAAAGAGGAAGAAGACGCGCTGCCTCCGGCCGCGCTGCACACGCTGGTGCTGCGGACGATTGAAGGCGAGGCGGTGGACCGTCGTCTGGCGTCGGAGTGCCTTGCACTGGCATCGTCGGACCAGGTGGTCCGCGCCATGATCGGCGCGTCGGGCAACTCCGACGTCTTCTTCGAACTGATGGCGCACGCCAACCCCATCGTCCGCGTGCACGCCGGTCTGGCGTTGGCGCGCATGGCGGCGGTGGGCACGCTGGATGACGACGTGCGCGACCGCATTTTCGGCGACCGCGCGGTCATCGAGACCATTGTTGATGTCGTGCAGCTGGCGGCGGCGCAGGCGGAGCAGCGCCAGAAGCTGCAGGAGGCGCGCGACCTGCGCGCCGCGCGGCGGAAGGCGCGTCTGGCGGCAGCTGCTGCGGCAGCGGGCGGCGCCACGGGCGCGGCTGTGGACGCAGACGCGGGCAGTGACGAAGAAGACGGAGAGGAAGACGCGGTTGACGAAGAGGCTCTGAAGGCCGGTCCGGACACCGTGATCATCACGGCCGACTGCCTGCGCGACGCTGTGGAGGCGCTGTCGTACCTGTCTCTCAATCTGGACTCCAAGCGCGTCATCGCCAACCAGAACGACGGTGAGTGGCTGCGCGGCATCTTCAAGTTGTTCGGCAGCTCCGACAAGGCACTGCGGTACGGCGCCGTCAGCACGCTGTACAACCTATGTACCAGCCACGAGGACATCATGGCGGACTACGACCACGAGATCGAAGAGTTGAAGAAAGTGGCGCGGCGTGGGCTGCCCGGCGCCGAAGACGACAAGAAGGAGGAGGTACTGCTGAAGAAGGCAGGAGAGGCGAAGGACATCGCGCCCCTGAAGCAGCAGTGCGTGCGGCAGGGCGGCGTCACCGCGCTGCTCCACGCGTACAAGGCGTACATGGCTGAGGCCGAGCGGAAGCTGGAGGAGGCCGACGGCCGCGCAGCCGCCTTTGTTGAGGCCGAAAAGGGTACCGGTGGTGAGGACAATGATGCGGAAAAAAAGAAGAAAGAGCCGACCAAAATCCCGTTCAACCGGCAGCAGCCCAAGCGGAGCCAGCGCGGCGAGGACGCGCCGCGGCGTCTGGGCGCCAACGTCGATAACGAGGAGGCGATGGCCAAGATCAATGAGATCGGCAAGGAGACCGCCGAGAGCATGACGCGCACGCTGCTGCGCATGGCGTGCGATCCGGATAACCGCGGTCGCATGGTGCAGCAGGGCGCGGTGCGGCTGCTTACCAACCTGTGCCGGCACTCCGAGGAGAAGGCACACAAGAGCGCCGCGCTGGCCCTGGCGCGCATCGCCATCTCGGTCAACCCCGCGCTGTTCGACTCGGGCGAGCTGCTGTCTCTGATCGTGCCGCTGATGGGTCTGATCGAGGCCGCGGACTCCGAGCTGGAGGAATTTGAAGCCACTATGGCGCTGACCAACCTGGCCTCCAGCGACGACGACGCGCGCCGCAAGCTGATGGCCGAGGGCGCCTGGGGGCTGATGCAGCAGCTGCTGGGCAGTGATAACGAGCAGGTGCAGCGCGCCGCGGTGGAATGCCTGACAAACCTGATCACGACGGAGCAGGCCGTCAAGCGGCTGCGCAGCTATGCGGGCCACCAGGATATCAAGATCCTGGTGCTCTTCTGTGGCAGCGAGGACGTGGCGGCGGCGCAGGCGGCGTCGGGCGCGCTGGCCATGGTGAGCGGCGACAAGGAGATCGCCAAGAAGATCGGCGTGCAGAAGGGCATCGAGCACTTCGTCTGTGCCATCGCCACGCCCGACCTAGAGCTAGGTATCCGGCACCGCCTCAACGTGGTTATTCAGAACATGGCGCGGCACTGGCTGCCCGACGATCAGCGCACCAGCGACGGCGCCGACCCCAACCCGGCGTCGGCGCCCGCGGGCCACGGTCTGAACATCGCACGGGACCTGGTGGCCATGAAGCCCGTCTTCGACGCGCTGATCGAGGAATACGACGCGGAGGAAGCGCGGCGCAAGGCCAAGGACGACGCAGAAATGGAGCGCGGGCGGCGGGAGTGGGAGGAGAAGGAGAAGGCGCGCAAGGCCAAGTTCAAGGCCGAGTATCCCGAGGAGGCCGCGCAGCTGGAGCGCGAGGAGAAGGAGCGGCTGGAGAAACGGGCGCAAGAAGAACTCGAAAAGGCCAAACAGCATGTCGTCGCAGCTGCCGCAGCGGCTGGGAAGTAAGCTGGGAAGCGGGAGTGTGCGGGCGGCGTGTGTATGCGTGCGTGTGCGAGTGATGTGTGCGGGTGCGTCGCAGAGCAGTGCGGGCGGCGGGGAAGCTCTCACAAAGTCGCAGTGGGGGGCCATCTGTATCTAAACCCCCATATTTATCCATTCAACGATAACCCCCTCCTTCTCACTGTTTTCTTTCTCGTGCTCACATGTCATTTCATCACATTGTGCAGGGCTGCACTACACTCCGACGCAGTGCCGCAGCGCGCGCCAGGTGACCTGCTCACTGCTTCTCCTGCGCGGCCAGCGCGCGGTCGTAGTTCCACTTGCGGTAGACGTTGTACCCGTTAACGACGAGCAGCGCGCAGTTGACTGCGCAGAGCATCAGTGCGGCGGGGCGGACCAGCAGCGAGTAGTACGCCCACACGCAGCCGGTGAACATCAGCGCCAGTGACTGGTTGAGGTCCAGGTTCTCCACCGCGGGCACGCCGATCACGATGCCGTACAGCGGCACGATAGCCAGGCCCCACTTCCACGCGGGCGCAAGGAACAGGAACGAGTTTAGCTTGGCAAACAGTGGGTTCTTAGCCTCCAGCTTGCGCGCCGCCTCGCCGCGGAACGCGCGCGAGCCGTTGACGCCGCGCCAGTGGTCGATGAAGCGGAACATCGGCGGGCCAGGCGGGAGCTGCTCCTCGCCAGCGGCCGGCGTGGGCTCCTTCTTCGGTTCCGGCGTGCTGCTGAGGAAGCACCGAGGCTCCGAGCGTAGCAGTGCAGTGGGGGCGCACGCAGCGGCCGGTGGCGCGCGCAGAAGCGGCGCGGTGCCGAGCGAACAGACGCGCGCCGCCGCCGCCGGCCGCGCGGAGCGGACCGCGAGCCGTGGGGCAGCCAGAGCCCGGCCGGCCGTAGAGAACGCCGCCGCCGTGCCGATGCGCGAGAACATCTGAAGCGACCGAGCAGACGAGGAAAGCATGATGGGAGACTCCTGTTCGACAACGATATCCTTCCCAAATGGCGCAAGACCAGCGCTTTCGGTGTCGTGAGGCCTGGCCACCGGGTCACCGGCCCCCCTGGCCTCACCCCCGGACCGCGATGCCGACCAGCCAAGATACTAATTGAATTCCAAGTGTTGCGTCAGTTCCAACTCAAGTTGGTGGCTTGCGATCATTTTGTGCAGAAGAGAACGTAGCTGACGTGCAGCGTTCCTGCGCCGAGGCATTGATCCGCGGCCTGTACCTCTCATCGAACTCCTGAACGGGCGTCGCCCAGCCGCGGCCTTCACTGCGCGTGCTCGCCGACGATGGTGGAGGAGATTCACATGCGCGACCAGTCGCTGCTGGAGCAGATGTCGGACATGCGTTCGATGCTCGACCGGCTCGACCAGTCGTCGCGACGGGAGATGGACCTGGATGACATCGCAGACCGCCTGAACCAGTTCCAGAACGGGCTGGACAGCTTCCTAATGGAGCTGAAGGGCCTGCCTGACGACATCAAGAAGAACTACAAACGCAAGCTCAAAGCGCATAAGCAAGAGCTGGAAAAGGTGCGGAATGATTACGCGTGGAAAAAGGAGCAGGGCGACCGCGAGGAGCTGCTGGGCGGCGCGCAGGTGAGCGACGCGCCGGACTACCAGACGGAGGAAGGCCTGATGCGCCACGGCAAGGCCAAGATCGACGAGTCGGGCAATGTGCTGCGGAACATCCTGGTGCGCGTGGAGGAAACCAAGGTCATTGGCATCGACACCGCAATCAAGGTGCAGGAGCAGACGAACCAGATCGAGGGGCTGTACAACGACCTGTACGAGATTGACGACACGATGAAGCGGTCTGCCGCCATCATGAAGCGCATGTTCCGCAAGGTCAAGACCGACAAGTACCTGTGGGTCATGATCGGCCTCGTCGTCATCGCAGTCGTATTCCTCCTCGTGTACAAGGCACTTGGATACGGCTCGGACGACGACGGCATTCAGGGTTTGCCGCCGGCGCGCAGGTGAGTCGTATTGGGTGAGGTACTGAGGAACAGCAGCGGCCGCGGCAGCGGAGGGACTACGCCACGGCCTGTACGGCTCTGGGCGGATGTGCAATCAACAACAGTGATATGACGAAGCCGGCGTATCTCAGTCGTCTACCGACTGTCTTTCGTCCTACGCTGCTTCGTGG
>JACKZZ010008644.1_pt1 | contig 11493 bp, 11 predicted proteins | sample 8027871 | NCBI WGS metagenome assembly JACKZZ01 (sample SAMN15724774, study PRJNA655200) | protist metagenome | isolation source: fluorescence activated cell sorting (FACS) single amplified genomes of... | place: USA: West Boothbay Harbor, Gulf of Maine | collected 2000-07-19
ATTGGGAAACGAGAGCGATATAGGTCGCCCTACTTTCAGCGTTTTTCCGCCGTTTGGAAAACAGAAATCCAGGTTTAAAAAATCTCGGGATGCAATGGATTGGCAGCGAGAATTTTACATCGACCTTTCTGAATCCACGCCAGACAAGATGCACTTCGCCCGCGAACAATTAATGACGATTTTCTCGCGATACTCGACAGGAATCATTGCAATCAATTAAGGACACGCAGTCTTTTCGGAAAGGCAAGTTGTTTTGAACAGAAACAGACGCATGACGTTCCTTGCATTTCCAATCCATTCCAAGAAGCATATTCAGACTCATCGTGTTGCATTGGTTCTTTCGTTTTCTCAACCACAAATTGTCAGGTCCTGAACCTGAGGCCGCGGATTGTGTCCACGTATAGTGTGGGAGCAGCTGGAGATGTTCGCGACTATCCAAAAATGAAACACCACGGAAAACTTGCAGTTGCGAGCAGGCGAGATCACCGTCGAATTGTTCATCATCCTTGTCGTTGCCGTCGCGCCACGACTTAAACACAGTGTCACGTTTCACGTCCATCGCAACATACAAGATTCAGTCTCATCGTCTGGAATTGTGTAGGACAAGGAGATAATTGCGGATCATCATTTGTGATGTGAACCGAGCAAGAGCAGATGTTGGCGTTGCGGCGGGCACCCCGTGGATGGTCCCGGAAAGATTGGTTTCCATTCGACGAAGCCCGGGCCATCACCAGGACGTTGGGCTTGCGTAGTGCAAAAGAATGGTTTTCATTCCACAGGCAGAACCGGAAGAGTATGGCGAGAATCCCACAGGATCCAGCCCGTGTCTACAAGGACACGGGTTATACCGATTATTACGATTGGTTGAATTTCGAGCGTCATCCTCCGCCGGCTGTGATCGGTGAGGGATCTACGAAGCTTCATTCCATTCACGTCAACTCTAAGGGCGCACATCTGATCAAACAGATCCTCAGTGCGCACGAGCCTCTCGTTGAGGAGAAAATTGAATTGTTCGCGATGCCGCACGAGTCGCGTTTTACGTTTCTCTATCGCAAGGCCGGCGGCAGCAACAGCAAACTCAAGGAGATTGGCGAATCTGAGTGGGTTCCCTTGTCTGTTCGAGTCAGCGGCCGAGCCACGAGGCCCCAGTTCGGTCATGCGGCTCGTTGTTGCGATCATCCCATCGTGTGTGTGGATCTGTACCGAGAACGATTTTTCGTCTTTCCGCCTGATTCCTCGATTTCATTGTCATTTGAGCACCCCTTTTACCTTTCGAGGACACACGAAGCCCAGTTTGGCGTGTCGGCCGAAGATTTGCCTGCCGTCTTGCGTAGGTGGTGGGAAAGCGACAGCGCGACGGAAATGAAGAAGTCATGTGACATCTGGTTACGTGAGTCTATTGAAAGCGAGCAGAGCCGGCGGTGGCTAGATTTCATGCTGCGTCTCAAAGAGGTTCTGTATGAGCCCCTCGGCTTGTGTCTTGAATTCTCTCACAATTCAAGGCAGGCAGTTCACAACTCCTTTCTGAACGAAGTGCCGGCGTTTCATCTAATGGCTGAGCACCGGGATCCCGACGAGCGTCTGTTTCGTTTGGAGAGGAGAACTGCTGGTCCTGCCCGAATTGCCTTTGCAGACCAAACGAAACTCGGATACGCCATTTGCGGGGTGCGACGGGAGAACCATCCTGATTTTGCCGGAATTTTCTTCTTTCCACGAGAAGCTCTTTTGGAGCGAGGAATTTTGGGAAGTGGCACCGAGAAAGGCCGCCCAGTGTTCAGCGTCTTTCCGCCTTTTGGGACACGCACCTCCAGATTCAAAAGATCTCGAGATGCTAAGGTGTGGCAGGAAGAGTTTTACATAGATCTTTCTGAGTCCACGCCAGACAGGATGGATTTCGCCCGCGAACAATTAAAGACAATTCTCTCGCGATATTCCGCAGGAGCCCTTAGAATCAATTAACGAATTCTCAGACTCTGAGCTGTGACATGAAAAGTTGTTGATAAAACTTCGTTTCAGTTTGTGTACCGGCTTGTGCAAGCACGAGCAGTTGTTCGATATGGAAATCGCATCATGATTCGCCGTGTCAAGAAGACCTGGATCAAGCCATCAGGTTCGCGTTCGCAAACGAAGCAGGAATTAAACCGTCTCGGCGCGCCACTCGAGCGGTTTGCCAATTCACGAATGTTTGTGGTGCATTTGTTTTGAACGTTTCCCAATTCCACAGCAGCACATTTTTCATGTTTCGGAGGACGAAGGCCTATCGAGTGCAGAACAATAAACAAAACTTGCATGCCGATACTATACATTCGTGCAATCAAAGATGAACAGCAAGCAGGATCAGCGATCGTTGGTTGTCATTTATCTCCTGCGAGACATCGAGATGAGAATCAATATAGGAGCATCGTGAAGTTGGATGGGTCTAGGTGTATTGTAGGGGGCATATCGTCCCTGCAACGTGTTGAGGTACGTGGCAAACATGGCGTTGGCAACCTTGCGCACGGGAAGGCCAGGTCGACCTCCAAAAGATTGGCTTCCATTTGAAGAAGCGCGCGTTTTTGCAAGATCCCTGGGTCTTCGGAGTTGTAAGGAGTGGCATGTGTATCACACGCGGAACGAATTGTTGAGAGTGCCACTGAACCCGCATTCTGTTTATCGCAAGCACGGTTTCGTTAGCATGTACGATTGGTTGAACTACGAGAAGCCCCTGCCTCCCAGGCGCGGACGCCGCCTTGGCAATTTCGAAACTGAATTGAAATTGAAAAAGTTGCGGGCTTCTGCGCTACACGTGAATTCGAAAGGCGCACACCGCGTTTCCCGGATCCTGAGTGCGAAAGATTTCGTTGACGGGGGGAGGATCCAATTATTTCCGATGCCATATGAATCTCGTGTCACGTTCCTCTACCGGTTTGCAAGCGGCATCAAATGCGAAAACGATTTCGACGAAAGCGCAAAGTCCGATTGGGTTCCACTCTCCATTCGTGTAAGCGCGCAAGAAAAAGCCTCTCCCCGTCATCTCTTTGGCGCCCCTCCGAGAAGTTCTGATCATCCATTGTTATGCGCAGACTTGCAAAGGGAAGGCTTTTACATCTACCCTCCTGGTGTTACCAGGCCACGGAGTGCTTTCTTTCCACCCGCAGCGCACCAAGAGAAGTATGGAGTGTCCCCCATCGATTTGGCGACGGTCTTGCGTGCGTGGTGGGAAAGCGATGACGCTGCGACCATGAAGAAATCGACCGATTTCTGGCTGCGCGAGTCGATGGGTCACAAACGACGCTGTCAGTGGGTCGATTGGATGTTATATGTCAAGCACGTTCTTTATACACCATTAGGAGTTCATCTAAGTTTCGCACATAACTCACAGCAAGAAGCGCACAACTCCTTGTTGAGCGGTGTTCCCGTGATGCACCAAGTTGCTGCGCGCGCAGATTCGGGAACCCGAATGATCCGTCTTGACAAGACAACGCACACGGACGGAGGCCGTCAATTCGTAAAGAGAGCAAATATTGCCTTCGCAATATGTGGAGTGCGGGAAGCCGAATGTGACCATCTGGTCGGGATTTTCTGTTTCCCGCGAAAAACGCTCCTCGAGCGCGGAATTTTGGGCAGTGAGACCCACGCAGGCCGCCCCGGCTTCAGCGTCTTTCCTCCATATTTCGCGAATGGACTTTCCAGAATCGTCAAGAAGTCTCGGGAAGCTGCGGAATGGCAACGGGAATTTTACATCGATCTCTCTGATCTGAGCCCGGAGAAGACAGCGGATGCCCAAAACAAATTAAAGGAGATTCTGTCGCAGAACTCGTCCATTTTTGCAAACAATTGATGATGTTCAACTTCAAGCTACTCTTCTGCGATGGCGTGCAAAGCCGGTGTTTAATTCTCTAACTTGTGAGACAGCCCTCTTGGTAGCGGCGCGAATCAATTCAGTGAGCTAGAAGTGAAGGCCTCTGGCCCTCCATACTCGTTGCAACTAAACGACGAAATACGGCGATTGTGTTCGATTGTCGGGTTGGGGCTTTGTCAGTCCCTTCCCTGATCCGAAAGGGTGGATATTCATCGTCATGACCATTCATCGGCTTCTGCTGGTGTTTGGGGGGGTCGTTGTATATCGATCATCCCTGCGCCGCCGGCTATTTCCACACGTTTTTGCACACACAGGCTCGTTTCCCAGCCTGAAAAAAAAAGTTGTTCCCTCGTGATCTCGGTAGTTTTCAGGTAGTTGCAACTCATTGAGTTGTCTTCCCTTTTGGTGGTGTGTCGTGTGCGGCTGGCTGGCGATAAAATCTTTTTTGCATGTTGTACCCAAATGGAGCACTCACATATAAAATTGGTGTTGTTGTCGGCAGGTGCGCACTTTGTCTGTCTTTCATCTTCACCGATTTTGCGCGTATGTGTCTGAGTTAAGTCTCTCGTGTAGGGAGTGTGATGGATCCTCCTTGTGTGCCTGATCAACGTATTGCGATAGCGCACCTGGCGCATCTGTTGCGAACGACCGGCTGCTCCAGCCCTTTACCCCCGTCGTTACCTATCTTGAGGAATGCGCCCTTCTCGTTTCATTCTTTGGCAGTGTCTCGTGATTAAAGTTGCGACTCGGGTGACGTAGCCCTACATCGAGAGGTGGAGGTGAACGGACAGAAAAAGCGGGTGACTGGTCTGTGGCCTGATGCGTTGCGGTTCCAATGCTGTAATTCGTCTACGTCCTTCTCCCTTTGAGATACCAGAGACCCGCTTGCAGTGGAAGAGCAGCGATTTAACCCCATTGGTGCGTCTGGGTAACTTCCCAGAGCCGGCTAGTTGTCCGCACTGAGTGCAGGGGTTGGGAGTGATTGAATGTCAGCCGGTTCGGTTCAGAGGAGAATTGCTGTCCGACCGGTGAGGAATTTTGGTGCGATCTATTTCGTGTGAGTTCCTCGTTTTCTGTAGCCCGTTGAGAACCCGCCGAGTTCTGTCAGTCTCCTTCCAAGCGACCCTACGGGGTTAAAGCTAGTCGTAGCATGAGCGGAGCGAATGTTCGGGTCTCCGATTTCGTCTTAGGGCTCATAGATTCGTCTTGCCTGCGGCGTTTGCAGTTTTCGTGGTTTTCTGACGAGGTTTGGGCCAATTGCGTCCTTTTGTGACAAAGTTGGAGGTGGCTTGGCGCAAGGTAGTTGCTTATCATCCCCTGGCCTATGCTCTACAGTTTCTCATCAGCAGTTCGCTAGCGGCCGCCTATGTAGTTCTCGGGTTTTGCAGTCCCGTGGGCCTGTTCTGCTGTCGAGTTACCCTCATACTCGCTGGCATGTTTGGCGAACGCCTCCCGTAAAGGTCCGACTTCAAAATCCGCGCTCGATTGTCCACTCACATGCATTGTTTTGGCATCCATCTTATTTCATGGTCATGCTCGGGCGAAAGCGAAGGTCGTCCTGCCGATTCTCACAGACAGGGGTCACAGTCGTGACAGTTAAAGAATTAGATAATCGCTTAAACGTTTCCTTCGCATTGTGAACATTGATCACCATCAAGAAACAAAACCCAGTTATCGTCCAGGCACAAACAACGAGGATGGACAGCAAACAGAAGGAAGCGGAAATCCAGAAAAAGGCACAGGAGATGTCAAAGACGATAATGGAAAATGATTGCGTCATTTTCTCAACGACAGTATGAACATGAAGCTGCTTTTTCTCGACAACATCGTTTTTTGTGAAATGATCAGGAATTTCGTTTCTGGTCCGAAGACACACCATGGCATTGTATGGCAACAGTGAAAGAGGTGTACGCATTCACATTTCCGGACTCCATGCGGGACCACCAGCACTCTTACATTGAGTCGCACCGCAACCATGGGATGATCTGTCTGTATTCGGAGTCGTGATTCGGCTTCTGAAGCTGAGTGATTGAGTAGAACGTCAGGGCGGAAAAAATTGACTGACAGGTCTGTCCGTATTGCGATTTATGCGAAAGACAGTAGAAATTATTTTTTTCTGAGCGAATCAATTTTGATTGTTTTATGCTCAAAAGATTGGCGGATGCAGCCTCGCGATCTAGGCGATGACCCTCATCACTCCCGTGTGTGGTCATGAGTGTTGTTTTCGGCGACGGCGGAGGCGGTGGGAACTGGGAATAAGAGGAACAGTGGAGGAAAAGGGGGTGTGGTGGAATAGCAAAGACAAGAACGGCGATGGCGGGAAAGGTGGTGGAGCCTGGGGAGGAAACGACAAAGGTGGCGGAGGAAAATGGACGTGACGGAAACGCAAGTTGTTTGAAACAGCAACAGACAGCAGGCGTCGTTCCTTTCATTCCCGATCCGTTCCAAGGAGCACAGTCATTCGTTTGCATTGGTTCTTTACTTGTCTCAAGGAGGAATTGGCTGATCCCGCTCCTGTGGTGGGACTACGTGTACATTTTGTGGCACAGGCGACAGATGTTCGCGATTCTCCAACAAGGGGAGACATTGCGCAAAACTTCAAGTTGCGAACAATCCAGATCATCAACCAATTGCTTATCATCCATTTGTGTGCGTCGCGACACCATTCAAACGCAATGTCGCCTTTCACAACTATCTCACACCCATTCAGTCTGATGTCTGGCATATTTGTGCGGGAGAAGTCGCATAAATAGCGGTGGTGTGACCCACGCGAGAGATGTTGGTTTTGCGGAAGGCTGCCCGTGCTCGCCCGCGAAAGGAGTCGTCAAGCTCGTTTTCCCTGAATGCGTCGCATATAAAGGCAGACGGCAAATAAGTTTCACGGATCTCAGTCTCGTTTTCAAACAAATAAGTTCGAGGAGTTCTTCGTTGGAAGCGAACGCAGCTTTTTGTCGGATATGAGTAATCTCTTAGTAAAGCATCACAGACAGGAACTGCGTCAAGCCAATCGGATCAGGTGGATTTATTCTGTTTTTGATTTGAAGAAAATGAAATCTGTTCTACTCTCGCCTCTGTTTCTCTACCGTTTCCCCTCTCCAGCATTTTAGAGCTCTGTCAAATTCTTCATGGCCCGTGTCCCTTCCTCGTCAAATGAATATTTTTACGAGCATACCACTTTTCGTTAATATTCGTCGGTCCAAGCGCGTTCTATGTACAATGAGAAGCATGTTGTCGTGCAAGTCATTCAAGACAAACAGCAGATGGAGTTTTCTGCATGTGTCGTGATTGTCGTCTGTTGCATGAATAGACACCCTTTCAGTTGTGCAACATGTTCAGTATCCGTGTCGACACGGTGTCGCGTCGGTCCTGGCGACGTCCTTTTAGTTCCATAGCAAACCTGCAGTTTTGTTTTGCATATCCAGACAGTGTTTTGATGCGATTTGGGAATCCCAGTTGTTGTGACAGGGCGGAGTCGGTCGTCTGTTCAGTTCCACCGTCAGGCCCGTCCGCTCTGACTCGAGCATCAGATCACAAATTGTGTGAGAGCATGACATTGGGATCTTCGCTGTGAATCGTCAAAGTCGTATGTTGATGAGCGGAATCAACAGCGTTTCATCTTGGCCCATATTCTGCGGGCGAGTCATCTGGTTCCCTTTTTTCTCCATCTGCGGCCGAGTCGTCTGGTTGTCTTTTTTCTCGCACAAGGGTGAGGCAGTCGGCAGTTCATCGATGTGATTTCATCATCACGGATACCGAGGTCATCATATTCCTGCTATCGGCATTCATAACTCGTCATGACCCTGTCGGAACAGGGTGCGCAATTAGTAAAGCACCAAAATCGTTTTGCAAGGAAATTCGGAAGCATCTGATTGTTTCGGCGGCCAAGGTTGTGCGACATCCAATCGTTCGAGTTGTCTCAGTTCTGTCATCTACGACACAGGGTCGGCAGTTCATCGACATTTGATTGAGCCTCTGGCCTGAGCGTTTCGCTGGCCAAGCTGACGAAAGCAAGCGCAGAAGAAGATTTCTACCGGCGCGCGTCCTTTTTGTTCATGGTGTCCTTTTTTTTCATATGAACGGTTTCGTCGTCATTCGTCTGGTTGATTGTTGTTATTGCGTCCAGAACCCAAACGCAATTGCGTCGGATGATGGAACATACAGAGGACGTTCCAACAAAAACCGGAGTTGATTTGACAGTTGGGGAGATTTCTCAGTGGTCGTAGAAAACAAATGCAAGATCATTCGCCTCCAAGCTCAGTGTCAAGCTGCAAGCACATCCTCATATCCTCGTCACATCGTTTTGGATTTGTCATCGTCGAAGCGAGTCACACAAAAGCGAGAGCTATTGGTGAGCGTTTTTCTGTGCGGCAGAACAAAGAACATGTCATCATTCTTGGCAGATGCGGCGGAGTTTCTTTTTGACGCAAAATCTCAGGAGCAATTGACGACGATCAGTGGGCAATCCGTTTTATGGTTTACATTCCAGCACCCTTCCGATTTCGTGGCTTTGGTTTGCATTACACAGTCTTACCGTCTCCAGTTCATGCATGGGATGGCATGGAGCGTTGAGAAACCACCAGTTGAGTTGTGGCAAAGTTGTCCATGGAGACCAATGGTGTAGACGAGACGACAACACCTTCATCGTTGTGGAGATCAACGGTGCCGGATTATTCACGGGCTGTCTTGCCGTCTCGAGAAGTAAAGGGTTTGTTTTGAGTTGTGTCTCCTCGGGGTACATGGAATGTTATCCATGTGTAAGGGCAGTTCTGAACGGTTACGGTCTCAGGAGGGGTGCGCGAAACAAAAAAAAGTTCCCTGTGACGTTTTTGTTCTCTGTGACGCTTCGAGTGGTGAAGCAACCGCAGTGCGGTTTTGTTTAACAAGCAAAGAAAGTTTCGGTGATTGATTGTCGTGTGACGTCGAGTCGGTGACTTCTCGACCATTTCTTTTTCTCGAAACAGTTGACGTGTGTCAGATCGCAGGGCAGATTCTTTCTATCTGCGTTCCGGCGCCCGGTAATTTTTGCCACATGTGCGAGTTCCTGATTTCCGGGCGTTGACTGTGTGTGATTTCAGCGGTTGGTTTGGAGGTGTGCGTCAAGCCTTTTGCGAGAACTGTTTGACTCGTTCCTGTCATTCTTGCCTTGGGATTGGGTCGTCGGATCCTGTGGCGAGTTCCTTTGCAATAACATTTCCTGTCCTCTTGGCATTGTTGGCAGTTGTTGTTGTCATGATACACATCGCGGAGTTTCTTGTTTCTGGGACAGTGAGTCGGAAGTGCCACCTGAATTGGCCTTGATGGGCATCTGTGCACTCTCATCTGGGGTATAGTGGTTGGTCCAGTCTGAAGATTGTTTTTTCTTTGGTCTTGAGGCGCAGTTGCGAATCCGAAAGAGTCTCAAACAACATGTCTTGTTGAGCGCAATGGAATAAACATGCGGCCCCCACGGTGGGCCCTGACCTGGCGCCAGCCCGGCCCCATCAGGGCACTTGATTCAGCAGGTGTTGAGAGCGCAATCGCAAATCTTTTCAAGTCATGGTTGTGAACTAGTCTTGACAACTTGTAAACGGTCTCAGGCAGTGTCAGGCTTTCCAGGCGACACCAATTCCTCCCCGTCTTGAGCTTGAGAGGCATGCTCAACGGCAATTCCTGCAAGCTCTTTGGTGAGCCTTCACCAGTGTTTCGTTTAGCTTTAGCAGTCAATTCAACGTTTGTTGATAGATTGATTGCAGTTCAACACAAAGGTGGTGATTTCCAGGCGTCTTCGTCTTCTCGACATCGGTGACACATGTTGTCAGGTAGCAGAACAGGTGGCATCTGCGTCCCGACATTCCGGAATCTTTCTGTATGTGTGAGTTTTTATTTCCGTTGCAGGTGATTTCAGCAGGGAGAGGCTGAGACATATGTTTCCGATCAAGTTTCAGTTCTTGTCGGACAACACGTGTCGTCACCCAATTCGATATGCGGTTATTCTTCATCGGTCGCAGCGTGACATATTCACTTTCATCCACAAGTGACATGGATGACGTGGCAGAAAAACGTCCCGGTTTCGAGTTCCCCAATGCTCCGCATGCATGTCCGGCGGGATCGGTGATGGCACCAGTGAGAGCACCTGACACGAAGTAGCTGGCGCGGACCAGTCCCGCCAAATTATACCGACCGTAGATCATGTGAAAGAGTAAAACAACGATTGCGTTTGCAGTCCGAGGTTTGGGTTACGATTGTGATCGGTTGCGTACGTTTCATAGTGCCCGACAGGGCATGTTGTGTTGAATCTACACAACACAAATTGTGCGAGCAAGGAATTTGACGTCAAGCGGACCTCGTGACCGACGTGAAGTGATCCCCTTCCTGTCAGCGTCGGGATCAATCTCTGAGCGATCGTTTTTTCCGTGACGTATACATTGATACAGTCGCATTGTCATCGGCGGCCATTGATCGGGGAGGCGGCCGTGGTTTTGTGGAGAGCGAGAGTGTGGTCAGTGCACGACTTCCTATTCCTAACATTGGCACGAAATTTCTTGTCCTCGGTTCAGGCGGAGGGTCCTTCTTCGTGTCTGGAAGTATTGAGGCAATCGAGGAACCCACAAGTGAGTTGTTTTCCTTTTCTGTTGCCAATTCTTTGTCTTTGGCACAGTAAGTGGATCGATGGTCGGGAACGAAAGTCTCCCGATGACAAGTTTTTGTCTCCAGTGAAGTGGAAAACAAGGAAAGTGTGTCAGTGGCAATGTGTTGCAAACACGGTTCTTGTTGTGAGAAGACGTCGTGGCAACCCGAAAGGAACCGAACGAACGCAGTTGGTGTTTTTCTGGCACATGTTTCCAATACCATTTTTCCGTTGCCGTCATGGCATTTTTTCGAACCAGTTGAATACCATTTTTCCGTTGCGTTTGCGTCGAAATGCGGAGGAATGTTAACATGCATTCTCTTCCCAAGTAGAGATCGTTGTCTCCCAGCAGGTTGTTGATTTCTCTCGCGAGCAGACACAACAGATCTCGGTCGAGCATTGCGTCTGACACGGCATGTGCGCGGTCCGTTAAATTCCCGACGGGATCGCGACCGGTGAGTCGGGTGTATTCTTGCATTCATCGTCCACAGCGTGCCGCATTTATTTCATGTTTGTCCACAGCGTGACGCATTCATTGAATGCAGAATCGCCTGTGCAAGTGCAACGTCGTTGAGACGCATTTGACCACGAAATACCGCATCCATGAGCGATGTCCTTGCCGAGTTCTTCAATCACAGTCGTGTCTGTCGATGCGAAGGTTTTTGAAGGTGGATGTGAATGGTAGGTGGCGAGAGTTGAAGCCACATGCGGGTCGCGTGTGGATCGCGGTCTCGCGAGAGAACGCAGGCATATCAGAGACGTATCCTGTGGTTGCAATTACATGGTCGCTTTACAGGTTTTTCGAAGTCGTCACGCAAGTCCAAGCGACGAACGTTTGCAATGGCGAACACATTTGAAAGCATCTGGGTGTTTAGTCGGCAGTTTGTTCAGAGTAATTTCATCTTGAAAGGCAGAATCAGAAGCGATTCGTTTCCGACAATTGTCAGTGATGGCAGTCTGCCATATTGCGAGTCAGCCGCTCTGCATGGAACCCTGACAGTGCGGAGACATTTCGATCCTGTGTGTGCGTGTTGGGTCTGTGAAA
>JACKZZ010006578.1_pt1 | contig 11492 bp, 5 predicted proteins | sample 8027871 | NCBI WGS metagenome assembly JACKZZ01 (sample SAMN15724774, study PRJNA655200) | protist metagenome | isolation source: fluorescence activated cell sorting (FACS) single amplified genomes of... | place: USA: West Boothbay Harbor, Gulf of Maine | collected 2000-07-19
AGCAGCAACAACAACCACAACAACCACAACAACCACAACAACCACAACAACAACAACAACAACAACAACAGAACTTCCAGCGTGGTTCCGGCGCCGCTCCTCCTCCCGGTTTTTCTCCGGAGCAGCGTCAGGGGTTCAACCCGAACATGCAGCAGCAGCAGCGTCAAGGGCAGGGCCAAGGTGGCGATCCCCGCAGTGGAGCGGCTGGCCAGCAGCATGGCCAGCAGCAGGGGGTACCTCAGGCTCACCACGGATTGGACAAACTAAACAATGCCGTGCACAACAGCATGGGTGATCCTCGCGTGCAGCAGCAACAGCAGCTCCAGCAAATGCAGAGACAGGTGCAGAGGCTCGACGAGGGCCCTTACAGCAGGCAGCCGCCGTCTGGGCAGTACGGCTTTCAGGGCCAGGGGCAAGGGCAAGGGCAGAGCCAGACTTTCGGACACGGTTTGCGAAATACGCAGATTCAACAATTTCCTTCCGGGGCACGTGAAGGGCAGGCGCACCCACAAGGACACGAGCCTCAGATGCACGGCCAGAGGCAGGATCTGGGCCAAGAGCAGAGGCAGGGGCAGGACGGCCGAGATGCACGAGACGGAAATCAGGGCAGAGTAGACAGCTCCCCTAGAGACGATGGCCGCGGCACGTTGGGCCGCAAAGACAACACAGGAATTCGTCCTGCACCACTATATCGCATCACCCGCAACCAACGTGGGCAGATCAGCATCTTCTACCAAGTGCGAAAAGATGGTCCTGAGATTCCGTTAGACGTCGACGGAACTACTTTGAAGCCCGGGACATACATGGAGATCGAGTGGGAGCTGCCGCTGGATGACTTCCAAGGGCCTTCTTCCCGAGGCGCAGACTTCGTTCTTGGGTTAGTGAGGTATGGCGCAGGCACCAACTCTCCTGGTATTGTCACAAAAACTCTGGGGCGTTTCGGTAAAGCAGTGGTGCGCTCCAAAGACATGTTCGGAAATGAAATTGTCAAGGGGAAAGTGCAGTTTCATGCACCTAAGTCTGCTGGCGTGTTTGTATATCGCTTATTCGACAACCAAAACAAGGAGAGATCAATGTACACATTGGCTACCTCATGCGCTTTTATTGTCGAGCTGGGTGATGTGGACATAACTATTAACTTAAGACACTCGCTAGACTCCTTCCTGGACGGCGCTTATTCGAGAGGACTGACACAGTTCAACAGCACTGTCAAGGGCCTCCGCGGCCCTGGAAAACCTATTATGGGCGACCATCCGCAGGTGCTGTTGCAGAAGTGCATGTGGGCCATTTTCGACGTGTTGGAAGAAGGAGTGGCCACGCTAGAAAAGGCAAAGGAGAAGAACGCTGAGAGGGCTGAGAAGGCTGAGAAGGATAAGGAAGATAAGCTGAAGGCCAGCAATGCTACCAACCCAGAGGGTGCCGGCGAAGATGCAAATAACGAAGAAGATATTCTGGTCAAAGTCGCCCGGGAGCAACGAGAGCTGATGGACGCTCGCACCAAGGCGAGAGACGACGAGGAGTTCTGGTCGAATGTCAAGTCTGCGAGTCGAGTCCAGACGGACATTCACGATGCTATTTGCAGTGTTGGAGTTAATCGCATTGCATGGTCAATGTTGACAGAAACACAGAGGACATACTGTTTGTCAGCTGGAGTTCGCTACTGCAGAGTTTTACACAGACACTTCAGATCGGAGGAAAAGATGCGCAGCGAATGGGAAGAGTTGTTTGGATTCTTACCTTCTCCGCGAGAGCGCGTGTCAGGGACTATGTCACCTTCCGGAGAAGAGCCCGAGGATTCGAAAGCTCCTGCTGTTGTACCATATCAGCTGTCCAAGCAAAGCATATCTGTTTTCGATCGCTCTATTGTCCAGTTATTGCCATCGTTGCTTCCGTCGGCCGACTTCGATAGCCAGCGTGAGGCTGCGCGTTTACGCATTGAAGCAGCTGTTCGCAGTGGAAATGCCACCGCAAACATCCTTCCTCCGGAAACAACTGTCGAATTATATGGTTCTTCAAAGAATAATTTTGGTAGTGATGGCGCAGACTTGGACATGTGCTTGATGCTGCCGCCGGGACATGAAATCCCTGTAGACGAAAAGCCGGTCATCATCGAATTAGTTGGCGAGTCTTTGCGTGAGGCTGGCATGACTGTACAGCCAAGACCAACAGCACGTATACCAATTGTGCAATTCATTGAGCCGGAATCAGAATTTGATTGCGATGTTTCGTTTAACAATCCTTTGGCAATCTGCAACACTAAATTGCTGAGAGCATATAGTGAGTGCGACCCTCGTGTCCGCCCCCTAGCATATGTGATCAAGCACTGGGCGAAGAACCGTCACATGAATACGCCAGGAGATGGAACACTATCTTCCTACGGATTCATTATGCTCTTATTGCACTTCTTGCAGACTTGCTCCCCTCCTGTAATACCCAATTTACAACGCATTCCCCCCGAATGGACCGGAGGAGACATTGATCAAGTGGCTGGTGCTTCAGTCGCCGAGTTAGGTTTTGATATCGAGTTAAATCCTGTAGATGGAACCCCATGCCGCACTTATTTCTATCAGCCTCAAACAGAGAAGGCTGTCAAGGCATTGACAAGCTTCGGCTCGAAGAACAGAAGCACTGTGGGGGAGCTTTTGATAAAATTCTTCCAGTACTTCGCACATGATTTCGATTTCAGAGGCTCTGTGGTGTCCATTCAAGCTGGAAGGGTTATAACAAAGATCAGCAAGGCAGAAGTGGATGGCTGGCCCCTGCACGAGCGCCTGTCCATCGAGGACCCGTTCGAAAGATCGTACGATGTGGGCCACGTCGTCAAGACTCCGCAAATGATTCATATACAAAAAGAGTTCTTACGTGCGTATACATTGATTTGTCGAACCAGTCAGGAGAAGGGCAGTGTGCGTGTGGACGAATTGCCCGGCCAAGTCAAGGTCAGTCGCTTGATGGAGCTTTTGGCACAGAAGCCAGCGGAACTGCCCAAATTCGTCCGCGATACCAGAGAGTTACGCGAAAAACAAGAACTTGCACGCAAGGAGAAAATGGAGCAAGACAAGTTGGAGCAAGCTCTCAGAAGGGAGAGGAATCAAGATCAATACCAGACCAGGAATATGCAGCAACAGGGTTATGAGGCCATGCCCATGCGCAATAACAGGTAGGGGAGGTCGAGCAGAAAGAGATAGTGGTTCTGGAAGGCGGTACAGTGGTACATGTATATTTCTTCTGTGCAAATTAAGAGCATTATTTATATGATTCGAAACCTCCTTCTGTTCTCTTTCTTACTAAGTGACTTCTTTATACATAAGAGGGAGTCACAACAGAGTGATATTTATGTACGCACAGGAAGTGGGACTCTATGAAGCTCCCCCACTAGTGGGACGTGTGGGCCATGAACGTACCGAAGTCTCAAGGCGTCTCTAGTTAGTAGTGTTAGTTGTAGGACAAGTTCGTTGCTCTTAACTGCTCTGCTCTTGCATCGAGCTTCTAGTCAAGGGGAAATGAGGGTCATTTTTGGCTTGCTAGTGCTGTGTAGCCTTGCATGGCAATCAGTAGACGCTGCTTGTGCAAATTCTTGCAGCGGCCACGGTACTTGCGGACAAAACAATATCTGTTCATGCTTTAGTGGATGGGATGCAGGAGCTGCAGATTGCTCATTCAGAACGTGTCCATCTGGTCCAGCATGGGCAGATAAGGCGTATGCCACAGACAAAGCTCATTTGCCTGCAATTTGTAGCAATGCAGGGTTATGTAATTACCAATTAGGCAAATGCGATTGTTTCAAAGGTTTCACAGGCAGTGCATGCCAACGTAGCGTGTGCCCCAATGATTGCTCAGGTCATGGCTCATGTGTATCAATAGCCGATGTGAGTTATTTCTACGGGGCGGATTACACCCAAGACGGATCCACGCTCATCGGTGACGGTAAGGGAGTTGTCTACACCAACTGGGACAAAGATAGCATCACTATGTGCGAGTGCGATGCTTCATTCTTCGGAGCGGACTGTTCGCTGCATATGTGCGCCAAGGGGGATGATCCATTGACAATCAACCAAAACTACCGCCAAATTCGTATGAATGTAGTCATTGCAAGCGGCACCCAGAGTGGTGACGTTGGTTTCGAGTTTCAAGGAGTTACCTCATTTGTTGACCTGGACGCTCCGTCTAGTGGGTCTTGCAAAGCATCGCTCGAGACATCGCCTCACATTGGCACAGTGTCATGTACTTACGCGCAGATCTCTGCTTTGAGATACGAGTTCACTATTGTCTTCTACTCGTTCCCCACGTTGAGTCGCGGCAATAACTTATATAATCACAATGGCAACCCAATGCTTTCTGATTTCCATTGTGATGTCAGCAATGCCGGGGGATCTCCGCAGTGCACGTTCACAGATCTTCAATCGGACAACATCCGCGAATGGGCTTACTGCTCCAACAGAGGTAATTGTGATTTCAACACTGGCATGTGTTCATGTAATAAAGGTTATGGTGGCGCAGCATGCAGCAACAGTACCTATTTTGCAGGAATTACTGGATCCAACGCGTTGCCCGGATTGCAGGTGCTCGTGGACGGTCAGGACTACACTGGTGATGCACTACAAATAAGATCTGCCAAGTCAGCGGCAGATGATTTCTACCTAATTGATGCCGTAGCTAATAATGAACGTGTTTTCTTCGTTAGAGGTGATGGTGCCGTCGGATTGACTTCATTAATTACCCCAGGCGGTGTAACCATCAGCTCCGGCGGGCTGATGGTAACGAATACCGGCCTAACCATTAGCAGTGGAGGTCTGACCGTCACAGACGGCGGGGCGGTTATCAAGAGCACAGTTGGCGTCTCGCAGACCAATGTTGCCAATATCAAGGCACAGAAGACTCTATTAGGTTCAACTTTCAGTGTTCTTGATCTTAACACTGACACCGTTGGAGCGCACTACATGCTCAGTGCATATAACAGCGTCAGCGAAAAAGTGTTTTCCGTGAAAAACACGGGATATACTGAAGTCGCACAAGGCGGGTTGCAGGTCACACAAGGTGGCTTAACTGTCAATAGTGGCGGACTAGATGCTTATGGCGGCGTTACAATCAGTTCCGGGGGTCTGGTCGTGGAGAAGATGGGCATCACCTGCAAAGAAGGAGCCATCACTGCGGAGGCTGGGGTGCATGTCAAAACTGGGGGCCTGCAAGTAGACTCTGGAGGGGTCAAAGTCGTGACTGCTGGTATTGAAGTCACCGCAGGTGGACTACGTGTCAATTCGGGTGTGTCTCAGATTCGTGCTGGCATGCGTGTTACGGGCGGCTTGACCGTCATGGCGGGCGGCATGCGAGTAACTGGTGGCTTGACTATCGCGAACTTCGGGCTCAATGTGGATGGCGGCGTGACTGTTGCTGGAGGTGTGACGCTTACTGATTCTGGTATTACCCTAGGTGGTACCACTTTAACTACAGCAGATAATACTGCTTACAGCAGTGGTGGTACTCAATATGTGTTAACCACCTCTGACAGGCGTCTGAAAGAACGCATGCAAACAGTGGAAGCCTCCCTTGAAAAACTTGCCAAGCTCAAGGGGGTGTACTACTACTGGACTAAGAGCGCCCAGAAGACGCAAGGGTATGACACCAGAAGGCATCTCGGGTTTCTTGCACAGGACGTTTTAGAAGCTGTGCCCGAAGCAGTACAAGCAGTCATCAACGAGAAGTATCTGGCTGTGGACTATCCCTCTATCGTCCCATTGGTCACGGCTGGAGTCAACGAACTTGCTGAGATTACTTCCGCACTACAAAGCGAGTCAGCCAGATTACATGACCGTATTCTTGTGCTGGAAGCAGCAGCAGAAGCGGACCAGGCACAGAGAAAACTAGATGAGAGTAAGGTGCGGGAGGCTGCATTCGAGGCCCGCTTGCTGGCGCTTCAGGCACGCATTGAGGCACTCGAGGAGGGCTCTGCCGCGTCTGCTGCTTCAGGCACGCATTGAGGCACTCGAGGAGGGCTCTGCCGCGTCTGCAGCGAAAGCGTGAGCAACGCACGACGACACCAACTGTATGATATATATTGTATCGTTTACCAACTAAATAGAAAGCTTTATTATTCATCGCACCAGTTCGACGAGCACGAGCGTTTCCGCTGGTAAGAAGGAGGGAAGGAGGGGAGGTATGAGAAGTGCACGTATCCAACAGGATTTGTCCGACCTTAAACGTACGGCGTAAATTGTATCTCTGGTGTATTGAGGCAAACCTGATTGTTTATATACATGATTAGCTACTATTACACAACTAACCGGGCTGGATCCTTGAGTTATCGCTGCTGAGGTCTCACGGCTTGAAAGTATTGGTCCTGACGGCCGCTCCCTCATTATCCTCCCAAGACGTTACCTCTGCCCCAGGTATAGCCGCCCCCTCCTCCACGGTTGCGCAAGCCACCATCAGATGCAGCTTGTGCTGGAGCATTTGCAGATCCTTCTCGAGGTTGCTGATGGATGCCCCCTTGCTGCTGGGCGCGGGCGGGAGGGATATACACGTTCGGATTGCCCTGAGTAGAGCCGCTGGCCCAGGTCATGAAATCCACGCAGAACTTGGGAGTTTTCACTAAGGTGTATCCATGCTGGGTAGGAACTACATCTACTAGGAAATAAAACAAGTGGCCAATAGCAATACCTACCAAGATGAGGGTAGGAGAACCCCCAAGGAGCACCCGAATGCCCATGTACACCCAAGGCAGGTACAGCGCCTTGAATTTGAAACCCCAGATGTTCACGATGGACTGAGGATCGCGACGGCTCCAAACATAGATAATCATGTATAATATAGGCTCACTCATGACGACTAGCCCTAACCCGAGGGACGAATCGAAGAAGCCCAGAATAATACATGCAATTCCACCCAGCAACACCATGTATAAGAAATCAGCTGACGTGCCCCCAGCACCCGTGTTGAAAGGATTGGCTTCGTATCTCTTGCAGTTCTCATAGAGCATAAATAAGTGGAAAACGAAATTCATGCTGAATCCACCCGCAAAGAGAAAGGGTGTGATTAACCTCCAGAAATGGAACTTTTGTGAGATGGAAGGCCAGTCGAATATGATGCCTCCCACGCCACCCAGTGACGCGGGAATCAAGTTAAAGGTGGCTGCAAAGCCAAAGCCTAAAGTGCCAGTTATAAAGAACTTGGTGACTGGAGGGATGTCTCTGTACCAGTCTGACAAGCTGTCTGCACCTCCAAGCTGTGCTGCATTTGCTGCCATTGAAGCAACGATAGGGATATGACTAGGACGTGACGAATATCTAAATACGTAATGCGAGGCGACTCGTTTGAGACCAAATTCAATCAAAATCAATCGATTCCCAAAGATCTCTCGGTGATTCTTTTGGATGCCTCGGGGCACTAAAATTGGACGCGCCAAAAGATGACAGAAATTAGAGTTTTAGCCTCTTTAGCATTTTTTGGCCCCCGCCTGCCATTGAAGCTTCCCAAGCAGTTGAGCAACATCGTTTACGAATACGAAAGACTAATCTGAAAAGCCAAAGGCTGCTCATATCGCGTCATTACCAGCACCTCATCAGCGGCTTCACGATCCTCACCAATCTTCGGTATCGTGTGTCTGTACCATGAGATTCGATCTAGAAGGACTGGACGTCTTCTTCCCCTATGATGCCATTTACAAGGAGCAGTACGAGTATATGCTTAATCTCAAGAGAGCTATTGACGCTAAAGGACATGCTTTGTTGGAAATGCCCACAGGAACAGGAAAGACCGTATGCCTAGTATCTCTCATCACATCTTATCAATTCCAATATCCTTTAACAGGCAAGCTGATATATTGTACGCGAACAGTACAAGAAATGTTCAAAACCATGGATGAGATCCGCAGAGTCATGGCGTATAGAGAGAAGGAGATGGGTCCTGCGGGAGGAAAGATCCTCGCGCTGTGTTTGTCCAGCAGGAAAAACATGTGCATCCACCCCAGGGTTGAGTCTGGCAGTGATCGGGAGGCAGTAGACAGCATATGCCGCAGCATGACGGCGTCGTGGGTTCGCACAAAGGCCGGAGTCAAGCCGAAAGAAGGTGCTGCGCCGCCTGCAAACGCCGCCGCCGCCGGCAGCAGCAGCAGCAGTAGTAGTAGCAGCGCAAGCGCAGAAGCAAAAATCGACGAAACAATCGAGCTATGTGGATACTACGAAACATACGACAAGGAAAGCAGCAAAGCGGATGTGCCGAGCGGTGTGTACTCCTTAGATGATATGAAAGATCTGGGCCGCAAATACGGCTGGTGTCCTTACTTCATGGCTCGGGAACTGCTGAATCGGGCCAATATCGTGGTATATAACTACCAGTATATGCTTGACCCGAAAGTAGCCAACCTAGTGTCCAAAGAATTGGAGACCGAATCCATTGTTGTGTTCGATGAAGCACATAATATTGACAATGTGTGTATCGAAGCCTTCAGCGTCATCCTGGACAAGCGGAAGATGGAGGCCTCTTTACGCGGAGTGAACAGGCTCAGCGCCAAAGTAGGAGAAATTGTCACACAAAAGCGGCTAGATTTCCAATCAGATTACAACGCACTAGTCAACGGGCTAATAGCAGAAGGTGCGTTTCCAACAAACGACCAGCACCGTGCTCACCCGACGCTAACAGAAGACCAACTGCAGGAAGCGGTGCCAGGAAATATACGCAAAAACGCGCATTTCGTTGCTTTTTTGAAGAAAGTTGTCGTGTATTTCAAGAAGCTGCTCAGCGGGGACCGTGTGGAGGTGCAAACAGCCCTCGCCTTCTTGCGCGGTATGACCAGTGACACAGTATCGGATCGCAAGACTCTCCGCTTTACCTCCTCGCGACTGAATGCCCTCATGCGCAACTTGGAAATCTCGAAATTGGAAGATTTCAGCCCTTTGATTGAAGTTGCTAACTTCGCCACCTTGCTTGCTACTTATACGGAGCAAGGGTTCAATGTTGTGTACGAGCCGCAGGGTAGCATCATGGCCGGGATATCAGAACCACTATTGCAGCTGTGCTGCTTGGATGCATCTTTTGCTATTAAACCAGTCCTGGAGCGCTTTCGCAGCGTCATAATCACAAGCGGAACGCTTTCTCCTATCGGAGACTATGCCAAATTGCTGAACTTTGAACCTGTGATCAAGCAATCCTTTCCCATGAGTACTTTCCGTGCATGCCTGTTACCGCTCATCGTCACTCGGGGGCGTGATCAGGTGCCGATAAGCAGTAAGTATGAGAGTCGCATGGACCCAGCAGTCATTCGCAATTTCGGTGAATTGCTTGTTGACGTTTCTGCAACTGTACCTGATGGTGTGTGTGCTTTTTTCACCTCGTATAGCTATATGGAGGCAGTGCTCTCGAAATGGGACGAATGGGGCATAATCTCGAAGATATTCCAACATAAATTGATTTTTATGGAAACAAAAGATGTGTTGGAAACGCAAGAAGCTCTAGCTAACTTTAAAAGATCTTGTGACTGCGGAAGAGGAGCGGTGTTCCTGTCCATTGCGCGAGGAAAAGTGGCGGAAGGGGTGGATTTCGACAGGCACTATGGCAGAGCGGTGCTTCTCTTTGGCATTCCAATCCAATACACACAGAGTCACGTATTGCGTGCGCGTATGGCATATATGCTAGAAAAATACCAGATTCGGGAGCAAGATTTCTTGATTTTTGATGCTTTGAGACAAGCTGCCCAATGCGTGGGGCGCGTGATCCGCAGTAAGGAGGATTATGGAATTGTGATCTTAGCTGATTTCCGATACAACAAGCAGGATAAACGAAGCAAGTTGCCGCAGTGGATTCAGCAATTTATGCGGGAGTCTTCGTTGAACACCAGCACGGATGTAGCCATAGAGCAGATCAAAGCCTTTCTCAAGGTGACTGGCCAACCAGTAGACCGCAAGGCGTTGGAAACTATTGTGTTGACTCAGGAGCAGGTTGATGAGCGCAATCGCAGCGCATCTGCTTATAGAATAGAGCAAGCAACAGCAGAACGCGAAGCGTTAAACGCCAAAAGTCTTCTGCTTCGAGCTGATTGGCACGCTACGAGTCTCAAGCAGCGAGCTGAGGCAGCAGCAGCGGCAGCCAAGGAAGACGGAGCGCAAGGGGCGGAGGAGAAGGGAGATGCGGCTATGCCAATTGATGGACAGAACGCTCAAGAGGAGCTTGCCGCGCTCTCCGATGACATGCAGGTTGATTTCGTTCAATCTGCGAGTGAAATGGAGCGATATGCTAACAGCGATAACCCCGAGCCAGATCTGCTGGAGAGCGGGTCCTTTTTACAGACGCGCAAAGCAATTCCTCGTGCAGTGAATGCGCAAGCATTGGCGCATCTTGAAAACGGCACTGTTCAAGCATATATTCCAGCATCGGAACAGGCTGCGTTGCTGGAGAGGGTGTCTGGGAGCAAGCGAGATCGCCAGGAGAAGGCTGTGATAGATATGCTGCTCGACACCGACGACGAAGAAGAGGAGGAAGAACCAAGTGTATGAAATGTATTTTCATTAATTATGTATTTATTCACTGTTTTGTTTGAACATATAATTTCCTATCCCCTGACTTGTTTTTCAATTCAATGCATTGAAGGAATACTCGTGCCCTTGCTTAGTATCCTCTCCCACCTCTCCCTTGTGACTCTGCAGCTTCATACACTCTTAGTTTCTTCACCGCCTCTGCGTGCGAGTATTTCAACTGTTCTATTTCTTCGAAGAAATCCATATCGAACGCTGCTAGTTCTTGACGTAATTTCTCATTTTCTGTTTTCAGTCGCTTTAGTTCTGCATTGGAAGCTAAGTCATCCTTGCCGCCTGGGCGTGCGGGGTAGGTCTGTCCCGCACCAGCTTGGGCAGCACTATTGCGTTGAGCTTCCATAAGATCTACCCGTAGGCGTTCTAGATCACCTTCTTGTGCACGTGTCCGCTTGCGTAATTCCATCACCTCTTTTTCCATTCGTTCGTTCGCTTGCCCAGCAGAGTTTCCACGAGCAGAAGCTTGAGATGCCGTTGATTCCAATGTGGAAATGCGATCTTCGTATTTCTTGAGTTTGTGTTTTAGATTGTCTACCTCTTCCAGGTGACCTCCAGTGCTCTCCTTCATGCTAGAAATCTCATCATCACGTTGTTTGAGCTGTTTGCGCAAAGTAGCCAACTGCTGCTGTCTCTGCACAAGTTTCTGAGAAGATTCCTCTGCACCCTTCAACTTGGCCTTGAGTCCCGCAACCTCTTGCTCAGCAGTATCCGCGCGCTTCTTCTCATCCTTGATTTTCTTCTCAATGTCTGCAGTCTTCCTATCTTCGCCAGTACCCCCTTTGCGGAGGCGGTCGTTCTCAGCCTTAAGCTTGTCTACGACGCGTTTCATGGCTTCGATAGTACCTTCCAAGTCAGCCTCACGGCGAGCCATGTCCCCGCCCTTGGAGCCCCCCTTGTCCTTAGCGCCAGCAAGCGAATGATGTGTGGACTGACCTGCTTGTGATGCGACAGCACGATACGCATTTTCCA
>JACKZZ010003702.1_pt1 | contig 11491 bp, 11 predicted proteins | sample 8027871 | NCBI WGS metagenome assembly JACKZZ01 (sample SAMN15724774, study PRJNA655200) | protist metagenome | isolation source: fluorescence activated cell sorting (FACS) single amplified genomes of... | place: USA: West Boothbay Harbor, Gulf of Maine | collected 2000-07-19
GTACTCTACCGGTATATTAGTATACGACGTAGTATATTCAGTAAGTTATATTCGAATATGGTACAGTAGCTACAGTATATCGTCCAGTACAGTATAGTAGCAAGACGCAGCCACTTTTACTGTGCGTGTAACTGCAGCCATGCCATGCATCTTTATATTTCTCTTTTTAAAAAAGGCTTCGCTACAAATTAAGTTCGAATAAAATAGAATCGTATCGAGCGATATCATTTTTTCTATAAGCAAATGAAAATAACTTGTTGCCAAAAAAGTAAAACAGCTTAGAGTTAATGGCATCCATGGCAAATATTTGATTGATTACTGTAATAAAAAGAATAATATTTCATCAAGCATGGCTCGAACAAAGCAGAAATTTCGCAAAACACCGAAAGCATACAGCAATAAAATAAAAGAGAAAGTAGTGCATCGAAAAGAAAGTGCGAAAAGAAAGAAAGTGCGAAAAGAAAGACATACTGTCTTTAAACGAAAGGTCCTGAAGAAAGTAGCGACAGCTCATGGATATGAAACAGACAGCCGGACAGACAAGCAGATAAATGCAGTTGTACCAATAAAGCTTAGTGAAGACCTAACACCTATCATTCGCACACTGATTCTAGAGGATAGAACTGAACTAACTGTTGAGGATGTTTCAATTATCTCTGCTTCTCTTTTGACTGTACAGACAGAAGATGTCATTCCAAGGGAGAAAACTATTTCATACGTGAATGCTACGGTGAACCTTATATTGCACAATCTGAAAGACCTACGCTCCACAGCTACCGATAGATTATGCGCACAGAAAACAGAACAGTTGCTGTGCAACAGACAGTTTGTAAAGTTTGCTCAGCCTGTGTATAAGATATTTCAACACTACCTTATTTCCCGTATCACGGAGGTGTACTTTAGAAATAACGCTGCGATCTTAGCTACCGCATCAAAGGAAAAAGCAGTTACAGGAACTCTATTCCAGTTGCCAACTTTTTATATATTAGTTCGCAGGTTGTCCTTTCGTTGCCCGATGAGGCTCATGCTTTCACTTCGAGTGTCTTGTGATGAGTATTGCAAGGCACAGCTCGTGGCCCTACTTGGTGCAGTGTTGGGCACTTGTATAAGAAACAGACGTACTTGCATTAGTTTGAGAGATGTTGAAGCGGTGGTTGCTTCTATGCAATCTGAAGAGGAGGCTCAATGCCCGCCCTTACCACCTGGCGGAGCAGTTCGATTGGAGCTGCACAAAAAAAGGGAGGAGTTATGCTGTAACAGAGACGTATTGCTGCGTGCTACCAACTCGGCGGTGGCAAAGATACTCGCTGGACTGAAGGCAGCGAGCTCTGTTGTAGCGAGTCTAATAGATGAGCTTATAAGTGCTTCTTTTCCTTTAAGAAACTTTTACTTGGAACCACGAGCAAAGCATTATGTTGAAGAGTTTTTAAAGAGAAGATTAGAATGGTTCTGTTATAGAGCTTTACTTCAACGTGGCTTCGAAGGTATACAAGAGTATTCGCTAAGTGAAATAGCAAAGGAAGATGAAGATGCACTGTCAATGCTACAATCTATGGGCGCTTTCCCCAAAAGTAAAAAAAGTAAAAAAAATAAGAAAATCAAGAAGACTGTCGCCGATATTCCTACGCAGGCTGACGAGTGGAAATCAAGTAATACTGACAACACTGGTAAAACTGGTGGTGTTGCCCATGCTGAGGCTGCCGCTATCGTTACCGCTGCCGCGGTGAAAGATGAAGATAACGCTGCTGCTGTTTCTGCTGCTTCTCATAGCTCAGTGGGTAAGCCCCTGCAATCATTTACCGGTACCGCAGACGACAAAAAGCCTCAAAAGTCTTTGACCACCTCTCCGGCTAAAGATCAAGAGCAGGGAAGGCATAATGCATTGACGTTCATAGACACTGCCGAGAGCAAGGAGGAAGAGGAAAAGGAGGAGAGTGGGAGGAAGAGGAAGGGCAGCGGTGAAGAGGAAGAATACCGGTCTTCTTCATCTGAAAATGATGGCGACGAAAGTTCTTCCTGTGATGACAGTGATAGTAGCGATGACGATGGGGATTACAGTGACGTTAGACTCGACCCTAACCATTTCATTTTGTTCATGGACTCTCAAAAACTTCAGCCAAACTCGGCCAGCATTGCAAGTGTCAGGAAGTAAAAGTATTGTTGCATGTTTTCGCTTCATGCAGTATGTAGAATGTGGTACAATAAATTTGTATCTAACTTAAATACATATAAAGACGAGCACTTATTTCCCTCTACGCAGGGCTCACGTTGTCCAACAGAAATCTCCCCCTGTCCAACTACAGCAGGATAATGGCTATTCTAGTACGTGCTTTACAGAGCAACACGCAGTAATCTAAAACTTGATTATATCTACAAATTGCATTGTTCATATACGCACGTGTTCATATAATTAAATAAAAAATTGATGCATATTTGATAAAGATTTTTCAGTATCCGTTTGCGGACCCTTGGGTCTTATCGGTGAGGCGCGCCGAACCTCCTTTTTGAATGTTTGGGCGATATTACAAATGAAAATGAATGAAGTATTTGGCCAAATAAGCACAAAATGGGCTCATTCGAAAGTCCGTAATTTTTTGAAAACCTTACCGCCGTCGTGGAAATTTTGAATTTTGTTGTTGCCACCCTTCTTCAAATAGCAAAACATTCGAGAAATCTTATGGCACCTGCTACTGGCGAAGGTGATTCTAGAACATAAAAAAAAATTACAATTTCCACGACGGTAAAGGCTCCGTAATGGTTTTAGCTTTCTATTTTGCTGTTGATATCTATTGTACGGTGATTATTGCTTTTAGGATATTTATTTGAACAAGTGGTGGGAACATATTATGTTAACAACAACGCCACCAACAAAGAAAAAATCCCGCTCCCTCACTTTTTGGAACATGTCCGCCTCCGCTACGGAACAGAACGTCCGCCCCCTGAGAATAGCCCCCCTTGGCTACACGCACGTCGTACGGCCGGCACGATCGTACGGTATAGCTATGGCTGAGAGCTGAGATATAGCTATATACCAGTATATAGCGGGTATAGCGTTATGATAGACTCGTTGTATTTGCCCCACAAGCAAGGCGCCAGTTATTACAACTATACGATATATATCTTCGCAACGTCCATTCTGTAAGTGAACAGTATTGCTCGTTATCGTCACTTTTGGTGTGCTTGTGACTTGTGACGATGAACCAACTGCAGGCTGCAGCTGCGTCTTCCCTGCAGTCACAACCTACAACTGGTAATAATCATCAAGAGGAGCATCCTCCGAGTGAAAAGGGATTTTCGCGCCGAGAAGCGGCGGAAAGAGAATTCGAAGAACTATGTGCTTTATTTACCGAAGATACGTTGCCCATGCTGAGTGGAAACTATTTTGAAGATATAAACGAATTGTCTGTCATTGACAAAAGAACGTATGTTAAGTATTTCATTTTAACGCGGAAATTTTGCTGGCTACCAGTTCTTTTCGATATCTAGCGTCTCATCCAGTTGCACTATTTTCATCTCTACAAATGTTCATCTCTATGAAACTAATTCAACTTTCTTTAATGTTTGATGCGATACCGTGTATAGGACGAATATAAAAGGAGGAAAAAACAACAGCAGGCAGGTAACCTCGGGACGTACAAAAGAAGTACCATCAGCGAAACGCCAAAAACGGGACGATGCTTCTTCAATCACTGGTTCTTCAAAATCTAAGGACTCCGCAAGGTCTTCGTCCACTTACGATTTTGAAGTACTGGATCTTCACCGAGAGAGTGTGAAAAGGATATGCATGGCTCTCAATAGTGGAGACCCGGAAGATCACGAGAAGGCTTTCACTGAGTACTGTACAGAAAAAATGTTGTTTTATGGGAAGTGGATGAACGAAGATAATCTCCCAACTGATGCTCTCATGAAAGAAATAATAATTCGGGATCGGAAAACATTCCTATCGTTTTGGGAGTCAAGAATGACAGCAATACCCGACCTGGCGATAAAGTATCACTTCCCCATCAAATATCAGCAACGAGAGGATGGAGGAATAACCGCATACATCAATATGTTTATTTCAGGTACAAAAGTGTGTGAAAGCAAGGGCATCCTTTTCAGTGAGACTCTCGACTTAAATGTCGTTAGTGTGACCATGGAGGATAAGGCCAGAGCACAGCCCCATCCGCATGATATGATGGCATTAAAAGTGAACATGGACGCGAAAGCCAACCTAATGACCGCCGCAGCTGATGCAGTTGTGGCATTGCACACTGGAAACAACAGTGCCGCTTCTTCTTCCTATTCTTTGTCCGGTGAAGAAGCAAGAGCCCGCGACGCCGCCAAAAATAATAGTGTGTTGATCAAGGATGGGAGTGACAATGGGTTGGCGGCCATAAATACTTTCCCTTCAACTGCTAGTAGTAATAATCGCAGTACTGTGTTCGATGATACGTATCGAATTGCGAAAACGATGAAAGCTGACTCCTATGGTACTCTTAGTTTCCACTTCGACAAGACAACGAATAAATTGTTTGAGATCGATATGCTCCGATCGGTAGTGGCAAAATGAGCTACGAACTGCTTGGTGTATGCATAGAATTTGTTGGGTAATTTGAAATAGATGCGATAAAATATAGTTTTCTCTGCAATGCTCGTAGTTATAATTATTGCATGCTCGGGAGTTATACCAATATTTGCGCCATAACAACGAGCTCAACATATATGATAGCATGTGTGTCTGGCGGCTACTCTTGCCTATCAAAAGTTACTGACTCCATAGTAGTATACTATCGAGTTGTATTGCATAGTTTGAAATTATAATTTCGCAGATACGACGTATGATAATTATAATAATGATGGGTAGTTTTTAGTACGCATTCGTTCATTTTATATGTTTTTTAATGTTATGGAAAGGCATTTCAAGTAAACAATCTGGGGAATCTTCCATTTTAGAAAAAATATATACTGTAATACCAAATTTTCATTAATTGCGGTACCGGTACCCCCCTTCTTGCTTCTTTTCGTGCGACGACGACGACGACGACGAGCGACGACGACGACGTACTGCTGCTGTACCGGTGTACACACAATCAACAACAACACCAACACCAGGAACACACACACAGCGTGTAGCAGCAGCAGCAGCAGCAGCAGCAGCAGCAGCAGCAGTACGTACAGCAGCAGTACGTACAGCAGCAGTACGTACAGCAGTAGTATCCATAGTACGACGACATAGCTATTCGGACACGTCGTAGCGTAGTCACAGCACAGAGGTTCATAATATGAACCTCTGCCACAGCAGCAGTATAAGTCCAGTCCAAGAAGCACGTCGTCGTACGACGGACGCAAGAAAAAGGGGGGCTCATCAGCAGCTCCTCAGCCCCCTTGATCCCTACAAAAAGCAGTAAAATTTGAAAGTTATGGTGGCTGTTGTTGTTTATTGTGGCTGTGCTTTTGTTTTTATGAGAGAGTGCTCAGAGAAGTGTGGTCGTTCGTTGTTAGAGAGTGAACATTTTTTTTGCTTTTGCAGCAGTCGTACGGGCGGGTACAGTACGTCGTACCAGGTACGAGTCGTATACTTGGTATACGGTACGTCGTACGTCGTACCGGTACGTCGTATTATAATATAATACCGATTGATTGACTGGTACATATTCAATATATACCGGTATACTTAGGGCTGCGGGCCCCAAAAATTTTAGGCGAGGGCCCAGCCCGCGGCCCGGCAGAAAGTTGGAGGCCCAGCCCAGGGCCCGGGCCCGGAGGCGCTCAAATGGGGACTTTTAGATGATTATGGGGGGAATTAAATGGGGACTTTTATATAATCGCTCTCTCTAGGATCACACTCCGAGCAGCAAACTCTCTCTTGGACAGTACGGGTACTGTTCTATAGAAAATTGGCTTCTCATACCCCCGGGCCCCCGGGCCTCGGGGCTGTAAACATGGGCCCGGGCTGCTCCAGCCCGCAGCCCTACGACGTAGGTATACTGGTATATGTATATACATATAAAGCAACGTCGCTGATGCATATACGACGTAGCTACATGTTGTTGCACACTTTTGCATATACACCTGGTCAAGCTACTCTCTCCACCAAGTTTAAGTTATAGAAGTTTCAGTTGAAGAGAAAACAACACTTGGTGTGGATCATAGCCGATAGAGAAAAGATTATGGTCGTTGTATCTTCCTTTTCCACTTTACTACGCAATGTAACCTTCCAGAATAAGACGAGGTGTGTAAGCCTTCTTAGAGCAGGTGTTAATTCTATGAAATTCTCCACTGTACCGGATCCTCAAGAAATAACAATTCATGTGTTTTATGCTTACGCGAAACAACCGCTTCCACTGACAGCTCGAGTCGGGGAAACTCTTAAGGATGTGGCACAAAACAATATTCAGCTTGGCAGCTCGTTGGAATGCGCTTGTGATGGTGCGTCTCTGTATCCACAGTAAATTTTACATTTTTTCAGTATTCGAATTTACTTACTTACCAGCTCTACTTACTTAACTTACTACGTCGTAACTATAACTGTATGTGTACCATCATTATCAAAAAAGGAATAGCTGCATGTTCAACTTGCCACGTAATAATTGAACCGGAGTGGTTTGCGAAGCTTCCAGAGATAGAGGAGGCAGAGATGGACATGTTGGATATGGCTGCCGACCTCCAGGATACCTCGAGGCTCGGATGTCAGCTAACGCTCGATGCCCAGCTTGATGGCATGGTGTTTCATATACCTAAAAACGTCATTAACTACCACTAAAACCATCAACTTATAATGGTATTCTCTCGCCTAGCACGCTGGACGAGAACTCATATTGATGTTATTGCATGCTGTTTGTGCATTCAACAGCACTATGATTGTCCAGTGTAGTGTTCTGACTTTTGATGTACAATACGCCCATTGCTGTATGAATGTTAACTTTGTTATTTAAGCACTTCAGTAGCATATTCTTATCTGAATGACAATCTTTGTTAAAACAAGTCATGTATAGCTTGTCGAGGTTTTAAAAGCACTACTGATAATTTTGTTTGTATTCAATTAAAGAATAGGGTTTAAAGTTCAATAGCTCATTATGCGACTTTGTGTACACACTTCGTTGCTGTGGGAGTATTCAACTCATTTTGTATGAGTATAAAACTCATTTCATTTTGTACACACAGTCGTCATTTAACCGCAAAATGCTTGCTGTATTTCTAATGCATGCCGCATCTCACTACACAACCATGAATTTTGTGTGGGATGCTTCTTTATTTTACACAGTTTCTTCGTCATCGCTCGTTGTATTTTTCATGGCTACAAGCATAAAAATAGTTGGACACGCCGAATATATATTTTACGACTTTATGCCTATTACTTGTTTCAAGGAAAGCAGCTTCGTTCGTATTGAAAACTGCAGCTCTTGAAATAGTATTTGGAATGCCATGATATCCGTTGGATTCCGCACCATCCATAGCATGTAAAATTCCTCGAATATCATGCAATAAATATCGTTTAAGCAATTGAAGCAGTTTTCTATGTAAACTTGATCCTCTGTGCACCCGCCCTTGACATCGCCTCCGTAACTGTGCGATAAGTAGTAATCAAACACGACCTTGTGCAGTCTGTCTTCGGCAAAGAGTTCCATGATGAAATGAGTGATACTGATGCCAGTGATAGCGAAAGGAAACTTGCAGCTACGCTGCGTCGAGATGGACTCTTCTAAAATGTGACTAGCACTTTGCTGCTTATGGTGGGAAAAGTACACAAGCTGATGCAGACCCAGCATGCCCGTCCCTCTAAAGTCTGTGGAGGGGTCACTGCCTTGAAAGCCCAAATTCGTCCAATCTTTTGATATGAGACCAGTACGCTTCACATTGGGCTGGAGCGCTGCCCACAAGGAGTCTAACATGTTCACACGTTGAGCGTTAAATACGTCGAAATTCTCTCGCACTAGATTCAAGTGCATCAAATATACTCGCCGCATAAGTCTTAAAGCGGTCACACAATAGAAAACATTTTCTATATATTGCTGGTTGTTTCCTTTCAACCCTTTCACTTCTTGTATACGTTTGACAGTGCTTAATACCCCGAAATCTTCTGCGGAAGATGGGTTAACATTAACAAACACCCCAAGTCGCTTAGACTGTGATAAGTGATGCGCAAACTCGCATAGCATTTTTAGATTACGGGGCATATCCCTCGATTCACCGCAAATTCGACCAACCTCGTTTGACCGAAAGAGCGACTTGAAACTCATTGCGTCGTTGCAACAAGCTGTGGTGGTATGATAGTCTTATTACTTTTCTTTTAAATGATTTCTTTTTTTCACCCCGATCTAAAGTTGAAAAACAACTTCGCCATTACTTTTGATGGCGAATCGATCAGTTGGAAAAAGGATGACAAAGGTAAAAGTTTCTTCCATTTATATACTGGTATACGACGAAGAAGGAGATATTAAAAGTGCGTACGGCACTGTTGTGTAGTACCACTCCTGCTTCTTGCTGCTTGGCTGCTGTGGCTGCCGCTCTACGCACTACGCACGACGCACGACTACGACGTACTTTTTTTTGTATTGCGGCCGGTCAAAAATTCAGTCAAAATTCCGTTGAGCAACAGCAGCAAGCAGCAGTATTGTAAACCAGGTAAAACGTAACGCAACGACTTTTTTATTCCGGTATCGGTAAACCAGCAGTAAAGTGTAAGCGTACGAGTCCGCAAGCAGCAGGTACAGGGTACGGGTACAGTGTAGGCACGGCTGTACATCGATTATTACATGGATTAAAGCAGCAGCTTTCAGCATCAGCAGTATTTGAAATGCCCAGTCAACTCTGGATCAATTCCTTCAGACGAATCGATACTCTTTATCGGCGGTGACGGGAACTCCGACGCTCGGACTCATTTTCGGACCGATTCGACCTGGCGCCGGGTACAAATGGAAAACAAAAATAAATGAAAGCTCCTATCCGGATACTACGACGCACGTACTCGCAGCAGTGGCTGAGACTAGATTATGATGAACTTTTTTAAAATAATAAACATGCTTATATTCAGCGCCACCAGCCAGCAGAACGTGTGACATACTCTTATACTTCTGCCCACTTTCCCTCTGCTTGTTCATTTGGACGTACTGTAGTAACAGTAACAGTAAGCAGCAGAAGAGGTGCTGAAATCGAATGATCAAACCTACTCCAGATCTGGTGGTCAAAGAAGGAAGGAATGTACAAATGATACTGTATACACCAAGTACAATATATGCACACTTCTGAAGAATTGAAATTTTATATTCAATTACCGATCAGGGCACTACTGATAAACTAAAAGTACTAGTACACTGAAGACATCAGCCAATCAGCAGTCCCTTGCCCTATTATTAATTTAATTTATTTCTTCTTTCCTTTTTTGCCGCCTTTTCCCTTCTTCCCCTTTTTGCCGCCAGCCTTCCTATTTAGTTTTTCAAATATTTCCATAGGAAGTGTTAGATCGACTAAGAATTCTTTGATGCGAGTGTTATCAGGTCCCAGTGCCTCGGCCAAAATGTTGCCACCTGGCAGACCAATTCTATTGAACATCATATCAATACTCTCAAGTGTACAGGTTGGGTTCATAATTACGTCCCTAAAGCAAGCAATACCGTCAAGATCTTCCTCTGTTTGATCAATCATATTATCATTCAGACACAATGTGGTGAGCTTTGTGTTTACTGCCAACCCTCTGCACAGTTTGCTGAGTCCCACGCCTCCTAATCGGTTACCACCAATATTCAATACTTCAAGAAAGGATCTACTATTAGCACACAGCTCCGCAAGGGGCTCTCCAGCGTCCGATGTAATATTGCAAAACTGCATGTGTAATTGTTTTAAGGAGCGATTCGTTCTTAAGCCCCTGCAGAGGTTGACAACCCCTTCTGTTCCAAACGAAGAATTATAGTCGAGCTTTAAAGTGAGTAAACTCAAATTGTTTCCAAAAGACAGTGCTTGGCCCAAGGCATTGCCACCGTGAGGACCGATATTATTATCGAATAATTCCAAGTACGATATCTTTACATCTGATCCACCAAGTCGCAGAACTTCTGCAATCGCAGCCGAGCCATCATCGGAAGAGTTGGATCTCCATATGCGAATAGACTGCAACAATTTGTAAGGACCGCCTTTCATGCCAGGACCTGTTCCCATAATCGATGTCATTAATGCTCTGGTGCCACCAGGGCCCAACGGTCCGTACTCGTCGTCAATCAAGAGCTGGGTGATAGGATATTTCTCATCGTCGGAAAGAATCTTATCCATTATCTTATTGATCGGAAGACCAACATTTCTAATAACATATCACGAGGATGGTGGTAAGCATAAATATAGGGTACAGAGAAGATAACATCATTAATTCATTCATTGGCATCATCACCGTCATCGTTTTTATCTTCTTAAAACGATAGGGGAAATGTTAAAAATTCAAAAGAACTTAAGTAATTAAAGACTATCCACTGCAACACTTACTTGCAGCATTTCTGATAGTTGGACAAAAGAACCATCGGGTCTTCGCCCTCTACTTCCTCGCCGTTAGCAGCCTTGCCAGCATCTTTCTTTTTTGGCCCCATTCTCTAGTACGGATGTGTTTAATGAAGTTATGACGAGGAATGATGGAATGATGAGGAATGACGTGTTATACCGTGTAATGACTTTCTTAATTATTGCTTGGCTGAGAGGACCACTTGCTTGGGGGCGGCTACTACGAGCGACGTACACAGCAGTACAGTACACAGCTAGCGTTCGTTTGGTTCGTTTGCTGCTGCTGCTGTTGTTTGCTCGCTTTGCTTTCGCTTTTTGGAGCCAAGAACAAGAAGAGCGAACAGCAGCAGCCATCAGAGAGAGCAGGCAAAAGGCCCGAACAAGGGGGGAGCCCCCTTTGGCCCGAAGAACGGGAAGAAGCCCAAAAAAAGCAAACCCAAAAAAGCAAACCCAAAAGAGCACATGTACCCAAAACGCAAACCCAAAAAAGCAAACCCAAAAAAGTAAGTTCTCCTTTCGATTTCTCATAAACGAAACGGCTAGAAAAGAAATGTCGTAGACTGTGCTGCGGCTGCTTGCTGCTGCTGCTCGAGCACCCGTCCGTGTACTCTACCGGCGGTATACCAGGTACGACGTATACCAGTATTATACGTCGCACACACGAAACAGCACGTTGTTCGACTGATGTGTGCGTATCCCAGTACCGTCATTCTTGGTACATAAGGATGGCACCAATGTATGAATGTAGTATTGGCCCAAGTAGCACTCTGGGGTTTTCAAAGGTATTTTTTGGATTATTCGAAACTTGTATATTTTTTTTTATACAGTAGTTGAGTCCAGTGACCTTTAATTTTCTGTGTGTCCGTGTGTGTGTGTGTCCGTGTGCGGAAAAAAGCGCTAGAAAAACGTCTGTCTTCAGGGGTCGTCTCTCTTTTTTTTGGCAGGTTTCGTGTGTGGGCGCCCGCTTTTTTTTGAGCGGTGTGTGTTTGTGTGTGTGTGTGCTGCCTGGTGATGATGATCAAAC
>JACKZZ010010924.1_pt1 | contig 11489 bp, 5 predicted proteins | sample 8027871 | NCBI WGS metagenome assembly JACKZZ01 (sample SAMN15724774, study PRJNA655200) | protist metagenome | isolation source: fluorescence activated cell sorting (FACS) single amplified genomes of... | place: USA: West Boothbay Harbor, Gulf of Maine | collected 2000-07-19
AACAAATACTTCCCATCTGAAGCAGCAGATTGATGATTTGGAACAAAAAATTAAGGGTGAGCAACACAAGATGTCTGAAAATCTCCATAATGTTGTGAATGAAAATACGAAAGAAGTCAAAAAGCAGAGCGGACACATGCAACTAGCAATCGGAAAAATAAAAGGTTTCTTGAAAACCCTGGTATCGCTCGAAACATTAGAGGACAAGCTTGCGAACGAAGTGGGAAAGAGTATATCGGACATTAAAAAAGACATCAAGAGGAACAAAGACGCTGTAGATGAAATACCAGAGCTGAAATCAGTAGAACGGCACATAAAAAAGCAATTACTTGCGCGCGTCGAAGACGACATAGGCAAAAATAGCACCGCGGTCAGCATCATAACCAAGCTATGCAGTGAGAATACTGCTATGTTGGGAAATCTTGAACAAAATTTCGACAAGGAATTAGAGACCATAAGGCAGTGCAGCCAGCAGGTTAAGAGCAACTCTAGCGAATTATCCTTGGCGAGGAAAGACCGCGAAAGGTTGACAGTGATTGAAGGCAAGCTGAATGAAGTTCTAACAGCTGCTGCGGCGACAACGGAGCAACCGTCGCTTCTCCAAGACACTGCTGCACAGAGAGCCACGGGCAACACCGAAGGCCATGAGAAACAGGATGGGGAAAAAAGCGCTCCAAAACGCGAATCTCACACGGACCACCCAGAAGCAACAGAATCTCGTCGACACAAGAAACGTCGCCATACGCACCGCAAATCGAAGAAATCTGGTTCTAGCCGGCATGGGCGACGGAAACAACGAGTATCGCAGGAAGAGCAAAGTCAAACTCATGCGATTCTTGAGGCGTTGAAACAACAAAAGCGACTGTTAGAAGAGAAGTTGGCATCGACGTAATAGTAGAAATATAAATACCGGCAGTTCGTAAATAAGAAATGTGGGGAACGAAGAATACAGCGTAAAATACGTATTAAAAAATTTCTTCTCCTTCTTCTTCTTTCTCTTCTTTTTTTCCTCCCTACTATTCACAGCAGGAGCAGAGCAGCAAAACAATATCGCGCGACGAGAAGAAAAGAAGAAGAAGAAAAGCGCGAGCGAGGAGGAGAGGAGTTGAAGTTTTTTTGTTTGTTGCATGAGATGTGACGGAAAACGTAATAAAAGTATTAATTATTACGTTCGATTCTTATCTATATGGTTGTCACGTTCAAAACCATTAAACCCCCACCTGTTTAGAAAGGACACTTTGCATTTTCATGTAAAAGAACAGAAAATTGGTGGAGAGAAAACGATAAGGGAATGGCAAAGTTTGTGGACTCCCCGTCTGGGTTGGGCTACACGGTGGTGTCTTTAAACAATCGAGTTGTGACTGTGAGTGACAATGATGCAGCAGAGGCTAGTCAGGCAGAGTTTGATAAGCGCATAAGTACGAAGGCAGGAAGCACTTTTGCTACCCTAGATGGGGAATCAATATCGTTCACGAATAGAGCAGCAACATTAAAAAAATTAACAAAGAACTGGCAATTTATATGCGACTTTGTCGTGCCTAGCTCCACGTCAAGCCCGGAAGCTTTTGACTTTAAAGTTGCTGGAAAAATTGCAAATACATTTGCTCACCTGAAATGGTGCAAAAGCAAGTCTGAACATGTGTGCAAATGGATGAGGGCACTCTTAAACGATTGTGGGGACCTGCAAGTCGCGAAAAGATGCATTCTAGAAATTGACCAGGCAGTTGCCCCTGTAGTTACAGATCTTGGTCGGGTTGAGGAAAAGCTGGAAATAATGGTGGCACGGTACAACCAAGGCCCCGCGCACCCACACGCGAAATCTCCAGCAGCACTGGCAGACATTCTAAGGGGAACTACCAAACACAATCTGGAATCTATAAGAAAAGAGGCAGATTCCATTAGGAAAGGATTGAAAAAGCGTCCAAATGAGGTAAAACTTGAGCGCGAAAGATATTTGAAGTCCATGTCACACCTTACTCAATGGGCCTTGCTTTTTCGTGAAGTTTACCAAGCAAACGCATTTATGCCTTTAACGATCCAGCAATACATTGACGTAATCACAGGTTCTCGTATTGACGAGGTGCCTGAAATCCCTAAAGTGCACCCAGGATGGACTTCATTGCCCCCCAAATTGGTGAAAGACATAGAAAAGTTGTGTAACGGGGCGTTACCTGCAGCGCCAAAAGAAGATGAAAGCATGAAGTTACCGCCCGGGGTGGACAGCGAAAAATGGGACCTGATGGACGACGAGGAAAGAGACGCTTTGCTCCCGGGCTGGAGGGAGCAATTTGCAAAGCTCAAGGTCTGATCAGGTTGGTGGGTTCATTTAATATGTAGCTGTCGTATATTGACAACGAGGCTAAGAATCTTAAAGGGTATGATGCATTGTTTTGATTTTTGATTTGGCATACAATTGCACAAGTTTCTCCACATATGATATGATTATCATAACATACTTACTGCATTTACTCCAAGCCAAATTTATGCGTAAACAAAATATACTCCAACTCTCATACCCAGAGGTTTGTTGGCCCTGTCGGGAACCTTATCTCTGATGAAGCCAACGCGGCAAATGATTTTATTTTTTCCTTCCCTAGTCTTTCACGGGGCCCAGCTTTCCAGCCCTTTTGCCTTTGCAGAGTCTTTGCTCTCATACTTTCCGCAGACCGCCCGAGCAGCATATGATCCGAATCGTTCAGTTGAGCAAACATAGACTTTTGTTTTCTTGACGCTTCAATTTTCTTTTGCCTCCACTCACTGTGCTTTGCATTATCTATTGCTTTGCTCATCTCTTCAGCAGACTTTTTCCACTTTATTGCTTTAAGCGTCGGCTCATTGATTTTAAATTCTCTATTTCTGTCCCACGGATCTAGTTTTACTTTTTTGCGAAGCAGAAGAGGTGTCACAAGTGGGTCAGCTAAACTTGCTTTTACTACATTTTCAGGTATTGGCAAGTGGTAATACGTTTCAACATTATTTGTTTTTACGGGGGAAGTTTTCGGTGCCAGCATTCCCCTCCTGTTTCGTCTTCGCTGCCATTTCAGCTCCTGATCACTAGTCCTATCAACTTTCAACTGGAAATCAAAATCTCTTGCCAGCCTCATTTTCTCACGCCTGGGGCATTGTAACCGTAAATGCGTTGTCTTTCCGCACACCACGCACGGCGACAGTTTATTGTTCTTCTTCATGCCTACGCACCGTAGTTATACTTACATTGCGTGGTGCGATTAATTTAATTTAAAGCCAGAATTCTGTGGAGGCTATCGATACACGCGCAAACACATTTGTGCTGATTATAATCGAGAATAGACATTTTGAATTTGCGATAATCAATTTGAGATTGCAGCATAATTCTTATCAATTTTTCCAACAACTGTTTGTTGCAGTTGTGCTGTTTTATTATTTATTATATAAGTTGAGCGCGGCCAGGTACGTACCAGGTACCAGCAGGTACCTTATTTATTTTATGAGGAGTCCAGTAGTCCAGTCCAGGCTCCAGGCTCCAGGCGCACAGAAGAAGAAGAGCTTGTGGAGAGATATTATACGACTCCTAGACTTCGTACGTATAATACCATTGACTAGTTTGACATAGCTATAGCATTGTGAAAAAATACTGTTATGAGGAGCTGTTGTTATTCGATTTCTTTGGTTTTCTCTTTTCGTTCCTCGTAGGCCGTCTGGTTTCATAAGGATCAGGAGGCGAATAGCCTTCCTTTCACCTGTACTCAAGTGGAAGTCTGCGTGCAGTGCTATTATCATTTTAATCTATAATAAACTATAAATACGAGGAATAGATACTAAAACAAGAAAGTGAAAGAAGAGGAACAACAACAAACATAACAACAACAACAACAAAACAATAATAAAAAAATCATCAGTAAGTAAAATTAAACATCAACAAGGAAGGAAAGGACAACTTCGTACTACATACCCACCCATAGCGCGTTTACCTCATCAATCAAAAGGTTCGTTTCACTTTCTCTTTGAAACGTCTTGAAATACAAAGCAATAGAGCAGACATTAGCTGCTATAGGCGACCGCTGCTATATTTTTATGGTCTGACGCTCGCTACAATTTCAAACAATGCCAAAAATTTTTGTTTCGTCGGATGCTCCAGCATTTCAACAAGACGTCTCGGGGTATGATGTGGAGGCAGGGGCTAAAACTGGCGAGCTTGTAGACAGTAAAGTTTACGATGTGCGCGACACTTTCTCTTCTTATGATAACGTAGGCAAGAACAAAATTAGCAACACAGTTGACCCCAGAGGCCGGTTGTGGTACTTTCAGGCATTTTGCGTATGGATCATTCTAGTGCCATGTACCATCACGCCAATGTGGTTGTCGCCTCTGGCGTCTGTGTTTTCTCTTCGAAGCAGTGTATTATTGTTTATCCTGATCTATTGCGAATCCTTGTGGTGCGGCAAGATTGCAATTATGACGTGGGATCTCTGCAAAAACTTTTCTTCTTCGTTGTTAAAAACCCATTTAATATGTACGGTCTCAACGATAATGTCTTTGTATAGTTTGGCATTGAATGAAAAGCCAAGCATATGGGGGTTCTGCACGTTCGCGAGGACGATTGTCCTCGGCAAACCTTTTCGCCACGTGCAACAATGTTTCAAAAAACAATTCACAGCGTCATTGCTGCGGCCACTTAATGGTGTAGTAATCATACTATACCTGAACCATTTGCTATGCTGTCTCTTCCTGTATGTCGTAGAGACGCAAGACAAGAACGATCGAAGTACCTGGAACATTTACTCCATGTCTGAACTGAAAGGCACAAACTTCACTGCTCGGCCGTCCTGGGACGAAAAGTACTTGAAGGCGTTGTATTTCACAACACAGACTATTTTTACGGTAGGTTATGGAGACTGTTCCCCCGTTACCATCGCCGAAAAACAGATAGCAAGCGTGTATACCGTCATTGGTTCAATAATCTTTGGGTTCATTATAGCATGTATCTCTTCTACAGTAAAACATTACAACATATCTTCATCCCAGGCAAGATATCGGCGGGATGTGCTCAGAAAATACATGAAGCGAAGAAACATGCCTCTCAAGATTTCCGATTATGCTTTGGCATCATTTGATGTTTATGGCTACGAACTGGGAGGAAAATTTCCTTCCAAAATTCTACATGAGATGCCACGATGTCTGCAGATTGAACTGGCACGGTTAGACTCTGATATGCTCCGAAAATTATCCTTATTTCGTGAGGCAGAGGAGGTAGTGGTTCGCCACCTAGCAGAACAAATGACGTCGCATCTTTATCTACCGTCGGAGACTCTTGCTACGTCCACCAGTTTACAGCAACGACCAAAGATTGAGATAATTCGAAAGGGAAAAGCTTGTATTTTTTCCACTGATGGCATTATGAACGGCAACGAAAACAAATGTATTAAACAAAAACTGTACGCCGGGGATGCGTTTGGAGAATTCGAGACATTACAAAAATTAGTGATGGAAGGAATCGTTGACGTTCCGCACAAGATTGGGTTCCGAAGCACAGAATCGTATACATATCGTAGCAAAACCGTACTAGACACCGCGAGGCTAACAATTTCCAGCATCATAAAAGTTATCACGTTTCATGACAAAGTTCAAAGTAAGAAAAAGTCAAACCGACGAAAAAGTTTAGTGGTCGATGAAGTTAGCATATCAGCCTTGCATGACAAGGGGTGTGGCGGAACCGGAAAGCCTATTATATCGATTTCAGAAGATCGGCGCAGTAGTGGATTCCTGGTACCCATGAACGAAAGTACAAATCGGTCAGCAACAGAACGGGATTCCAAGAAAAGGCCGTTTCTTCTCCCAGTATGCGACATTGCCCTGTTCTTATACGCAGCGTCGCTGTGGAGCACAGCAACAACCCCTCTGCGAATTAGCGCTATGTACGGATGCGACATGGATTTTTTTGCCGAGCGCGCTTATTATTTTGGTGCTATGGACGTATTTTGTGACTTGGTGTTTTTGGCAGATGCAATTTTGCACGTAAAAGAAACGATAAGCGTAAAATCAAGAGCAGGGGTAAACAGCAAGAGCTTGATGCTCAAGATAATTCTCTTTTTCCCGTTTCACTGGTTTTTCTTTTCTACAAACCAGCATTTGAGTTGGTTTGGCATTACTCGTTTGGTCTCTGTTCATCACATATTTACGGGATTATCAAAGTTAAAACTTGCGCTGGAAGACAGAGGAATGCACGTAGGGAGTGATGTGTTTCTGCATGTCCGGTGCCTCTTGGTAACTGCCTTTTTTGTGCATCTAACCAGCTGCGCTTTTATGACAGGTTTTGTGACCAGTGAGTGCACCTCATACCTCGTTGGTGTTTACTGGACTCTGACGACCATGACGTCCACCGGATTTGGGGATATAGTTCCAAAGACGAAACCTGGAATGTTGCTGACAATTATGGCCATCTATATAGGAACGTTTCTCTACGCATTTGTAGTAGCAAGCATAACTGCGCTGTTTCATGAATCAGGGGTGCACGACGGCGACCCAAGGTATCGCAGAGACATTTGTCGACAGTACATGATCGATCTAAAAATCAACACAGCAACGGAACGCCGTGCACTATCTTACATAAAATTTTATGCAGGCAAGTTTGGAAATATTGTCGAACAATCGCTGCTGAACCATGAATTACCAGCGAAGCTCTCAAAAAAACTGACAAATGCTATCAAAAGCAAGTTTCTTCAGTTGGGATTTTCCCACTTGGAGTCCGAAATACAACAGAAAATAATGGAGCGCATGGCACAGCAATTTTATTTCCCCGGCGATACGATGCGTTCCCCATTTCCTGGTGCATACTTTGTGAATCAAGGCTCCGTCGAGATAAAAGATTTTTCGAAGAACCTGACTGCCAAACTGGCCGGCGGCACAAGTTTTGGTGTCAGCGATATATTTCAAGTCCAAGAGAGTGATATCAGCGTAAGTTTTCTAGAACCGACAGAAGTTTATTATCTCAGTAAACATGATTTCTATTCTTCTATTGAAGATGACCCTGAAGTAGACAAAATATTACATACGGGAAAAGATCAGGCAATGGCGGTGCAATCGAACACGTTTCAAGCCACTAAGCGAGTGGCAAGTGGAAACGAAGGCACAAAAACTTCAGACAATAGTCGATTGTTAGGAACAGTCAATTATTTGCAAACGAGCGTCGCCTGGGATGCAGTTCTAGTGTGTGTTTTCATATGGAATTTTATTACACTACCATTTCGGGCTTCATTCATGAACTTTTATGACATGCCCGCCATCATATACATGGTTGATTACTTTGGTGACCTGGCCTTTCTTTTTGACCTTTTTTGTCAGCTCCAGAAGTCTGGGGTGAAATGGAATCAAATTGCACAGGTTGGTACTTCAGTAAAAGTTAACATTGTTGCAAGCATCCCATTTGAGGTATTTGCCGCCAACCTTGCGTACGTTACGTATGGATTTGTTCCAGCGTTTGCACTCTGCCGTTTAAATAAACTTTTGCGATGCCACGTTCTAATCCACCACGCATCCCGAGTTGGGAAACTGTTAGTCCGTTGGAACTGCAAGATTAGTGACAACATGGCGACCGTCTTAAAGCTTATAATCGTAATGATCGGCTCCGCGCATATTATTTCATGTGTATGGTTTTTCTTGGCAACATCTACAACTAACGAAACCAATTGGGCAGAACAAGACGATGGCGAGCTCTTTGCAAATTGTACCGCTCCAAGCAACAAAATCCCGTTACAACTTCAGAATGGGTTGCGCTGGTACCTGAGGTCGTTGTACTTCACGATAGCTACTCTGACTACGGTTGGCTTTGGCGACATTACCCCCTCGAATGGTATCGAGCGGGCTTTTACCATTTGCCTGTTTATTATTGGGACATTTATATTCACGTTTATTATCGGTTCACTGGAAAAGATTATTGCCCAGATTGACGTAACATCGACGATTTACAACAGGAAAGTCGAAATGTTGAAAACTTACTTTAAAACTCGTCCAAAATTATCGAATAAGATACAAACTTTGTGCCTCTCTTACCTGGACCATTTGTGGAACGTTAGAAAAGGCGCAAAATCCGAGGAAGTTTTCAACATCCTTCCTGGTAATTTAAAAACGGACATAAATTACGTTCAAGTAAAAACGATGCTCTCTCGTTTGTCGGTCGTGAAATTTTTGTCCATTGATGTCCATAAGAACATAGCGTCTAAAATGAAGCAGGATATACTTTTACCGGACCAAATTTTATACGAATCGGGCGAAATTGCTGACACCTTGTATTTTTTGACCAACGGGGAAATTCAGCTTCTGTCCAAGAGCCGTGACATGACATATACGACTGTTACGGCCCCTTCCATTATTGAAGAGGGAGATTTTCTTTTAGAACTTCGTAGATCCTGTACCGCGAAATCAACTCAGATCAGTGTCCTTCTGTATTTAACGCACGATCAGTTTGAGGAAGCTATTTTTGCTGACAATAAAACCAGGCCAGAGGGACATTCGCTAAGGGACGCAGTAGCGCAGCACAAACACGACATAAAAGGGAAAAGTTTAGTGCGGAAATTGCTGCTGAACATGAAAAGCTCAAAAATGTTAAAAATGCAGGCGGTTGAAAAGAGCGCAAGAGTGTTGAATAACGAAAATGTATGGAACTTAGATTCCAACCGTAGAAAAGTTTGGGAAAGCATACTGCTATGCACAATACTCTGCGAGGCAATCGTAACACCTGCGAGGATAGCTCTTGGGCAAGAAAGCGAGTACAATCTGGTGCTCTTTGTTCTTTTTGGATTTATACTGGATGTGGTGTACGCTGCTGACGTGTACTTCAGGGCTACAAAGATGACAATCCTTCTCTCGGATGGAACCGTGCTGAAAAGAAAACAGGAAATCAAGAAACATTACATGTCCTCTACCGAGTGCAAAACCAACATTTTGACCGCCGTTCCCGTCGATATGATGGTTTTCATTTCATTCCCACTGGCAAGCCCGGTAGCGCTGGCAGTTTGCCGACTCCCGCGAATAATTCGGTTGAAAGATGTCCCCCGTGCGTTTGACCAGTCGGTTGCCCTAGCAGAGAGTGTCGGTTGCGTTGTGAGCAATAGTTCCGTCCGTTTTATTAAAATGCTATGCATGATTTTATTGGCATCACATTTTTCTGCATGCATTTTTTTAATTCTATCTTGGGCGGGCGGATGGGAAGGCGGCATTAAACCATGGACGTTTACAAACAGCGTAGAGGGCCACAAGGTGCTAGAGACTTCGGACGGTGCCCAGTACTCAATATCCCTGTACTGGTCTTTGTACACAGTGACATCCATCGGTTACGGAGACATTTCCCCGAAAACCAGTGTTGAAACGTGTTGGGCAATAATTATGATGATGGCAGCGGCGTTTTTCTGTGACGCAGGGATTACTGCGATTTTATCTCATGGGGTAGACACCATGGATTCGAAAGCAGCGTTGTGCAACGAACGAATTTCTACGGCGATGAAATTTGTCGCACTTCGTGGTGCGTCAAAAAAGTTTTTGGGGAGAACGAAAAAATGCTACACGGAATTCTACATCAATAACTTTGGAATAGACGAAAAGGTAGTGTTCAATTCTCTCTCGTTTGCATCAAGCAATGCAATATTACGGGATGCCATTCTCCCATCTATTCGTCGGCACAAACGGCTACAAGCAATGCTAAAGGACGACTACGGCCTCGTGATTTCTATTGTGAATAGCATGACTCCAAAAACATATTACTCAAAAGAACGCCTGCGCGCTCCGTACGAAGATTGGCCTGGACTGCTTTACATCCTGAACGGTTCAGTCGTTTGTGTACAACTGAGTGGTTGCACGTATCGAATACCATGTGGGACACTGTTGGGGGAAGCTTGCTTTCATGGAAAACGAAATACACAGCACAATGGAAACGAAATTATTGCAACATCCTTCTGCGAAACATACACGCTCTCTTCTGAAAGGTACAGCACGCTTCTGAATGAAGCATCGAGGACGGCTACCAATGAATCCAACTTAAACATGTCTGAAACCTGTGACTAAGAAATGTTTCTCATTCGTCTTTAAAATAAAATTATTTTTTTACTGCTGGACATAAAAATTTTAAATACTTACAATTAAACAGCCCTTATTTTTTTAAATAAAACGACTGTTTTTGGTACGTACAACAAATACATTTTTAAAATAAAAATTTAGATTTAAATCTGTTCTTCAGGGGATGTAACACGCGCCTTTAAAAGCCAATGCAAAACATTTTAATTTATACAAAGAACGCAATCGAGGACATGGCCAAAAATCCTATGGTATAAAACAACAGTTTGTAATTGTGCAGCCGTTTTGCACTAATCTCACTACGATTCGTTTGAAGCAGTTCTTTTGCCCCAATCTCCAAAGCCGAGATGTATAAAAACACTCCCGCAACGACAGCTTTTATTAGGTCTGCTATATAATTGTTCCAAGCGGGCGTATCCGCTACCGACGGTGGTACAAACATGCCAATGATCATCCCTAACGGTGCACTAATCGCAAACCCAGCCGAAATCTTCAGCATAGTTCTCCATTCTTTGGACATGTTCGCAGCCGCCCCGCCGAGAGATATCCCTGCAAAGACTTTGTGGGCCATGACGGCAATAACCAACTCTACGTACTCAATGTTGCTTCTTGCTACGGTGATGGAAAAGCCAAGGAGCAAACTGTGAAATATTAAAGCAAAAAACAGCGAAAGGAACGACCGATTCGACCCGTGCAAATGCTCTGTAATGTGTTTCATATCATGGTGGTGACCCCCGGGCGAACACGGTACCATCGATCCATACAGCGACTGCGACAAGCCATCCTCCAGCTTGCCCCGCGGGGGGGAAGCCGTTTTCGATATTTCGAGGTATTCGTCACCCGAAGGTTGAAGTTGAGAGTGACTGTGCCCGTGCGTGCTATTGTCACTGTGACCATATCCCCTAACATGGCGGTGAACGTGTTTCCTGCCGTGCCCCGACTCCTCCAGCACGAGCAACAGGAGAAACGTTGCGCCGCACGCAAAGTTTGCCCATGGCACTTTCCCCGCGTTTAATGCCGATCCTTGGGTGTCGGCAAGCTGGTGAACAATTGCCGCCGAAAGCAACACTCCGGCGGAAAACATGTTTCCCAACGAAAACAGGACCCTGTTCCGTTTCTTTAACAACGTAGGCAAAAGTACAGAAAAAAAACCTCCAGCAAAAACCACAATGACAAGGATGATTTCTGCGGCTCCCACCGTGGCCATGGTTGCACTTGTTACCGAGGGATAGAAAGGAATAGTTTGAATGAAGTAGCGCGCAAAACATAAAAGTCCCCAAGACTCTAGTAATTAAAACCGCCAAGTTTACTCTTTTAAATAGAAACGAAATCGGTACGATCAACTTTTCATTATTAAAATTAAAAAAATTTTATTAAAAAAAAACAAAGTAGAAAAAAGAAGAAGGAGAATTAAAAAAATGCGCCACACAGCCACACACAAACAC
>JACKZZ010018956.1_pt1 | contig 11487 bp, 3 predicted proteins | sample 8027871 | NCBI WGS metagenome assembly JACKZZ01 (sample SAMN15724774, study PRJNA655200) | protist metagenome | isolation source: fluorescence activated cell sorting (FACS) single amplified genomes of... | place: USA: West Boothbay Harbor, Gulf of Maine | collected 2000-07-19
GTAACTGCGAATATTAGAGAATGTACGTTTGTACGAAACGAAGCGACGTTCGGCAGGATAGGAAATAAGCACGGGCATCAAATTTTGACGGATGATATTCCCTCCATCGCAATTGTCAACACGAATTTTACGGATGTTAGTGGATCCCACCCCTTCTACGATCAGTTTCAAACATACGTAACCCCAGCGTCCTGCACTTCCAACCCTTGCTCCGCCAGCCCCTTCACTGGGGCGTGCACCGCCCACCCAATGGGCCCAAAGCGTGGCGTTCTCTGCGACTACGCCAATGCCACGACTTGCCCGATTGGCTTTGACAAACGGTTGCCGCCTTCCAACCCCCCGACATGTTTAGAGTGCCTTCTCCCCACCGTAGGAACTGTAGAGAGGAGCGCCGACTGTCAGCTTGGCGATGAAATAGAAGTCACTGGCGATTTGAGCATTACGGGGAAAGAGAACACGTATACGACTCTTTTTGCTGCCGCTGGGAAGAGGCATTTTAAGATCACCAACGGCGCGCATAAGGTGAGATTAAAATGGCTGAATATGACAAGTGGGGATACCACTGGTAACAGTTGGCCTAACAATGGAGGTGGTTCCATTCATGTTAAAAACGTAGCTGCCCTTTTGAACATATCCCATTGTGTCTTTTTCAATAATCGTGCTGAGTACGGTGGTGCTGTTTATGCTGAAAATGGACAACCTAATCTTTTCTTCTCTTCTGTTTTGTTCGAGAGTAATACTGCAAGTAGTTATGGAGGTGCGGTGTTTTTGCACGAAGGAAGATTCCAAGGAGAGACGAACACGTATACCATCAACACGGCATTGTATCATGGTGGTGCTATGTACATTAACTTTGGTTCAGTTGTCACTTCCTCTGACTCGTCTTTTCTAAAGAATACAGCAGGGATAAGAGGAGGTGGTATTTTTATCTTGGGTGGTCCCTCTTCTCCTTCTCAATTAAATCTAACACGGGTCCAATTGATTGAAAATAAACAAACAGATGGGGGGACAGGTGATGGTGGGGGTGGACTTTATTTAGACATTGAGGAAGTGATCACAAATATTAGAGAATGTACGTTTATACGAAACGAAGCAACGACAGGATCAACAGGAGATAAGCATGGGCATCAGATTATGACGCAAAAATCTAGTTCTGATATTTCCTCCATCGCAATCGTCAACACACAGTTCACGGACCTTGTGGGAAGCCACCCCTTCTACGGATACAATGGGAGCAGTGGCGGCGCCGAAAACTACGTAAGCCCAACGACCTGCGCGGCCAACCCTTGCTCTGTTGCCCCCTTTACGGGAGAATGTTCCGATATGAACACCGGCGTCTTGTGCAGTATTGCCAACGATTACGGCCCGCAGTGTTTACATGGACAAGTGAAAGCAACCGTCTCCAAAGCCCTGTTGCCCCCACGGCTTTGCGTGTGCCCAGAAAACACACACATGATGGACTCGGTCTGCACGCCTTGTAAAAATGGTACCTTTACCGGCTTTCCCTCGAGCATATTTGGAAACGAAAACCACGATCATATTTCAGACTGCTTCATGCCAATGATCCATAACATGACACCCGAAAGTCCTGTACCCAACAGCAGCACCGCCGTATCCTTTGCGGGAAATTTTGACGGGACGACCATCGACTTGACCATGGGACTCGGCCAGTGGACCAGCATCACAAGAATATCCCCCACAACCATCACGGCCATGCCGCCTCAAGGAATTACTGGACACCTCTTCCCACTCTACCTGACCGTAGACGGCATCCAAGCCATGGAGGCCTTTAATTTCTCCTACAGGGCCCCAAACATAACAGCAGTCATTTCCCCACCCTTCGCCGGAGGCATTGTAATGATTCTAGGTGAGCATTTTGGGTCTAAACTGAACGAGATAAAGATTTCCGTCTCTGGAGTCGGTGCCTGCCCCGTCCCCTGCGGAGAAACGAAATGGACCGAAGGCGGGGTCGCCTGCCTCTACGATGCTCCGGGTTCAGAGGGCGTAACTATGGATGTCCGCCTGACAATTGGCCCAGAGGGGCACGAGCAGCCGAGCAACTTGGCCACCTACCAGTACGAATTCGATAAGGGTACACTCACTGGCATCCCCCAAGGACGGCAGCGCATGACCGAAGGCGCCAACCTGACCTACCGGCTTGCCCTGACCAGCAACATTGTTCCCAAGGATGACAATGTGACAGTGCAGCTGACAGCCTCTGGCTGCAGTATAGCCCCGATGGTCCTTACGTTCTTGGTAAACCAAGAAGAGACGTACTCGGTCATTATCAGTAGCACCGACAACAAAGTGGACGAAGGAACGGTCATCGCCTACTCCTGCACCATCACCCACGCGATCGCGACCACGGACCGGCAGTACAAGGACAATTTGCCGAATTTCCTAGAAATAGACCTGCTAAACGACGACGAAGCCGATATGAAGCTGTGGACGCTGGCTACTGGCCTGACCCGCGCCTATGACTCCAAATTTCTCTCCTTCTATGTCGAAGAAGGCCGAGATTGCCACTATCGCATCAAGCTCGAAACGGAACCGCTTGCAAATGTAACCGTGTATCTGGACATCTCGCTTCGGCAGGCAAAAGTGGTCGCCGAGCCTCCCATGCTCCAATTCAGCCCCTCCTCGTGGAGCACCTTTCAGACCCTCCGCATACGCTCCATCGCCGACGATATCGACTATTCCCTGATAGACTTTGAAGTGTACCACAGGGTAGTCTCCGAGGATCAGGTCTTTCAAAACAAAAGCAATGCCCAACAACCCTTGGCCCGAATTCAGGTGATGGATGATGACACGGCAGGCATGCGATTCGCCTCTACTGCACCCCTGACCATCAGAGAAGGAGAAACGGGCCAGATTGCCATTCGTTTGACAAGTGAACCGCTCCATGAGGTCCATGTTCATCTGAAGCTGCAGGGCCTGCTGCTGGTCAGCGAAGCAATTGTGTTTAACGAATCATCATGGGGGACAGAGCAGCACCTTGTCCTGAAAGCCGAAGAGGCCGGAAGCTACGAAGTCCCCGTAGAACTGAAGAGTCAGGACCTCAAGTACAATGGTACCTCCTTGTCCAAGACCGTCATCGTGGAGCCCCTAAAGGTAACCATCCCCAGACCCTCGCAACCGGTCGTTTCGGTGAACGCGGACCGAATGATAGTCTCATGGACCCCCAAGGCAGGGACCTACGAAATCCAGTGGGCTACAGAGAATACCTTTGCAGAAGCGAATGCTAGCCTGAGCAACCGTTCCACCATTGCTATCCCTTCAAAAGCTTTGGCAATGACCATCGTATACACCAGAGTACGCCAACGAGTAGGCGTGGATGCAAGCGACTGGTCCATTGTGTCCGCCGCATGGACCACTACCAGCACCTGCGATATTGCCAATCAGTACTTGGACGCCGCCTCCAGCGACCCGCTGCAATGGAAGTGCGCGCAATGCCCCGAGGGCGCCTCCTGCATTGGCGATACGACATGGAAAGAAGTGAAGGCCCTCTTCGGCTGGTGGCGGCACTCCGTGGGGCCCCGGAGCAATTTTTCCGAGTGCCTGTTTCCGCCAGCCTGCCTAGGGGCCAGCAATCCAGTCTTTCGAGGTAAATTTGTCAATGCCTCCGGCTCCGACCCCTCCATGGTCGATAGCCCAGAGCAGTGTGCTCTTCGCGATGGGTATGCGCAAGCATGCGATGGCGACGGTTCGCCACGCTGTCGGCTATGCGCCACCTGCGCAAATGGGTACCGCCGCCGTGTGATGGACGGCATGGCCCGCTGCGACAAGTGCCCAAAGCCGACGGAAAATCGGCTGAAAATTGCCGGCGGGGGAGCCCTCGCGATGATATTACTCGCCTGTCTGGTCCGAGCCAATCTAGGCAGTGCAGGCAAACGAACGATGGCAGAAATGTTACAGATCATTATCCTAGACTATTTGCAGCTCTCCTCCTTGGTGGTGGCAATGGATGTCCCATGGCCGGACGTGCTTCAAGTGGTCTTCAACATTCAGGGCGTGATCTCGACGATCGGGGAACACCTGCTCTCTCCAGACTGTGAGTTGACGAATCTACGCCCTGCCGATGTCGTCTACCAAAAGCAAATGGGCTACCTTCTTTTGCCATTTTTGGCTATCCTGTGCTCGTGGGTGTTCTGGCGGACGATATGCCACTGCAAGGGGCACAAGTGGACCTCGGGGGAACCCTCGTATGAAGACAAGCACACTTCGACGGTAATCTTCCTGCTCTACCTGCTCTACCCGACCATGTGCAATTCAGGCTTTACGCTGCTTCGCTCCGAAACAGTGCATGGACGATCCTTTCTGTACGCCGATTTGCAGGAGCCCTACATGGAAGGGCGGCACCTTTCGTACGTACTGTTGCTGAGCGGTCCACAGCTTGCATTTGTGTTTGGCCTGCCCATCTTGGGCCTGAAGGTGATTTGGGGGCATAAGAAGGCCCAGACCTTGAGCCATATCAAGACGCAGTTTCGTTACGGAATGCTCTACAGCGGCTACCAGTACAAATGCTGGTGGTGGGACATGGTCGTTGCCTACCGCAAATTGGCCATTTCGCTGGTCACTACGCTGGCACCCGACGAGGTGGAAATTCATATTTTGATTTTCGTGCTCGTGTTGGCCCTCTACCTGAATGTGCAGTGGAAACCGTACACCGACGAAGAAGCTCCGAACCGACAGGAACGCGAATCCCTTCACAACATGGCCGTACACTCCATGGCAATGGTCTTTGGAACCGCATGGTCTGGCTTCTATTTCAAACTGCTCCCACACTGTGAGAACAGCAAATGGTCCTGTACCATGCTGATGGTAGTGGTTGCTCTGGGAAATGCGGCTTTTTTTGTCTACTGCCTCCTTCGGCTGGCCTATGCACACTGTAGGGATCGAATGCCTGATGTGCAGAAGCACAAGAAGCGAGCAAAGGCATACTTCCGGCGGCAGGGCAAACGGGTTGTTTTGCAGAAGGCGGAGCCAAATCCATTGGCAGAGGCAGCCTTTGAGAACCCTATGTTTAGGGCTAAACGAAAATCAACTATGAAGACCAGCATGCAAGCAAAGCGGCTGGAAATGAGAAAAATCAGAGATGCCCTAGAAGACAGGGCATGAAGAGGGGCATGAGGAGGGGCATGAGGAGGCCAGATTTGCTGGCTAGCGAGCACGACAGACAGTGAGACAGAGGCAGTGAGACAGAGATACAATCGGGGGACTTAACTGAGAGGAAGGGACTTAAATGAGCGCACCCGAGAGAGCTAGAGGGGCCGCCCGAGACACAGGCGACGCCCGAAGTGGATTCGTGCAACTGTGCCATGCAACCTCGCGTTGACACTCTGCGAATAACCCTAAGCCGGCACGTGAGCTCGAGACGTCTGCAGAGGTCGTCAGAAGTTCTTCATGGTTGCCCATTTCGACAAACAAATTCGGGGGGTATTTAAAGAACCTCCGAGTGGAAAGAAAACAATGTGCCACTTCTGCTCCAGACCACCCACTCACGCGTACCATGGGACCCCTTTGTGTGGGGAATGCTACCGAGTGCAAATGGTCCAGTATTTAACGGAATGGGAGGGACTAAGTGTAAGCGAGGCGCTGTCGGAGATCAAACGGGAGCGTCACCGAAAATGTACCTAGACGTGTGCCTAGGCAGCCTGTACCCCTGTATGCCTTTCCGTTTTGGTCGTCGGGAATTAGGCTCACAGTGGCTGCAGACGGATTCGTGGGACAGTCAAACTGCATAGGGCAAACTTACCTATATAGACACCCGTCCCCCCAGAAGAAACCACGATGAAATTGACAAGGGCACGAATCCAAGCTCAGCAGAATGCTCGGCTAATCTTCGAAAGCCTCGGCCTTCTCTCTGGCTGGGCCTCGAAGGAGAAGATCCTAATAGGCCTACCTCGCCTGATGAAGGCGAGAGACTACTGGAAGAGGGAAATTCCAAAGTATATCCTGAAAGATTTTTTTGAGCAGGAGGAGAAGACCTGTGCGCAGGTGATGACTTTCGCGCGGCGTCTGGCGCGACAGGCCGAATTTGCGATTATTCGCAGGAAATGGCAGCAGAGAGTTCAGGGAAAATCCACTACCATTTATTACTATAGAGCCCTAATGTATTGATAGGACTATAGAGAGTAATAAATATATACTATTATCATATCCATATGTTATTAGATAGATATTATATGTATTAGTATATATAGAGTATATATTTTTGTTTTGGGAGCTTTATTTTTTTTACCCTATATAAGGCACACGTGCGTTGTGTTAGTACAATCTAGCAAACTATGATTCAAGAAAATAACATAGACACATCATATAATATGGACACATCATATAATATATACACAGCATCTGATAAAAAACGACCATCCGCGGCGTGCCGAGTAGGTCCGAGCGCAAAGAAAGCAAAAGTTGGGACCTGTAAGGACTACGAGCGATGGGAGGCGCGCCTCTGCGAGTCATTCTTCGCGGCTACAGGAGATTCCGCGGAAGAGATCATCCGCAAAGCCGTCAAGGACATCAGCGGGTGGCCGAAACGGGCAGAAGCGTGGGCTCTCCTTGCGGCTGCCTTTGCCGCCTTCGAGAAGCTCTTCCCAAGGCCGTCCACGGAAGACCTTCCGGGCCTGAAGCAAAGCCTATGCTCGAAGGTAGAAGAAGCGAGGTTGGTTTATTCCGGAATAGAAGAGTCGCGCATATTCCAGTCCTTTCATTACAGTGCCCTGCTGCCGGCACTGGAGATCTTCAATGCAACGGTGGAGGATATGTCTGCTGCGACAGCGCTGGCCCCTCTGGCTGACGTTGGGGGAAAGGCACCAAAAATAAGAGCAGTAAGCTCTTTGAAAGCCCACGAGGACCCCAGCTTTCGACTCTGGCAATCCAATGCCGCCTGTGATACATCGTATATGAAGTACCATGTTGGAACGGCCTTACAGATCTTCAGGAAAATGCAGGGAATCGAACGGCCCGAAGACCTTCATTTCTATGAGCACTTGCATTCCAACCATAGCCAGCACGAAGGCCTTCGAAGCGGCGACTTGGCGACTGGTATTTTCTTCGACCTAGAGTGCTATCGCGAAGAGAACCCTTCGGTAAATGAGAGTGCAGTAGTTTCAGCTGTGCAGAAGAGTTTGATACGATTTCATGCCATGGAAACAAAAGCACGTGGAAAGAACGAAGAGTGGCTATGTCCGAGTGCGTGCTTCGTCTTGTCTGCAAGCAATGCGAAGAAATTCTCGCTGCACGTGCGCTGGCTGAGCAGTCACAATTTTAAAACCGTCTACGACGTAAGAGCCTACATGCAGAAATACGAAGAGTACCTTCGAAGGGAGAGGTCTGGCGATACAGAGGCGCTGTGGATCAAGAAAGGGGGACCCGAGGCATTAATGATCGACCAGAGTGTCTATTGCGACCGTGCCTTTCGACTCTGGCGATCTTCAAAATGGAAGAAGGACGAGTACAGACCGTTGCGGCTGCTCGGGGAGGCCGAGACGCTTCGATCGGTCGATTACCTAACCTTTCGTGTCCTCTTGTGTCAGTACACCTGCTACGGTGGTAAATTATTGGACTATGGAGCGCTCGAGCAACGTGAAGCGGTCGAGCAACGTGAAGCCTCTCGGAAGCGAGCACATGCAGAACCGGTGCCTACATCATCGGACGGCATGGAAGGCGCGCACGAGTTTGAAACGGCATTGGCCTATGCGCTGAAGCACGGCATTTATCCTGCTGGATCAAGGATCATATCAGCAGATGGCAAGGGTGTTCGTGTTCAACATCCTCTGGAGAAGGGCTGCCCTTTCGGCGTTACACACAAAAGCAACTGTAACACCAGCCTTACCTTCGAAGGCTTGAACGAAGGCAAGCAAGTCTTCCGCATCCACTGCTACGGCCGACGCTGCCACAAGCCCACGGAAGGCCTGACTCCAAGCTATCGCTCCTTTGCCGTTGGTTTTGAATTTACCGCGGTGTGCCAGACGACACCCTTGCATGTGGCCTATCCCACGACATTCGCGGGGCTCAGGCCTTCTTATTCCTTGAAATTGCAAATTAATCAAGATTTTGCGAATGAGATCAAGGAGAAGAGCCTTGGCGCGCCGCCGCTGCAGGGTAGGCTTCTGAAGCTGACCTCGCTGCGAGCACCGGCGGTCTTCAAGGACGGCAACCGTTGCGAGCACGGCAACCTCATCGAGGGCGCTGTGGTTCAAGTTACCTATCGTCTGGTGCCGGCGCTTGACAAGACGCTGGCCGAGCTGCTGGAGGTGCATTTGATAGCCGATGGATGGAATCAGGACGACGATGATCTTTCAACCATCGGTACAAAACGGCGTGGCCACCATCCCTCTGAATTAATCCCTAGAAAAAAATCGAAGACCAACGGTGAAGTTTTAAGACAGCCGACAGAGCATGTCCAGCAGCCGACGGTGCGTGTCCAAAAACCACTCTCGTCGGATGAACTCAGGAGTAAAATCGCCGCAACGCTTCAATTCGTCTGTGAAGAAGCGGGCGTGAGGGGGGCCTTTGGGGAACTAAGGCCAGTGTGTCCAAAGCTAGAAGGATGCGGCAGGACGGCACGGCTTGTGTTTAAGGCAGAGGGACACGAAAACACGTCCTTCTCCCTGCGAAAACGCGATGCTGGGCATCTGGTGCTTCGAAGGACCATCTTTGGGGAGCGGGTACAGCACAAGGTTCTTAAAATGGGGAAGCGTCTGGTCGCTTTGTCGGAGCGAATTTTTGCCTTTCACCATGTTACACGAATAGAGTACGCAAAAGAGATCGATGAGGTGAAACCGATTGCTCCGAAAAGCGAGCGATCCTGCGACGTGATTGATGCAGGCTGTGGGATGAAGAAAAGTTTTCAAATTCGGGAATACATAAAAAGAATGAAAAAAGGAAACAAGGCACTTCGAATTCTCTTTGTCACGGTGCGTCGGCTGCATGCGATCAATCTTGACGCGGAAATTGGAGCTGTAGTGGGAAAGGATCGACGACTGTATCTACAGGATAGAATTGGTGAAAAGGACGATGTCGTCGTCATTTCACTTGAATCGTTATACCGACTGGAGAACTTTCCCTCCTTTGATATCGTCATTTTCGATGAAATTCGTTCCCTTGCGGCTATCTGCAGCAGTCCAACCTTGAGAGATATGGGTTCTATCAGCGTTTTGACTTCAGTCTGCAAAGGCTCTCAGAATATTATTGCTGCGGATGCGGATGTTGGAGTCGACGATGCGGTCCTAGAGATGCTCTCAGGGCTTGTGAAGGATAGACCCATTGTCCATCATGTCTACAAATGCAGGAAACTGAAGCGTACGTTGAGGTGCTACTTTAAGACGAAGGAGCACAAGGATCTGCGCGAGGAGATTTCAGTCTATCTTAAGCAGGGGAAACGAATTGCCATTTGCTGTGGGGCAAACGATTCGCAAGCTAAGTTATATGGTCGATTTTTACAGCAGCGGGGCATTCCATTCAAGCTTTACACAAGCGACACTTCTGAAAAACAGAAGAGGGAGGATTTCCGTGAACCCGACAAGGCCTTCGGAGAGGTGGCAGCAGTTATATTTACATCGACACTGAGTGTCGCCGTGGATCCTCGAACGACTGTCTTTGATAAGCTATTCCTGCATACGTGCCGTCTTGGTTCGAACCTGCGTGACCAGTTTCAGGGCCTGAATCGTTTTGGCCGTTTTCAGGGTGGCCTGAAGGATATTGAGATCGTCGCGATGATCAATCAGAAACCGCCAGTCGAGTCCGACAAACCCAAAGAAATCTCCTACGACCATCTATTGCAGCGTCTAATAAAGCACATTATGCACGCTTTGCTTCATTACATTCAATGTACTGGCCTTGCAAGCACCTTAATGAGTGCCTTAGAGGACTGTTGGTTCTTGCGAACGCAGGCATGGAATGATCTGGCACGACAAAAGCAGTCTGTTGCACATTTCGAGGCTGTGAAGGCATTTGCAAAGCATTTGGACTGGGAAGTGTCCGTAGCGACGAAGGCATTGAACATAGGGAGTGGAACATGTCTAGAAGGGGCAGTGCCCTCATCTCTAGAGCTGATGGTGAAGAAAGATCAGTACGAATATTTGATGAAACAAAACAAAGGAAGTGACTCGGAGAGGCGATTTTGGGACGACTGTTTCGGGATAGAAAATGCTGAAACGACGGAAGATATAGTCTCAAAGCGTGTCTTCCACCTCCTGAGACCATGGAAGGAATTCGTGCCTGTAGAAGATTTTCTTAAAATACAATCTAAACAGAACGATATCAAGCGCCATGCTCTCTTGCGCTGCATATCGTTGGAAGCTCAAATGAAAAGGGATAAACAACTGTTCACCACGAGGGGGGGAAAGCTGCATCCGATACTCAACCATGTCGACAGTCAGAGCATCAAATATGGGAAGAATCTGGAAGAGATTATAGGTCAATCTCTTCTCGAAGAGGGTAACCTTTCCGATGAATGGATCCGGCGCATTAATGACGAAAAGGACACGAGGCGCCGCCCAGTACAGGAGGACGGAGACGTGCAAGAGGACGGAGATATGCTAGAGAAGGTGGATGCAAATACTGGTATGGACAATATGATCTGCAAACTAGAAGCATCTGCAGACAAAATTGTTCGAGAAGAGCTTTCCAGTGCTATCTCTGGCCTCGGCTGCCGAGTTAGGATTGACACTACTGACTCTCTGAAATTGCTCCGCTTCGCAGCACAGAGGTTTTCAATGAAACTTAAGTGCGAAATGGGTCAGAAATGTGTCGACAGCAAACGTGTTCGGTACGTAAAGGCCATAAAATTCCTGAAAGATATGCCAAAATATCTTGATACCTATGAACTGAGATGCCCACAGTGCTCTGAGGCAACGTACGTGCGGGCACAAGATTGGTCCGAGCACAAGAGGGAATATCATAGGGGCGCAGCTTAGGGTGGGAATGAGAATGGAGGCAGGGGATGAGAGTAGATAGATACTTAGCTCCGATAACGCACGAAGAAAAAAATATTAATGTATGTGTATAAAAAGAGATTACTATATTATCTTACAAAAAAAAACATTTAAAAAAAAAACTATCATTTTATTCTTTTTTATGATCTATTCTTTGTTTCCATCCCTTCACTGCACACTTTTTGTCATTTCTTTCTTATATCATTTTATGTCAAAAAGTGTGCCACAAAGCCTCACCCCTTCACTGCACACTTTTTGCCATTTCTTTCTTTATATGATTTTATGTCAAAAAGTGTGCCATCCATTTTGACACCAGCGAGATTAACACAACGTATTCTCCGTCAATGTTGCGAGCAATCGCTCCACGCTATCTTCTTGTAGACGGGGACAAGAGGTACATGTCAATTCCAGACGCAGGCTCAGCGAAGTAGTAGAATTCCTAGGTTAGTCCGGCAAATGTTGTCTTCGTTTCCTTTTCTCTGTGAAAAGAAGCGGAAAACTTAGACTCTCGTACATGCGATTCCAGATCCCTCAAATTGCGTCTCCA
>JACKZZ010010140.1_pt1 | contig 11486 bp, 3 predicted proteins | sample 8027871 | NCBI WGS metagenome assembly JACKZZ01 (sample SAMN15724774, study PRJNA655200) | protist metagenome | isolation source: fluorescence activated cell sorting (FACS) single amplified genomes of... | place: USA: West Boothbay Harbor, Gulf of Maine | collected 2000-07-19
AATTGAAGTAGGTATAATTAAATTTACAATGTCTCCGAAAAAAGGAATCGATTATCTTGTGAATGTAGGCTATTTGGAGAATACCCCTAGCGCAGTGGCCAAATTCCTGCTTTACGAAGAGAAGCTAGATAAGACGCAAATTGGAGACTATATTGGGCGGGAACCTGAGTATTGTGACGGGTTTTGTCTTGAGGTACTACATGAGTATGTAGACATGCTGGATTTTTATAAAATGCCATTCGACCTGGCCATACGTTATTTTTTACGCGGATTTCGTTTACCTGGCGAGGCGCAAAAGATTGATCGTATTATGGAAAAGTTCGCAGAACGCTACTATTTGCAGAATCAAGATGAGTTTGCGTCTGCAGATATGGCTTTTATTTTAGCATTTAGTACTATTATGTTGCAGACAAATTTGCACAACCCAGCTATTAAAGAAGAGAAGAAAATGACAAAAGAGCAGTTCTTGAAACAAAACACAGGAATTACGAGTGATGGAGAGCTCAGTCATGAACTCCTGGCTGATATATACGATCGAATTAAGGCCGAACCCATTTCTATGACAGACGATAAGAACAAATCGGACGAGAAAGTACACGATGCTAGTGGTTTTGTAGGCTTTCAACCTTCAGATGAAAGTCGGCGCATGGATGCCTTCAACGATGAGCGTAAAGAAATGATGCGTAAGGGTCAGTCGCTGTTTAAAAAGAAGAATAGCAAAACCCAAATGTTTGTGATGAGTGGCAATACTAGTAATGAAGCTTACGTGCGTCCCATGTTTGAAACAGCATGGGCGCCAATCATGGCGGCATTGTCTCATATCTTCGAGGCGGAGGATGACCCCAGTATGATTGAACAGTGTTTGATGGGGTTTAAGTGTGCTACACGCTTGGCTTGCAGACTTGATCTGCCTGTCGTACGAGCAACTTACATCAACGCTTTAGCTAAATGCACCGCTTTGGATCTTCCGAGAAAAATGAAGACAAAGAATGCAGAGAGTGTAAAGATTGTAATCGAAATTGCCAGAACTGAAAGAGAATATCTCGGCGATTCTTGGCTTGAACTTCTGAACTGTGTCAGTCAAATGGCACGTTTATTGCAATTCGATAATGGGGTGTCTTCAGATGATGTATTTTTCAGCAACGACACAGAGAGAGACGGTATACCACGCATCAGTGGCACTCGCCCTGGTCAATCTGATAACAAGGTCGGATTTTTCGCATCAATTTTTGGTGGTGGCAGCAATGAGACGCCAGCAGAAGTTTTGAAGAACATGGAAGAAAATAATTCACAGCAAGTGATGAATGAAATAAATCTTACTGATATTGACCGTATATTCCATACGTCACATAAGTTAAGCGGGGAAAGCGTGCTGAGTTTTGTACGTGCTCTTTGTGCCGTCAGTATCCAAGAGATTAATAGTTTCTCCAGTATTGATGTTCATTCCAGCAATGGCACACCCCGTATATTTAGTTTACAGAAGTTAGTAGAAGTTGCAGATTTCAATATGCATAGCCGCTCACGCTTACAATGGGGAGGAATCTGGAGTTTACTTGCGGACCATTTCACGAAGGTAGGTACTCTTGAAAACCAATTCCTAGCAATGTATGCTATCGATAGTTTAAAACAGTTAAGCATTAAATTTTTACAGAAAGAAGAGTTAAGCAACTTCAACTTCCAGCGAGTATTCCTCAAACCATTCGAAGTTATTATTGCGAAGTCACAGAGTGCTGAGACTAAAGATCTTATCTTGCACTGTATTGAGATCATGATTTTAGCATGTGCAAATAACATTCGATCAGGATGGAGAACAATTTTTGCCATATTTGGAGTATGTGCAAATCAGCCATCTCTGGAAGTAGCTACTATGGCGCTGCACATAATAGAGAAGCTAATGAGCAATCGCTTCGATATTATTTTTCAAGATTTTGTTGAGGTGGTCAACTGCTTCGTTGTATTTTCCAATTCACGCCACTCCAAACTTTCTATGGAAGCAATTGAACACTTAGCATTCTGTGCTGACAAATTAGCTGCTGATGGAGGAAGTGAACGATTCTCCAAGGGTACTTCAAGAGGTGGTGAGGATGCCACTGTCTTTCGCCTCTGGTGGCCATTGCTTCTTGGTCTCAGCACTCGTGTTGGAGATAGTCGCGCTGAAATTAGATTGAAAGCCTTCACTACACTTCATCAAATATTGAAAACTCATGGCAGTGTATTTAGCGTGGATGCATGGAAGATGCTATTCAAAGGAGTACTGTTTCCTATGATGGATTCTGCGAAGACAGATATGGCAAACCAGGTAAGTTCTGCATATCCAACAGAGAACCCATTTCTTGTGAAAAACAGTAGAAGCTGGATTGACACAGTTGGTCACAAAGTGCTTAACTTATGCTTAGAGTTTTTCATGGTGCTAGAACCACTATCTGAAAAGTTATCTGTGTTACCTGATTTAATAAATATGCTCGGGAGCTGCATCAACCAAGAGTCTGAGGTATTAGCGCGCATTGGTGTGACAACACTTGGTGATATGATTTTGTATCTTGGTAAAATGGACAAGGACACCGCTGCACGCATCGCAACGTACTTGTATGATATCATAATAAAGAACTTATGTACACATTATGGGCCAGCAGGTCGGCTGCACTACAGCGAGGATTTCCCTGCAACTGTACTTCAAAGTTTTCAATGTCCTGTACAGGCAAGGCGTTCATCGCAGTGTGAGGAAAGGGTATGTACAGTTTATGGTGGTGGCCTGCTTACGCGTTACATAGAATCAAATAGTGGTGATGAGGTTGCTGCTAGGGCAGTTGTACACTTAGATTGGGGAATTCTTTACGGCCAGATGGATAACTTCGAAGATCAAACACGTCAGTCTACAAAAGTCGTCAGCGCTCAAGTATGGGACGAAGTATCAAGAAGTGCTATGACAAGTATGATCATCAGTCTTGATGTAATGTATGTCATCAAGGCAATCTTTGACCCTGAAGTAGAAAATCGCGAGTGTGGGTTTTCTGCGGAACATCTGGAGAGACTATTGAAAGCATTAGAAGCAAGTCATTGGCACGCAAGAAGCTTTAACGAGGACGCGCGCCTATCTACTGAACTACAAAGTTTAAGTTTTATGCACTTTAAGAATAATCCTAGCCGCCCACCTAATCTATTAGAACAGGAGATCCGCACTGCAAGTATGATTCTTGTTATTGCGCATAAGTTAGCCTCTGCACCAACGAGCAAAGCAGCAAAGCGTGCAGAAAAATGGATCCGTAGTTACACAGATATTGTAATATTACGATACGTAGAGCTAGATTCAAGCCTGCAGAGTAATGCTCCCATTGAAGATGATCTAATTAATGCGTATAAACCCACAGTAATGGAAACCCTCGTAGGTCTTTCTAGAATGGATACAGAGAAGCTAGAAACATATGAAGCGTGGGTTGTCCCGTTAATCACGAAATTAATCCTGTGCAGCGACTTCGAGATCCGCAGTACTGTTGCAGAACTTCTCAGTAAAATTGCACACAAAGAAGAAGGAGTCAGCGCTAATACGAGTCCAGCTATGAGTCCATTACGCTGATTGAAAGTTAGAAACATTATGTATTGTTTATACTATATAACTATAATTCTTTTAAAATCACACACAAGACACTACCATTCGTACAAATTTTTACGTGGCGATCATCAATAAACGCCGAAAGCCCTTGATGGTCCGTTGAAGGGGCTTTCGTGTTCGCTGTTCTTGAAAATATTACCGCGTTATTTTCGAAGGTTTTATGGATTTGATGCGTGGAATAAGCTCAAACTGATAAACAAGGCGCTTATCTTCGGGAGCTGTATTAAGTTCGAGTGCACTTTGTGCTTCCCGTGCGAATGTCAAATTTCCCACAATGTCAAGATGGATCTTGACGGGTTTGCCATGTTCGATCATATCATCGCGGAGAATCTTCAACATACTTACATCTGAATTCTCTGATTCAAGGAAATTGATATGACTTTCAATACGAGATTGAGCTAGGTCTTTTAGATAGGTTAAAGTGCTAGTTGAGTGCTCACCTTTCATCGGGAATATCACAGTCCCATGAATCTGTTGCTGGTAGCATATATTTTCATATCGCTTTAATTTAATTGATTTGATTTCTGATAATGCATCAGGTATTGCATCCATGAACATTTCCGATAAATTATTCACAGAATCACGACCTCTCATCTCGATACTTCCTGATGCACCACGCTGTCCGAAACACACACCGCAGTCATCACAAATAAATTTTTCAGCTGCACTTTCAACTGCATTTACATCCCCGATGTTAATCCCGTTACTAGTGAGTACAGGAAACTGACATACTTCTAGTAAACAAGGCTCTCCTTCAGTGCGTTGGCGTTTTCGCCCACCACGATCACGTATTTTACACTCTGTCAATTCCCTCTTAAATTTCTTACTTGCTACTGTTGTACTAGTTACAGGTGGTGCATTTACAGTTTCATCGGAGCAAGGACCAGGATTTGGATCTTCAATAAGAGGCAAGTCTTCTTCCATAGTTAAAACATTAATTGTCTCCCATGAATCCAAATCATCACCAAGACCGAAGATGTCAAGGTCATCATAAGTCGTGCCCCAAGCACCATCAGTTGAGTCCAACTCTGACATTGATAACACTAATTAGAATATATTAAATACAACAATCACCACAAAATTTAGAATAGTTAATCCAAATCAACCCTATAAAAAGAATACCTGACGCACGTGGCACGGACGGTCAAAAATCGGGACTTCCGGAGGACTGGCCAAAAATCGGGACTCCTTAGGGACCCTCAAGGGCTGTTTTCTTACTTTCAAACTCATAGAAATTCATTCAAATTTTGCTTGTAGATGTACATGCATGTGATAAACGAGTAAATATGATTATATAGCATAATTATTTTTTTAGCAGTAAAAATCCAGCAAAATCTACCAAGATTCGAGTTCAATAAGCTCTCTTTTTTAGCTTCTCTGAGGCCCGTATTTGGCATATTGTAGGGGGCTTCTTTGGCCATTTAGACGCGCTTGGTTTGGAACAGTGATTCTCTAGGAGTCTCGATTTTTGGCCGTGGTGGTGGGATCGTACCTACGGTATCCCACTTTGAGGTTAGTAGAGTAAAATGTAAAATAAAGAGGGGTGCTGGTACGGAATTTGAAGAAGTAGCATTTTGTGTATGAGTGCTTGATTTTATTTGCTTTTCTTAATACTGTTAGTAATATAATATGAACGGAATAGAGGAGGGCCTAATTCCTAGATTGCCGACATAAAGACTAAAAGAGTTGGCTACACTGCTGCATTATATTGGTAATGCACCAAAGATATACATGCGTTCTTAATTTGTCCAGAATTAAGACAACTATGTAACCATGTAGATGTTGTATTTCATGTCGTGGATGTGGCGATCGAATGAACACCACCACAAGAACAACATGAAGGATGAATGTCTGTGACATATGGAAGAAAAGACCATAACCACGAACACGATGAAAAAACTAGCTAAATGATAAATAAATAAGGATGTTTGCGCAGTAGTTGCAGCATACCCCCCCACAATGAAAAAGATGACCGAGCAGGAACACGTCAAAGAAATCTGCCTGTTCATATCCACTCACAAGGTACATCTAATTCACTTAAAGTAGCTCGTTTGCCAAGGCGAACTCGTGCTCATCATCATCGAGCTCTAGTCCATCCTTAAGCATTTTACGGATTCTCTTGATCTCCTTCTTGATCTCAACCTTGGTCAAAGTCTTCTTAGGGGCTTCGATCTCAGTTTCGTTACCCATGGCATCAACCATGGTAGTAATCATCTGTTGATCGCTGATCTTGTCATCTTGACGGTTCATCCAACCAGCTTCACCACGAGTAGTGAGGTGCCCAGCATCCATAACCCACTCCTCAGGGCAGAGGGTAGAAACGAATTCGTTGTTGTGAGAAATAATAACAACACCACCTTCGAAATCGGCAATTGCGTTCGCCAAAGCACCAAGTGACTCACGATCCAAGTAATTGGTAGGTTCATCAAGGATGAGAATGTGTGGTTGCGACCACATAGCAGCGGCAAGTACAACCTTAACCTTCTGACCACCAGAAAGAGCAGACATACGGTAATGAGTAGCGAACTCGGGGTCAAGACCACAATCTTTGAGATGCTTCTCGACGTTAGCAGAGGATAAAGTACGGAGAATAACACCGGCCTTCTGGGCAAGCTTCATATCAATAGAATTGACAGCCTTACCCCAACCTTGCTTGGTGAGTTGCTTGGATGTAAGGGCAGGTGTTTCGGAACCGTCTTTGTAAACAACATCGTATTCCATTTCCTTACCCTTATTCTCACGACGATCACCTGTCAACTTAACAACAGTCTTCTTGGCCTTGTGTTGGATACCTTCATCATCTTTCCACATGATCTCGAATGGAACACCCTGTTGAACCTTCTCCTCATCAGTGGGGACAGCGGAAGCCTTAACAAGAGACTCCTTATCCTCACCGTTAGCATAACGCCAACGAATGTACTCATTAGGAGTTTTATCCAAGTGAGCCTCAATATGATGGAAAGCGTGTTGGGCTACGTAAGCGACACGAGCGTTGGGGTGACGCCAGACATCACCAGTCTGGGGGACAACCTCACCGGTTAACACTTTGATCATGGTAGACTTACCAGCACCGTTTTCACCGACACAACCAACACGGGAGGCCATGGAAACCTGAATACTGATATTGAAAAGAGTAGGCTTCTCATTACCAGGGTAAGTGAAATCACAGCCACCCATCTTCATGAGGGCCTTGGAACGAGACTTGATACCCTCGATAGGACCAGGTTGGGGGAACTGGAACTTAAGCTTGGACTCTCTGATGCTGAAGAAAGCAGCGGCAACCTCGGGGTTGTCAACCTTGAAGACATCAAGGTTACCCTTGGTGTGCTTCAACTTAAGACGCTCAATGTGAAGGATGTCAGTACAGCAATCATTTAAGAACGAAGAATCATGAGACACCATGATACAGGTGACATCAGTCAAAGAGTTGATGTAATTCTTAACCCATGCAACGTTGATGACATCCAAGTGATTGGTGGGCTCATCAAGAAGCAAGATATCAGCGTTTTGAAGCATCGCTCTGGCAAGAGCGAGCTTCATACGCCAACCACCGGAAAGAGTAGACACAGCATGGAAAGGTTTAGCTTTACCATCATCAGTAAAACCAACAGAGTTCATAGTCTTCAAGACCTCCTCACGGTCTAAGTGCGCTAGGCGCTCATCAGTCATGATGTAGTCAACACATGATAAATGGGAAAGCTCACCTAAGATATCAGCCTCGACGAACACAGTGCGGACATCAGCAGCATCAGGGAAACCTTCAACAGATCCGTTGGCAATTGATCTCATGAGAGTAGTCTTACCGGAATCATTACCACCAAGTAGACCGTACTTGTGACCTTTCTTCAATTTCATCACGGTGTTGTGAAGAAGAATCTTGGTACCGTAGGCAAGGGTGAATATGCAGTTACAAAGAGTACGAGCGGCATCATCATCTTCCTCTTCAACAGCGACAGACTTGCACATCTCCTTGCACTCAGCAATGAAGGCAGCTTTGTCAATCTTGCTATCACCGAGGTATTCGAAGACTTGATCCCAGTGCTCAGATTCAAACAAACGAAGTTCCATGACAGAAGTCATCAAGGAAGCAACGTGGGTAATATGAACATCATCGGTCTTGACCTTGGATGCCTTCTTAAGAGCAGCAAGAACTTCAGGAACGTTGGCAATCTTGGCACCCTTAAGGGCAAGGTTGCACTCTTTCTCGAGACGCTTGAGTTGAACTGTAGCTCTTTCAGCGACTGAACGAGCCTCGGGGTCAGACATAGCCTCAGCAGCCTTCTCCAAGTCAGGTAACAAGGTAGGAAGGAAAGGCGCAGCATCAATTGGATCATCAACTAGCTTGGACATGTTGTCAATAATAACGGCGGATTGACGACGGGTAGCAGTCAAGTTGGAACGAAGACCTCTCAACAACAGGGGTACAACCATGGCAAGAGCAGGACTTCTGACAGATTGGACAAAGGTCACACCAGCAAGAGCGTGCATAATCTCTGGGGTATCACTAGGTACCACAATGGAACGGACGATCTTGCCAGTCATGTGTTCAATATCACGGTTACCGATGACATCACACACAGCGACAAGGGCATCATGAGCAGCCTTGGCTACGTCCTTCTTGGGGTCGGACATAGAGATGGTAACCTCAGGTACGACAACAGGAAGAGCAAAACCAAGTTGCTCAGGGGCATTCTCACTCAAGGTAGCGATGGTGTTCAAGGCGAGCACACGAACGTTGAATGCGACACCACCCTGGAGACCCTCACCCTTTGAGGCTGAGAAAAGCTGGGGTAGAAGCATACGAGCATTATCGGGAGACATCTTAGCAGCAAAAGCTAAGACGGCAGCGCTAACGGCTTCACGAACAACCTTATCCTTGTTGTTGGCAGCGTTAATCAAGGCGGTGAAGTTAGCAGTAATGTAAGGCTCGGCGGCAACAATCTGGTTGTTTGCAAGAGTCTCAAAACCACCAGCAGCAGCTTTGACTGCATCAGCATCACCCTTACCAGTAAGAGCACATTGAGAAGCAAGATAATCACAAAGGGCGCTGATGGACTTGCCATCCTTGGCAGCGCTGGCGACGCTTGAAGCATCGGCCAAATTGAGAGAAGCAAATTGGGCAGCTAAAGAGGACATTGTTTTAAGTAGGCACTATAGTTTTAGATTTGAAAAAGAGAACGTGAAAATAAAAAGTAAGGTTAGTGAAGTGCACTCGATTGTCCAATTCACTCTTCGATCAAGGAGTAGAGATCAAGCTAAAATCTCAATTATCAAGAACTGAAACCACTTGATCATGCACTAATGATGACTGCATTCAGCCTTAGATTACGTACACTTAAAATTTAGCACGAGTAGAATAAAAGATCAGCTCGTAGCAGAATGATCACTTCCTTCGCGAAAGGCGGACGGTGACCGAGACGCCGGGGACCAATACAACTGAGATTCATGAAAATCAGAGGAAAAATCCGCCTGAAGTTTCACTTTTTTGCTTAAATATTGTTTTTTTGGTAAAAGATGTAACGGAGCTATTAATAATTTATATTTTGAGCAACACGTGGTTTATTTAGTAATATTGTAAGTGAAAAAAATGATCATTTGAGTTTTACTGGACTGTTAAAGTCTCACTTCATACTCACCTGCCTTTGATAGATATTGCACCCATCGTGTGGTCTTGTATGAACTCTTTTCATATACTTTTAAGAAACGCACGAATACTCCTGATGCAGATAACATGGGAATTTTGAAGTCCATACTTATTGGGGGTTTGACCCACGTTTTCTCTCTCGTAGCTGGAAGCAGGTCTACAATGGCTATAAGTGATGTTTCTGATTGTCCTGGGAAGGAACTAATATTCCAAACAATTGCCCTCTCTCCTGGTACATACTTTGCACGACCCTTTGCAGCTGTTATGAGAGCTGATGCTGCGGTTGGAGGCATGGGCACTTTGATGACCACGTTTTCTGCTTTATTATCAGTAGCAAAATTTGCCGTTACTTTAATATTTAATGTTAACTTTGTTTTACCTTCTTCTTGCAGATTTGATATAATACGAAAAGGCTGTGATGGTGACTTTACACGATATCTCATGAGCTCAAATTCTCCGTCGGGAGGAATGAAAGTAATTGTTCTCTCGGAGTCGAATTTGCCGAGTCTCACACATCTATGGAAAGTGCAATCATCAATCTCTACACCAGCACCTTGCTGTTGTACAGCAGTTGCGGCCCCTCCCCCTTCTTTTTCCATAATAAGCTTGTCATTAAGCCCGAACTTACACTCTGGCATCCCCGTGAGCTGCGTATTCAGCATAACCTTACCGTGTATTTCAGATCGTAAAACATTTCCATCGGAAGCTGTCAGAAGGGAAACAGTTTCATTTACATCAATAAACACTTGATTATTACGATAACGCAAACCATCCCTTCGCCAATCAATAGCTCCTGTAATTTGACTAGTTAATGCAGTTCCAGAATCCTGGGGCGACTCAAATGTACGAACATTTCCCTCTTTAATGTATAGCTTGAGTACATCGATGGCGCAGTTCTGAGGGTTTCCATAATCCATAGTTTCATCAAAAAGCTCAAAAAGCAATGTAAAATTACCTCGAACAGTCTCATCATCAAAGTTTTCTCCTAAGTAACTTTTCAAGATACGAAGCTTCTGATATAAATACTCGAATAACATGGCTACATTTGGATTTCCTTTTGTTGCAGCTACAAGAAACAAATTTGCTTTGCGAGTATATACAAATGTCGTGCCTTCAATTACAACAACAGGGGCATGTTGTCCAGTTGCCTTTTGTATGATTATTTTGTCTCGGAAAGCATCTACAGCAGCTTGTGACACATCATTCCTATACGTGCGACTCACCACTTCCTCCCCTTTCTACTCAAAATAGTCAACATATCAAATAAATCAAAACAACACAATGAACCAAGTTTGAATGTATAAGATTACATATAAAATAATCAATAAGGAGTAAAGGTTAGATCAAAGAAATGGAAAATGAGAAGATATTTAGATTGTTAATAACAATCTTCATAAATTAATAAAAAAGAAATATCAAATTGAGTGGAATATGGAATGCATTTACGTACCTGATTGGCGAAGAACAACACTGAAGCCATTTCTCTATCGTGTGGTTGTGAACAACCCAAGGCTCCTTCATAGTTGGTCGTGCGTCTATGTTTTGTTATATTGATATAACAAGTTTTACCATAAATATGGCAAAAATATTAGGCCATGCTCCAATAGTGACTTCGTTGATTGCAGCGAGTTTAATTAGAAACATTTTTTTGTCAAGTGCTAGTGTTAATTTTAGCCTTGCAAGTGTACTATCAGGAGATTACATTTCTTTAGTGACATCTTTCATAACATATGAAGATCGAGTTCAATTAGCTGTTGGTAGTGTTTTACTATATATCTTACGCGTTTTCGAAAATCAATTTGGTAGTCGGAAGTTTGGAGCCATGGTATTTTTTTCTTGGGTTCTCGCAATTGCGCTTTCAATTGCACTTTCTGTGGTTTGTGATAGTATGGGTGTTGCAGCTATTAAATCTGTTTCAGGTCCATATTTTTTAATTTTTGCTCTGCTAGTTTTATATTATCATAACATTCCTACTTTATCAGCAAGTCAATACTCAATCGCAGGTTTCGGGATCAGTGAAAAGACATTCACTTATATTCTTGGGCTACAACTTATGAGCAACTCACAGATTCAAAGTGTGGCACCTGCTGCTATTGGCCTGTTTATCGGGATTTTCTATTATAGTAACCAAATGGGTATGCAAAGTTGGAGACTTCCTGGTCCACTCGAGAAAATTCTTTCTCTACCTTACGCATTACTTGGAGGAGGAGCCTCTTCACAGAGTCAGCATGA
>JACKZZ010006673.1_pt1 | contig 11483 bp, 9 predicted proteins | sample 8027871 | NCBI WGS metagenome assembly JACKZZ01 (sample SAMN15724774, study PRJNA655200) | protist metagenome | isolation source: fluorescence activated cell sorting (FACS) single amplified genomes of... | place: USA: West Boothbay Harbor, Gulf of Maine | collected 2000-07-19
ACAGCTACTTCTAGCAAACAAGACTACACGAATCATCTCGATTCTAAAACTGCACAAAGATTTTTTGCCGCGTCATCTTCTACTAGTACATCAGCGTCAGCAGCGTCTTCTTCGAGTACACCAGCTGGGAAAGGGAACACGGAGGACAAGAACCCAGCGGGTGCTGCAGTTTCATCCTTAGCCTCGATGTTCAAGAAATCTTCGGAAGTCTTACAGCCCAAAAAAGACTCGTCAATAGCGATATCCAGCACTGCAGAGGGCTCAGGCAAGCAGGCAAGCAAGCCCAAATTTATGATCAGTACAGGAGGGGGGGTCGGTGTGGGAGCAGGTGCTGGCACTGGAGAAGATGACTCTTCCTCAGATTCGGGAGACGAAGGCTTCGGCGGAGGCGCTGGATTGGGTTTCGGAGGTGCCGGGCTCGGTGCGTGATCATGTGGATTTCGATTTGCTAGTAAATATTTTTTCACCCCAGAGATGATAGTATAATGTGAGATTAGAATTATAGATTCGTGACTGCCCAATCAGAACGATATCATATACAGATTACTACTTTGCTCTGATGGTAACTCACAACAAGAGTAACACCAAGCGGGTGTGAGTGATCTAATAATAACTATAACACTGACGAGGCCGCGGATCGCAGAGCGGATATTAAATTCAGTTTATTGGATATTTATTAGATCAACTTCAGCATCTTGATTTTCACGTACTAATTTTGATCAGCATTTACTACAGAAAATGCGATTCACGAGCATAAACAACGACGTATCACAGTACGTCACAACTTCTGTTTCTTATGAGACCACCATCCCCTGAGCAAAACACGACGCAGTCACCACACAGGAGGACGTCGTTGAGACCACCATCCCCTGAGCAAAACACGACGCAGTCACCACACAGGACGACGTCGCACCGAGTGTTTCTTGAGCATGAATATGCTTATCAAGCGGGAGCAGATAATGCGCAAGGATTGTGATTAAGACCATGTTGAAAATGGACAGGTCTTGTTCGTGTCATAATATATATATCTTTTGTCGACGTCGGAGTCGTTCATCTCGTCAAGGTTGTCGTGACAATGTCTTCCTAGCTAAGTACTTTATTACTCTCGATGCTTTTGCCCGTTGCAGCTCTGCAGGCGACGTACGTCCGTAAAAATTGTACTTTCTAGTGAATTGCTGTTATCGTGTAACAGATTTTCCAATTAGCATACACAATGAGAATTTCTTTGATGATGTTCCTGCTTACAATCAAAAATTCAATTCCGAAAGTATCGACAGTATATACGGCAGAGCCCCAATTCTAAAGTTCATATGGAGTGGTGTGCCACAACAGATGCAGATCATAATATATTAACAACTTAAGACTTCGTGTTCATTGAAAAATCTATAGATATGATTTGCAAATTGGTGCAGAAACAAAAACATTCTAAGTACAAAGTACTCACTTCCAGTTCCAAACTGTCTAGCACTCTTGTCTTTCATGATAATCTTTTCAAAAATCATGTTTATTTGATACAACTTAATTAGTAGAATCGACTTCCAATAAATTGACTCATATAGTTAACTCACCCCGCAGCGGCGCGCGCCCGTGGCGCGCGCCGAGAAAAGAAGGTCAGACTCGCCCCGGAGACGGGGTCGGTTCCATATAATCGGAGGGGCGTTTGTATTTCGTGTGCGTGAGGAAGGACAAACGCCACGTTGTCCAGATCTGAAGTCGTAGGCACCAGATGCATCACGCCCACGGTGCGGCGCGATTTTGCGATGACCTCGGTCAACGCAAGCGCCGGGCCGTTCTCACGCAGGCATCGTGGTGTTTTGGAGTGAGGGTTGAAGAGGCATGTTCGCATGTTTTGGGCTCGAGGCCGTAACAATTTCTATGTATGGTCCGACAATTTCTATTTCCGAACTCAATTTTTGAAAGTTTGGTCTTTGAAAAAATGCATCTGTGTCCTCCCATCTTTGAAATTGTGAATTGGCTTCAACATTTGCTTGTCTCTGTCTGCTGTTGGGGCACATCTTTGGACCCACGAGGAAGGCCCATCCTTTCTCGAGTCAAAGATCACATGCAACTTAAATGTGCCTCGCAATTTCGCGGCTTTGATATCATCTTCTTGTCACGCGTGGAAATGACGGAGCAGCCCCGGGTTCTGTGTGAAACTTACGATTTGTGTCGGAGATTATGGGCATGATGAGTTCGTTTCTTCATTTGCTTTTCTCTCTCTTGTCCTGTAGTTGGCACGGGCGTGCATTTCCGATGCACAGGGTTTTCTATCCCTGGGCGGGCGAATCTTATCTGATGTCTCGGGAGAAGAGGGCGGTTATTAATTCTCCCGCAGGTGAATTGAAATAGGAACGCAGTGGTGCTAGTCTTTTATGAGGTGGATGTACGCTTTTGCAGATACAGGGGTTACTTAGTCGGTTAGATTGGTATATTGGGATAGAGCCATGAGGTGCCTGTGCGCACCGGAAGAGATATTTATGGGACGGACGAGCTGGTTAGTTTCCGTGGGTACATTTCCGTAGGGGTTTCAGCGCGAGTGGCTATCGTGAACAGAAAATGTGGCAGTGGGCAGCGGTGGCCAATTCGCAGGCTTACGTCTCTCTACAGTTTTGTGTTCGGGTCGGCGCTGTAGTGTAGTGCGGCGGTGGCTTTGCAGAATTCGGACTCAGACGTCCTCCGCATCGCCAAGGTTGCGCAGCAGACGCGCAGCAGAGTAGTTGAGGGCTCGGTTATTAAGGTGTCCTTTTTTTATTATGCACAGAGTGTTGTTTTTATCATGCACGATGTCTTCTTTTTTTTTATCATGCACGCCTTCCATTTTTTTATTATGTAAAATAGAATTTGTATTTTTTTTTGAGAAACAAAATGAAGTTTGAAGAGCGATTTCATTGTGTTACGCATGCACAAGACGTAACACAATGAAATCGCTCGGTTTCTGGTAGGAGATGTTCACTGTCTGACCAGGCTCGCTGCCCTCAGGCACCACGAACTGGACCTGGTGTGTGTAGATGTAGTTTGTTTTTTAATTTATATTAATAATATAACTATGTATTTGAAGCAACGGACAGCACTGACGTCGACGTGCGTGCCCTCAAGATAATATAATTTGTATTTTTTGTTTTTCAAAGACCTGTCCTCAAGAAATCATCTGTCAGCATGTGATCCGGCGGAGTATGCTGATCCGCATCCTCCACCAACCGACCTTCTATACGACGTTGATTTTTATATTACTTCTAGCGGCACCGCGCCCAGATGATCGACTAACTTCTTATACTTCGACCGGCGGCGCAGGTCATCGCTCGGCTCTTCAATCGTGCTTCTACGTATACAGCAGAAACTATCTGCATCAGGAAATTAGTAGAAATCCTGTATGAAAAATGGAGAAAAAAACTCTTCGCATCTTCACAAACTGGGCAGTAACTGTATTAACATCATTTTTCCGGCCCCCCGGATGAGAAAGATGTCGATTGTCGACTGTGGTCATCCTCAACCTCACCGCACAATAAAATTTTTTTTACCTCCTGCCCTTCCGGACTCACGACCTGCATTTGCTGGCCTGGAAAACATCCTGCCGGAATTTCCACTGCCATACTTAAAACTCCGTCTGCCATGTTCTTCTGTTGTGCGGCTGCGTCTGTCGGTGGCAATGGTAACACTGTCCATATCTCTGCATTCTCGCCGGGAGCGGCCGACGTCCAAATTGGCAAACAGTCTCCTGTAATATTGTCAAACCGATACAACACTCCCACAGCTTGTTCCCAACAATAGAGAATGTCACTCTTGCTCTCCAAGTAAAACCCTTTCAGGGTCTCGTTGTCGATTTCCCACCGATCTCGAGCATGGGAAAAAGCTTTTCGTAACGCGGCAACAGAAGTCGACATCTTGTTCGTCTTGTTTGATGGAGCGACGAGTGAGAAAGTTGACTGATCAGATGATAGTCTGTCTGTCTTGATGTGCAGTAGAGTTGTAGAGTTCGAGATGGTACTAGTACTAGTATCGCCCGAGGAGAGTGAGATGACCGTGTAGGTGTAAAGCTCCCAGATGAGTTCCTGAGATGTAATGAGGTGCGTTGGTTGCAGAGTTGTTCAGGCTGGTGTTGCGTTGTTTTTGTCCCTTTTCCACAGGTTCAAGAAAGCGTTTTAAAGACACACAGCATTAATATAGATACTAGGAGTAGTTGCTTTTGAGACCTCGAAAGCCACACAATCCTGGGCCCCTCGTCAAAGATGTCCTTCGTCCTTTTCGAACTATAGATCTTCATTCCTGTCGAGATTTACTTCTACAACTACCTCAACATCGTCAATCTCAATCATCTACAAGGATATCATCAAGTGAGAATTTTTTACTGCTAGATCTTGTGATGCCACATAATAAACTGCAATAAACGACTCGCCCTATCCAAAAACCTACTTAATTAATTAAAATTAAATACTTTTCCTAGTCGTAGTCTACGATCAGATGGCAAAATCGAAACTGAATTCAAAATTCGTACTAAACAAAATTTACATCTAGATGCCACTATATCGTAAAGACGACCATATGACGCAAAAATCTAGAATTTGTGAATACTTACTATAGTATCAACATACTCAGTATTTGTCTCATGTTTATTTTAGGCACCACCTGTTGCAAATAACTCATTGAAGAGCTGATGGCAAAAAATATGTGGACAGCTGCTTCTACTTCCCCTACCTCGATTTCTCATCATAGAGCATTTTCATTCTACCCCACTTCTACCTCGCTTATTTGCCTGTCAGCTTTCTTTTAGATAAAAACGAATCTAATTTGGCAACTTATAAATAATGTCAACTTCTATCGCGACTCACGTACAAATAAAAATTGCCAACCATTTCACGGCCAAATAAATGCAGAATCTTCAATATTAGCAGAGTAAATGCGCCTTGTTCTATCTTCACGAACGACCTTACAAAAATTCTGTCAGGAACGACTTCTACATCAACACACGAAGCACGACAATAAAGATATAGATAAGAAGAGTTTGATCCCAACACCCCAATGAATACTACAACTTTTTTATCGCAGTCTCGGCATCAGGGCCATAATTCGAAAGAGAGTCACAAAAATATTAAGAGTTGGAGAAGAGCAAATCGTAGCTGCCCGACAGGAGTCCATGGTAGAAGGACCAATTCTTTTAATATTTCAGAAATATGCCACGATTGTGGATTATTGCACTGAGTCGGACATCAGATCTGCAGGCTTGTTCATCTACGCGAGATATTCATCTTGAGCAAGAACAGAAATGCCACGACAATTCCTTCTGGTCCTTCAAATAAATCATCGTCATATCATCGTCATAATATTGCATTTAACTAACTGCCAGAAGGAGAACAATCGACTTCTTCGAAGAATCTGCACATCTTTCTCTTTCAACACAGGTTCTTTGGCTAAATCAAAATAAGAACGCGTCGATGGATCACCGACGATGCCCATGTTGATTGCGTCATAGAATTGCAATGGAGTGAATGCGAATACCAACTATGTCGTAAGTTCATCAGATGATATCTCTATGAACTTCTTAATTATTACCTGTCTTGGTTGAACTCCGTCTCGTGGACGCGTGAACCCGTCTTCGTTGTGCGATTTTGAGATGTATGAAATCTCGATTTTTGCATTTTTGACTGGAGGGGCGTTGTCTCCAGTGTAAGTATGTCGAAATCTTTCCGTGCTTGAGCCACGTGAAGACATCAAAATAGTAACAGCATAATCACTCTTTCAAAAAATCAATTACTGCATTAGAGATGTACTGCCACAAAAATTCCTGATCTTTTAGATTGTCACTGACGCTAGTTCATTTCTCTTTTTCATGGAGTCGAATGACCACCCGTACAACTCACGTACAGATTTTTTGATATTGATATAAAATAAATATCTCTGTACTGATAGAGATACTTTTACTTATAATATAGATACCTCCTGATCGTTCTACGCCGCTCCCGCTAAAAACTACACTGTAACAATGAATAAGCTGCTATTCATATAAATATCTTTCATCGAGTCAAGTGTTTAGCTGGAGCGTTATCGCTAGTCTTCATGACCCCAAAACTCCGCACGCCTGCATGAATTCTACTTCTACACCAAAAAATCAAATAAATGCGTACCTCATTGCAGAATAAAGATCTCATTTTATTCACAATATATTGATTAGACCTGCCCCAATCCTTCGTACAATTAAGTTCAACTTCAGTTTACTACCGCTACTTTGACTTGCGATGGCTACAGATTTTGAATATTTCCTATTCAGTTTTCGGTCTATATATTCTGATATTCTCGATTTCGTAGACTCCTGCTCTATTGTGAGTGTTTAATATTGTTTCTACGTACGATAGATGAATCGTCCCAAAAATAGTCTTTGTAAGTCTTTGATGTCTTAATAATATGGTTCTCCACGACCTGATTGAGAAGATATAGTCTTTGTAAGTCTTTGATGTCTTTTTATGGTTCTCCACGACCAGATATCTCAATAATTTCCCTCTTCAAGAATCCCAGACTTGGTTCTGGATGTGGATTCCGCAAAAACCTTACGGTTGCAGGGCGTTTCACTCTTCTGTTCTCTGGGATCAGTTCCAGTTCCGGGTGTTTTTTCCCGTCCATCGGTCTCTCGCGCAGGAAGTTCACCCCTATATCTCTGTACAGCGTTTCGTCTGGGTGATTGATGTGGCTCAGCGTCCGCTCATTCAGCTCCGCTTCTACGCTCACGAGTGGTTTCTCCCCGTCTCCCAGCGTGAAATCTTCCAAAGCGCCGCGAGAAGCAGAATCGAAGATACGCTGCACCTCAAACAGGTACTTGTTATTGTTCGCCATGCCCATGCCACTTCTAGGATTTTCCCAATGATTTCCGGGTCCTCCCATATTACTCCACGCGAATTGTTGTTCCCGCCCGCTCCAATCCGATTCGTGAACCATCGGGAACTCAAACGGGATCTCTTCCCCCGGGTTCAGCGTGTGAGGTTTAGTCGAGAGTAAGCTAGCTTGAGCACGTTGAAAAGCAAGGGCAATAGTATTTTCTTTAGTTCCACTAGAAGAAGTGCTAGTAGAAGATGAGGATCCTCCACCAGCACCTCCTGCTCCTCCTGCTGCTCCAGTACTTGTACTACCCTGTTGTTTCAAAATACTATTTTTCATATCACTGTTCAATATTTTCTCGACATTGACGATGAAATCCGACATGGTCCCGGGGCCAGGTGGGGCTCCTGGAGAGGAGCGAGGACGACTTGTTCGAAGACCGCCACCAGAAGAACTGCTGGAGCTGGTGCTGGGAGAGCTGCTGCTAGTAGAATGGATGCCATGTCCTATTCTTGCGAGCTTCGCCAATTTCAAGACGAATTCGATCGTGCTCTTCGCAGCAGCCCGAGCGGCACGCAGAACGGTCTCTTGAGTACAAAAACGTTTCCGGGTCGGATGCACGAAAAGTTCACTTGCACGCATGCTAATTGTGCGATACAATTCTTGTTCTTCAACTTCCTGATCGTCTCGATGAAACCGATGTTGATGATGTTCTCGATCCTGCTCTTCGCGGGGGTGATCTTCTCGATTTTTTCGGTGATCTCGATGGGCCCCTTGTTGACGGTGATGAAGATCAAAGTCTGGTTTCACTTTTTTAATATTTTCTGCAGACCCCTTGTCGCGGCTTCTGGCAGCACCTCCGGTTCCTCCGGTTCGACTTGATGTTTTTGATGAAGCCTTAATTTTGCTTCTCTCGATTCTCTGATGGGCAGAAAGAAGAGGCGGCAAAGGAAAATGTTTTTTTGGATGGGTTATCTTAACCACTTGATCCACTAAATGGATAAGTGTTGTGGCCTCGTCTGTTGGGGATAAGCCTCCTTCTCCAGGTTTAAGATGTGCACCTGCATTGTTTATTCCAGCCCCCGTTGTACCTGTACGTGTACCGTCACCACCAGCTGCACTACTAGAAGATGCCAGAAGCCGCGCTTCGTAGTCCTTCGCCATCCTCCTCATATGGCCCAAAAACAATCTCCCAGACAAAGAAACAACACGCTCCATAGCTTTGCGTTGCTCCTTCACAGGAGAGTAAAAAGCTTTCATTTTATTTCTCTTGGTGTTCTTTTTCTCCCTGTTCTCTAGTAAGATTTTGCTGCTCTTCTTGTCGTCTCCTGTACTACTTTGTTGTCCTCGTCCTATTTCACCAGGTCTAGATGGAGATGCAGTGTCTTGTACTGTTCTGGTCCCAAAATTCACCAACCTAGGAATGAAACTTCCATCTTCCTCTCCGCTTGCAGAAGTGATAGAAGATCCTGGCTGCTGCGGGAAGAGATCCTCCTGAACATGAGAGGAAGTAGTTGTACTAGAGATCTCCTGCTTTTCTCTAGAAATACTTCTCTTATTAATATCCTCTGCAACGTCTACGCCAGCAGTTTTCATCGCATAAAACTCGTCTGCTGGAAATGCAACTGTGTATGGAAATTCGATGGAGACGCCTCCCGAATAGTGGAAACCCTTTCTCTTTTTATGCCTATTTTTATTACCCCGTGAAGATCTGATGTCTTCTTCATCCCGTTCTTCTCTTTTTAGATCATGTCGGTCACGCTCTTTTTCATCTTCTAGTACAACTTTCTCCCCTCATCGATATTCATATCTTGCGAATTTCTTTTCTTCATGCCTTCGAGCGTTTCGTCTTCCCACGACGCTTGTACAACCCCCACAGCTGCTTCCTTCACACAAATAATATTTGTAATGTAGTTGCTGCTCTCGCTAGTAGGGTTTTTAGCAGTCTCGCGCTCGTCTTCATCTTCTAGACTATCCTGAGGAGGCCGATGAGCAGAAGTCCCCGACTGATCTTCCTGACCCTGACGTCGATGACACACCTTTTTCGCAGCAACTACTAGGTCACCGGGTCCGGGATTTCTCAACAGCCTCGATAATTGATATGTCAGATCTTGCGTGAAAAACACGTCCAGGAAGGTTTTCTTGTACCTGCAAGATGTTTTGGGATTTTTTTGAAAAATCTCAACGTTGATTCATTCATCTCGAAGTACTTAGATTCATCTGATCATATTTATATTAATTACGTCGAACGAGTACGAGACAGCAGGATGTGTTGACGAAATTAATCTATTAGAGTTTAGGTTGCGTGTAAGTAGTACACATCGGCGCCGTGGTCTGGTTCTGTGCTCGAAGGGCTTTCGTCGCGGCCTAGCAGGGTAATGATAAACACTGCTGTCCGAATCACGATTCACGAAGTAGAGACATAATAGAAAAAATGCTCTACTATGCTCTGTCGGGAGAGCAAGTGACCACGGGTTCAGCTTGTATCTAATAGAAGTAATGATATGCATTCGTCGTGCCCGTGCGTGTACGACGTACTTACGTTAATAAAAAATTCATGAGCATGACATCAAAAGGGCATAGTTCTTACTCAAAATTTTGCTGCTTTTGGCCGACTCCTTGGACACCTCCTTGTATTTCATCTCTCGGTGCCATGACGTCGTCGATCCGGAAATCGATTTTCTCCAGAATCTCCGCCGCATATACGTTCACGATCAACGACATATGCTCCATGAAATGGAGCATATCACTCCCGGTCATGGGCGGCCCGCACGCGGACACGAACCCACCGCTCAGCATATGTAGAAACGCATTTTCTGAACTGAATGGCTCGATTGTGAGTGACGAAGTAGAGATGGATTTTGATTTTGATATTGGAGCATTGGTTTTCGTATCAATATTACTAGAAGGAGAGGACCCTTGTTGTTCGTGCTCCTGCTGTCCAGGCTGGCCAGAGAATCCAGAAGAAGAAGAGGATGCAGCCCCAGCCCTTGAAGACGAGGAAGCCAATGGTGAAGGAGCAGGGCCTGAGACACTTTTTTTCGAATTCGCCTGTCGAAGTAGATGCTCTTGATGTTGATCCTGTTCTTGAAGTCGATGTGCATCTCCTCGCTCTGGCAGATCTCGTCGGGAACGTGTTGAGGAAGACCCTCCACCTGAAGCAGCTGTTGATCTGTCAGACTCAGACCTCACTTGTTCATCCGACCGAGTAGAAGATGTTGCGCTAGTACCACTTCTTGTACTTCTGTCCCCTGCTCCGACATCAACCTCTACTCCTGCGCCAGCCTTGTTTAAGTTTATTCTGTTCCCATTTATCTTATTTTTCATCTTAGAAGTACTACTCACATCAATACGAATATCTTCCACTGTTCTGTATTTGGAGCAAATTCGTTTGAGACGGGCGAAGCCTGGATTCATCGTATCTCCCCAGAAGTGCATCATATCGTGAATCAGTGGATCCATGTTGCTCGCAAAGATATGGTAATTCATCTGAAACGCGGTGCTAAACCGATTGGACCAAAAGAGCCACTTCGAAGTCCATTTCATCAATTTCAGAAACAGATACGGATCTTCGACCCGCTTCTCTACTCTCAGCATCCGTTCTCGTCGTTTTAGCGCTTGAATTTTACGAGTAGTTTGGATTTCAGTTTCATCTTGCTGTTGTGATTGATGTGGCTCCTGCCGCGGCAGTGGCTCCTGCTTTCGTCGCTCTTCTACTTGCTCCTGTTGCTGTTTCTGTTCTTTCTGTTTCATCTCCACATGAATATTAATATCATTTTTCACATTCTTGTACTTGTTCTTTTGTCCACCACGAGCCGATGTATTGTTCCTCCTGCGGGAGATGCGAAGATCATCTTCTTGCCTGTTCGCTTGAAGCTGTAGTTCCAGGTATGCCCTTCGTTCTCGTGTCTTCCCGAGCGCACCTTTTAAGTAGGTGGATATGACTTTGGGAAGCAGTCCCTGCCACTCACCAAGAAAGGCTGCCAGATTCCGCTTCAACACACGCGGATCCTGGATGGCGCCGGTCATACCTCCGTGAATGAGAATCATCAAGCGTTCTTTTCCTTTCAATTACCTCCGTGAATCAGAATCATCAAGCGTTAATACCGTTTTCCTATATTCCTATGTATTATCTCTTTATGAGTTAATACGCAACTGAGCACGCCGGTCGTATAATTCAGACGTTTACTAACGTATGCTTACCTTTAGATTATAATAATTGATCATAGACTCGGTCGAGTGGATCTTTTAAACATCTCTAACATAATTCTATTCCTTGGCAGACTGTGAAAAAACCTGATCAAGTAAACTATCAAACACATGATAAAAATCTACAAAACCTTCCTCCATCATGAAGACGTCACGGACAGCTGATTAAGCTAATAAACGTGATGAAAATCAGACCAGTAGTAAAACCTTCCGCCACGAAGACGTCGTGGACGTGCATGACCACGTTGTTTGAGAGAACAGAGTGTCTGAAACCGCATGGGACTCATGTCCAACAAAATCTAAACAAAACCTTCCTCCATGAAGTCTTCGTATAATTTAGACTGTCCCTCCAAACAAAACCTTAATCCATGAAACTGTCGTGTAATTTAGACTGTAAAATCTAAACAAAACCTTCCTCCATGAAGACGTCGTGAAAGTGCATGATCACGTCCAGATCTGCCACGTTCGGA
>JACKZZ010019992.1_pt1 | contig 11478 bp, 5 predicted proteins | sample 8027871 | NCBI WGS metagenome assembly JACKZZ01 (sample SAMN15724774, study PRJNA655200) | protist metagenome | isolation source: fluorescence activated cell sorting (FACS) single amplified genomes of... | place: USA: West Boothbay Harbor, Gulf of Maine | collected 2000-07-19
TCTATGTTGCACAAACACGACGCTTTCAAGTAATAACCCAGCAATTTTGGCAATTTCCTAGTGATTTCTTTTGGAATAAAGTCGATGGAATTCTCTTTGGTGCTGGTAGATTTGAAATTAAGGGTTCCGATGGGCATCGTTATGGTGATGAAATTCGTGCGAAAAGACTACGATTTGCTGTTTTGCCTGATATTGTATCTACTGAGAAGGATGTTACCGATTACCTAGCTAAAATTGAAAAACTTTTGCAGCTGTTTCGTGATAAACTTTTTAAAGGTGAAGTCATCAATGTGAAAATGGATACATCACTAAAACCAGTGACAGCAGAAGTAGAGACCGAAACGAATAAAGAAGGTGCCAGTACAACTAGTATACCTTCACATACCACAATTGGTACAACAGTCATTCCTGCCAGAGCACCTAGACAGCGTTTGATTCGAAAAGACTATACTGTCCCTATCTGGTTGAGAGCGCCTCCTACTGGAGAGTATGCGGATTATCAAGATGCAAAAGATCTCCCAAAAGACTACAACCCGAAGACATTTTGCCCAGAGTGGGCATTTTTGAAGCATGATGCTTCAGTTAGTGCTCATCGCGTGTTTCTCGTAGAGCTCCATTGGTTAGTGTGTGATTCATGGATTATGGACAAATTAGTTGCACTGCTGTTTCGTCGCTGTAGCAGCTGGCAGCTAAAGCTTGCCCAAATTCCAGAATATTTCATGAGTGCTAATCTTCAACTGCATCCATTTCGAGGACAGCCATACTTAGCTGTTCCTTCGACTCCCAGTATGCCTGTGGTAGTGCGCCACAAGTATAAGATTGCCAAGGTAAGAGGTCAAGGAGAGGACAATGAAGAATCTTTTGGAGAGTATCTTGAAAAACCATTTTACCCGTCTGCTGTCGAGCTGGTGGAGCGTCTGTTTCTTAAAGTACGAGGAAAAGCGTGGATTGAAGACGAAGCACGGCGCACCAACTGGAGTGAGCTTGGATTACCTATTCCTGAGTATAAAAATCAACGTCAAAATCCTTTAGGTTCGAACATTGCAATGAGTATGGAGCACCATGTAAATAATACGGTTGGTGCGACACCGTTACATAACACTCTTATAACGATGGAAGCAGTAAAAGACATGGACGATGGGGAAGAACGCACACTAGGAACAATTCTGGCGGCACCTCTCACATTTCTTGCAAAAACTCTCGTTGGAGACCATGAACCAGAAGCTTCTCAACAGCCTACACCGCCCACAAAAACAGCCCCTATTAGATCTATTGCTGCTCAACGTGTCAGTATTCAGTCACAACATCGTGGTCGATACCAACAGGTAAACATCCCTCCACGCACCAGTCAGCGCTCGGGTGGTTTCTCTCAACTTAAGCGAGGCTCAAGCTTTCATACAGGAAGTAGCCCAAGCGATATGTTGCAGAGTTCTCGTGCATCGATAGGAAATGCTGCTTCTATACTGAATGATAGTGAGAGTAGTGTCAACGCGGCTATAAATCGTGCAGAGATGTTGAGACAACGCCTTCAGTCGAGTGGAAATCAGACTAAATTAGACCGACAGTATATGCACCGTCAAGGTATTGCGTGTGTCCGAGTTGCAGCGCATGGATTTGTGTGGCTATTAAATAGTGGAGTGCGTGTAGCTAGTATTGGTGGAAAGACTGTTGATAAAGAGCTCAAGAATATTTCACAAACCAAGACCGCTGATAACTCACATACTTTAGCAATCGGTAAGGTTGATAAAGATGCCGAAAAAAATAGAGATTCTGAGAACATCACCATACTGAAAGATAAAATGGACAAAGAAAAGCCGCCAAAGTCTGTTAGTGAGGGCAAGCAGGATATAGTTTCTGGTGATGCTCCTAGTGCAGGTGAAGTATCTAAAGCTATCACAACGAAAGATGGCACGGTTATCAATATAAAGGAGCGCCGCAGTAGCAACCAGGCCACAGCTTTAGCCTTAGCTGCCAAGGCTGCAGAGGCAGAGGCACTCGTCGAATCAGAAAAAAAATCTGGAAATGATGCAAAAGATAATGCATCTACAGTCACAGAAGCTCCTATAAGTGGCCTTACAGCAGCATTCACGAAAATGGGAAGTAATCGTACCACCACCACTACGAGCTTTATTGACCACGATTTTGACAGTTCTGTGCCAGATGAAGAGTTTGATGCACAAACACCCGAAGGTCGTCGTGAATTAGCCTTTCGGGCCCTCAAACAATTAGAGCACTTTTGCATAAGTGTTGGTAATTGCTATGACATCATAGTCTCTATTTTTGAAAATGCAATGGATTTAGCGGAAGGGAATGCAGCACTTGTCGCATCTCGAGAAAGTGCACTTCTTGGTGGTGTCGAGCAGGAGGTCAGCTTGTATTCACCGCAAAACCATTTGGATAACACAGCTGACATTTTTGACAGCAAAGGTGACTACGAGCAAGAAGAATCCAATCAATCGAGAAACATTGATAATGAATGGCAACCCTCTGAAGAGTTATATGAAACTGAATCGACGAAAGTTTAACATATGAAAGAAGAAATTATTGTACATTATGTAATTTATGAAAAGCTCCAAACAAAATCAACGCGCAACTGGTGGTGACCACAATGCCACAATACCATCTGCTCCACTCGTTAGTATTTGCTGTGAATGAGCTAGCACGCAACATCCAAGCACTTTGTCAGTATGTGCACCATTAAGGTTCGCCAAGCGCCGAAAGCCACCCTCACCCGCATTTCCTCCCGTTGCACCTGTCAATGCACCTCCTCCTGTAGTTGAGTTACCTATTCCATACACAGCAGCAGTTCCATCGAAAGATGTCGTAACAAGAGACGGGATTCCACTAACTTTCTTACTAGTTCCACTAAAGCTACTTACGATTTGCTTTGGTTCAGGTAGAATATCGAGAGCACGAACATCGTCTGTATGGAGGCGGTCTGATGCCATGATTGCACCAGATCGCGCATTAAATACAGTGACAATTCCACCTATCTGTCCTGCTGCAATCCACTTGTTTGCTGTATCCTGTGGATTTGGTAATCTGATCATAGTGCACACACCTCCCGTAGGAAGTGTGTACTTCCACGCGGCACCCGACATACGCAAATCATGCGCAATTACCGTACCCTCCTCGCACGCAGAGAGAAGAGTAGCACCATCTAACCAAGTAAGGCCATGTACAGGTGCACTATGACCATGCAGTGTGCTGTGCGCGCTTCCAGTCGACACGTCCCATAGTCGAGGTCTGCTGTCACCTGCTCCTGCAGATGCTAACAAATGAAGGGAAGTACTCGCATTACTACCCTGAGCAGGACTAAGTGGCGGTGCAAATTTAATTGCTCGCACGGTCCCTGTGTGCCCTTTCATGGGCGCACATAGCTCTCCGACCCCAGAAGTTCCTATCATACCACCGTTCGTACGAAGCTTACCCAAACGAACTGTTTTGTCATTACTACCGCTAGCGAATAGTTGTTGGCTCGGTGAATAGTCAATACAATACACTGATCCACGATGACATTCGATCCATTCACTCTCAATTGTAGCCGCTACTTCATCAGAGCCTTGTATATTTGCATCTCGTCTGAGATGTGAGATGCTTCTGTTGTTCGAGCCTACTAGGGTCTCCAAGTCTCCGGTTGAACTGCGGACGTATTGCAAACATCTTAATGGACATGGGGCGCGTTGGAAAACTGACCAAACCGGGGATCGATTACCGTTAGTCATCCATGATTTGTGAAATTCTAATGCTATTGCATTTTTTTCACCACTAGGTGCTGTAGTTGTCACTTTCTGGCGACGACTCGAAGACCCAGAAGAAACACTACGAGACTGTTGTGGAGGAGGTTGGCGATGTCGCTGCATTTTGTGCATATCTACTGGGAGAGGGTTCACACTATCTTTTGTAAAGGCTGTTGTACGCGTAGCCAAGGATGCATCGCCTGAACCTTTACTGGACGCTGTGATAGTTGTAGCCCGGGATAATTCATTCAGTTTCCCCGGACTACCGTATCGAGCACTATATCCCGCACTATCTCTGCTGTAATTACTTACTACGCTAGTATTGCTTCCATAAGCTGCACCTTCAGTTCTCATAAGTACATCTGGTCTTTCAAAAGGCAGCGGTGGTGGCCCTTCGCCTGGAAGAAGCGGTGCTTCCGAGGTACTGATGTCGGAGGCTCCAGAGCCGTAAGAAGGAGCTTGGGTACGTGCTCTCACATGGGATTGCTGATTACGTCTTCCCATTGTATTATTTGTAATTGTAGTGCCTATTGTAGTTGCAGTTTGTCCACTTGCTACAGAGCGTGGACTATCTTTACCGCTATTTAGTTGAGAGCCCGGTCTTCGACGCACTGGTGATCCTGCGCCTACATCCACAGTCCATGATGTCAGCTTGCTCTCTGTAGAAGCTACAGAATTTGTCGATGATATTTTCTTTTCCTTTCTAGTCGGGACTGGTAGAAGACTTCCTTTAGGTTTTTTCGGAACGTGAATCTCAATATTGTTGTCCTCATCTAGAATAATCTGCGTGTTGCCTTCTTGTCGTAGTCTTACTGGCGAGGGCACAGAATGCTCTTTTTCAAGCTTTCGCGAACCTTCAAAAATATCTATGGTAGGTGATGAGCGCTCATCACTATATATATTAGTAGGCCCAGTGCTCTGATCATCTGAATAGATATTCTTGAAGTTTCTATCTCCATTGGCTCCGCTCTGAATCTTTCGCACGGGAGAAGCGGTTATGGTGAATAGAGCCTCCTCGTCTTCTTCTCCCCGAACTTCTGGTTCGACAATAGCAAACTCATCCGCATCATCAAAAACACTAAGTTCCTTCTTATTGTGATCATCAAAGCAAATATCGTCTGATGGCAATTCAGCAGCGCTATGTCTTTCTGCAGCTTCTGCAGCAATTTGTGCTCGAGCCTCTTCATCTTCTTCTTGGAAATAAATATTACTACCGACACTTGTATTCATTGCAGAAGTTCCATTTTTTTCGCAGATGTTATCTTCATAAGGGTTTGAAGTTTGTCTAGGCATCTCTGCTTCATCTCTGCGCTCGGATGGATCTTTGTCTTCCTCGGAGGTTGCGTCAGTCGCAGAAGTGACAGTTTCTCTAGTTTCAGTATAATCTCCGCGATGTTTTTCAATAGCAGTACCACAGGTCAGCAAGTGAGCAAGGCGTCCGCCCTCATATGGATCGTTATCATCCTCATAGATGGCTTCATTGTTTCCAGGTAAAACGTTGCATAGAGCATTGCGGAGTGAACGGAAACAGGACAAACGACCTTTGGCAACGTTCCAGTCTTTGTACTTTTCATCATCCCCGAGACGTTCTAACGTCAGCAACGTGCATAAATGATTAAATTCTGGTTGTGGACAACGGCCTTCGAGTTGCTTAAGGATCGCAGCCACAGATTCCATGTCAATATCATCCTCGTCTTCACCAAACGTCATACAACTTTCATCTAGATTCAAAGTAGATGAACCTCCCTTGCTTTTTATAGCAGGTGGCCTCCACGGCATCAAAGAATGGCGTTGTCCTCCAGCACCTAGCCAACTCAATGCCTCCAAATACTGCTGCTTTTTGATCATGCACTCTAATGTTTCAAAATTGTGTAATAGTATACGTCTCATAGGTTGCAAGTATCGAAGTGTATCATCCCATCTTCCTTGTAATGTGAGCTTTTGTAGATAAACCAACTCATCGTCCATGGAACCCTGCCCGAGACCGCTCTCAAGCTGAAGTGCAGAGCACGTTTCAAAGTATCCTGCGTTACGCAAGAAACCCATCACCAACCTGCAAACATCTGGATGCTCCATCTCAGTAGTATAGGTTCTACTAGAGAAATTTGTACACTAGATGCTTCGAAATGACAACCTCAAAATCAAAAGGCCAGACCGCCGGGCTTTCCGCCACGGACCACGTTCAAGGCACACCACGGCCACATTCCCATATTTTGGAGCCCAATTTCATCACCAGTTAAGGTTTTCGAATCAATTGAAGCATTGCTATACCCCATTTTTACGATATCAAATGAGGAAGTTTTGTGGAAAGATGGATAGTATATGGTAGAGGTAGAGTTTAATATATTTATTAAAATATGAAATGAATAAATGTGTGATGATATGTTCAACCTTGCCACACAGCCAGGACTTTTGATAAATGAATATCGAATAACAACATAAATACGTAGTAAGCGCTTCTTATTGCTATTGCAACTACAAGTAGTTCGTTGGTTAGTCAACTAGTAACGGGGGACAGGAAACAGCCCTCACAATTCCTCCTCCATAGCGTCATCCGTGGAGACCCATCTCCAGTCACTCACGTAAATTGTATCCATGCCATTTGAAGTAGTGGTGTGTGCCCGATAATCCCAATAAGGGAGATGATTCATGATGGGATGTATACCCCATGTGTGTGTGACAAGGACAGAGTGATCGTCGTCAACGATGTTATGCATTTGCTTTAATGAGTTGTACTCGTGCCCCTTAGCTACTTCTTGAGTGTCAACAAATACAATGTCAAACTTGTGCTCAAAATCTGGGGGATTATTTGCATCACCACGAACAATTTTCATCTTAGAACCATCATAACCACAACTTTCCATGTTCTTCCAGAATAAGGGTGCTGTACTTATTATAAGTGAATCTCTATCTAAAACAGTAACATCGTGATCTTTAGCGAGTACGGCGCCTATACTACCCCCACCAAGTCCAATCATCAATATTTTAGCGTTCTCTTTACCAAGTGATTCTATTACTCTTATTGCCTCTTCCGCATATTCATCCGCTTGACAAGTTCCAGTGTCCCACTCACTCATACTTTCCTTATCCATGGAAAATACAACTTTTGAAGCAACTGTTTCTTCATCTGGCATTAAATATGTTGTTGTCTTCAATTCAAGATGACCAAGATGTATTATTCTAGTAGTGTGACCATTCTCATGGAAAATCTCTTCGTCACACTTGACCAGCACAATGCTAACTATGCACACAAATGCAAACAATAAATACATCAAAGCCTATTTAGTGTGAGGGTAAATGAAATGGAACTGTGCCATACACTATACTTATATCGGTCTTTCTCTACAGAAAGTCCAGTCATAGAGAGGACCCACCGACGCTGAAAATTTCTAGGGCAAAAGTCAAACGCGAAATTTTTTGCATTTTTCTGTAATTTTTGTAGAGGTGAATAATTATTGTTGTTAGGTAGTTACAGGTCAATATGTTTCTATGGTTAATCATTAGAGATAAAAGATGGGGTATTACAGTAATTGTGTTAAAATCAGTCGTGTTGATTTGGATATAAATATGTTTTTATTTTACTATTTAACATTACTATAATAACGAAGTACTTAGAGCGAATTGTCATCGCTTGTAGTGTGTGCGCAAACCCCTAACGACACAGCAGGCCTATTTCTTCTCCTTCTTCTCTTTCTTCTCCTTCTTTTCTTTCTTCTCCTTCTTTTCTTTCTTTTCACTTTTGGATTTCTTAGAAGATTTCTCTACATCACTGTCAACATCCATGGATGCGGCACGTTTCTTAGATTTCTTTTCCGAAGGAGTAGTGGCTGAGTCACCTCGTAGTGTGCTGGCTACAGCAGACATAACATCGATGTTTTTGCGAGGAGTATCACCAGTATCATAAAATTTAAGACGTTCTTCAACTTGATCACGTAGTTGTAAACCATATGCATTAGTAGGTTCCTCAATGAAAGAATCAATTCTGGCAGCGATACTACACTTGTTGGCCAAATATCGAGATATACGACCTTTGTTCTTTGCGGCAGCTCGGCCAATGAAGGATGAATGATAAATAAGACCATATTTTGGTGTATTTCCCTTTGTCTTGAGCGCACGAAAGAGTGCCTTTTCTGCTCCAAGAATTTGAACAGTGGATGCTGGTGCCTTGGCAAGTGATGTTAATGAGCCAGCCTTCTGAATCAATCTTGCAGCTACTGTTTCCCCTATAAGAGTCGAAAGATTTGGTGCAACTACAGCCATCTTATCCTCTAAATAACTATATAATTGTTTGCGATATTGTGCGAGTGAGATCATTCTTTCTGTAAAAATGATAATATTCATCATATCAGGCTCGGAAACATCCATACCCATGGACCTCCTGGCAGCCTTCAAAACTGCGGCTGCTACATCAGCATCACCCACGATTTCTTCAATACCGCTTAATTTATCTTCATCAAGTTGTGATTTGTCTTTAATAAGTGCTGCACACTGTGCAAATTGAAAGTTATCCTTAACAATTTCTTTTAATTCAGGAAAATGCCAACTGTACCACTCCTTGACTCTCATGGCGAATGTATTGATATCTTTGTCCAATTGGTCAAGTAAAGCAATGCTTTGAATGACCATATTATCAGTACGTGCGGGATTAAATTTTACCTTGGTACGACTGTATGAATGACCAAGACCAAGTTGAGCCTGCTCCAAGCCACCTTTACCGAGAGCCTTAACAAAGGCAGTGAAGTGGACACGGAGTCCTCTACACAATTCACGAATTGTCTCATCACTGCGACATGGAATTCCACAGTTTTCTTGGATGTTAGTAGCAAGAGTTGGCTCAATAACACCTAAGTTAAACTTACTAGCTTTTTTACCTTTACTTAAATTAGCAGCAAGGAATGACTTCAGATCTTCAGTGAGCTCATGCTCAGAGATAGCATTGATGTTCTCCAATGCATTCTCAGCTGTTTCAAAAGGATGAAATGCAACCATTTTAGTTACACGTTGAAAACGTGATAAATCATTTTGTCCAGATTGAACGTGTTCAAGCAAACTACCAATCTCATCAGCCTCTAAGATGCTGAATAAGCCATAACCTGAGGCACTCTCAAAAAGTACAAAAAATGATGTGCTGCTCATGTCCAAATCAAAAAATGCACTGATAACAGTATGTTAGTTATATTTGGCTTTATATTTGACTAGGAAAGTGAGTATCCAGATTGTCGCTATCTCCGGACGGCCGCTCAGAACGGGATCCGGGGGCCCGACGAAGGGACGCAACGTGTGGGAAGAAGACCATGGTACTGCACCAGGTTTGAGACTTAAATCATCGTTTAAAAGTAGATTCTCTTGTACAGGCGTCTATTTATCATATATTTGATTTGTTTATCTTCAATATGGCTGAAGGTAATGCAGAATTGCTCGCTTTGCAGCGCCTTGACGAGACCTGCGCCCAGTTACAGAAGCAAGGCAATTATTTAGAGGCGTTAGAGTGTATGGAGCGTGGCTTAGTGCTTCGTCAACACTTCTTTGGAAGTGATAGTGATGAAGTATGGAGTGCGTGTAAGACTGTGGGTGAAATGTGTAACCTCTTGGGCATGACGTATTTGCAGCAAGAGGACTTCAACATGGTACTTGAATTATTAAAGAAAGCTGAAATTCTAACGGAACGTGACCCACCAGGAAGAGCGGCGACATATAATAACTTAGCATGCTATTATCGTCGTCAAGGAAAGTTACACGCCGCATTACAATATTTACAAAAAGCACTCAAGATCGAAAGCCGTCTAGCAACAGTACAGAATCCTGCAGACACACATATTAATGCATGTGCAGTACTATCACAGTTAGGAAGGCACCAAACTGCATTGGAACATGCACAACAAGCTCTTATATTACTACAAGAGGAACTGTTGGCACCACCTGGTACAGGGGCACCACCTGCACCGCCTGCAGCTGATCGCATCGCTGTCCTAGCTATTGCGTATCACAATATTGGAGTAGCACAAGAATTTTTAAAGCGTTTTGACCAAGCATCATTGTCATATCGCAAAGGAGTTGAAGTTGCTGAGAGATATCTCGGTGGAAAACATGCGATTTGCATAACATTGCGTAATTCCCTGGTTGCAGCAAAGAAGGCCGCGGCTTCAGCAAGTAAACGAGGTGGTAAGACTGCACCATCAGCCAAAGCACCAAGTCACAAGTAATGACAAACACGTCAATGAGTCTGTGCTAACTTCAGAAAATCGAATATATTGTCACTTGTTATATAAACACAATCTTGATACATTAATAAACAATTTTTCCGTAATCTTTTATTTCGCTTCTCCACATATAATTATGTAATTCATTTGGTACTAGCTTTGCGAGATACTGAAGCACGTCTAGACTTACCCGATACACTGCTTCTTCTGCTCTTTTTCGTGGAATCTCGACGTCCGACGCTTCCAGTACTGGAATCACTTGAGTTTCCATCACTTGGTACGTCCGCTGTTTTACGCCTATTACTCGTTTGTAGTGCTTTGAGACGTTTTTTCTCTTCCTTCTCAGCTTTAAGTCTCTCGCGCTCAGCAGCCTCCGCCAGTGCCTTCTCTCGAGCCCTCTCTTCGGCTCGAGCAACGCGTGCTCTCTTTTCTTCTTCGACAAAACGACGGAATTTCATCATTCTTCCCACAGTATCATCAATAGCTCTAGCGACATTGACCATACACTCCTCCGCGATAGGGCCCAAATTACCCCATCCATCTGCTCCACCAACACCATTGGTACTTACGGCTAAGAAAAAATGCATATTTGGTGGAACTATGCCATTCACTGCTTGAAAAGGGTCATGAATCTTGTCCTCATCTGAGTCAGGTATTTCTCCAAGAGCTTCCATTTTCTGTTTCAGTTCTATTTCTTTTGCCTTTAAGCGTTCAACTGCAGCCTGAGCTTCTGGAGGTCCAACTGGAGCATTCTCTTCACTTCGGGGCGACCTCTGAGAGGGTCCTGGTCCTGGTGGCAATGGAGCCTTGGGTCTGTTCGGATCCATGACTATATTACCGTCATTGTCACGATTCTTACCCATTGGTGTGTTTTGAACAACACTGGACGTACCAGCTACACCTATAACTCCTTGGCCACGTGGTGAGATATTAAACTGACTTTCACTTTGATCTTCATCTTCATCTTCTTCACCTTCAGCGAAAGCATCTAAACCAGTCAACGCAGCAAGTCGAGACTTCTCGATTGCTGCCTGAGCCATTGCATCTTCTTCAACAGCTAGAACATCTTGTGCTATAGTCAATTTTTTCAAAGTTTCATCATATTCACGCATTGTAGCACTCTTCTGTTTCACACGCTCAGTTTCTTCAGCAAGCCTCTTTTTGCGGTCCTCTTCTTGCAACTTGAGGATATCCTTGATACCGAACATGCTATTAAGTTCACTTCGGCACTCATCTTCTAAACCAACACTGCATAAAGAATGACCAGAAATTGCTTGAAAGGATTTAACTTTCAACTCATTTACACAACGCACACACTCTGCATGCACCAGTGATTGCCCATCAGGGTCAACTGGATTGAAGACTTTCTCAATATTTTTTGATGTGTACTGCGAGCAGTCTAGCATGTCAGCACGCATTTTCTTGGGTTTTTCTTTGCTAGGCATATCACTAGCATAATTGGTATTTATAACCATAGATGTAGCGTCGAAGTTATCCTCCTCCTCATTATCTTCACTGGAGTCGTCACCTCTTCTGAC
>JACKZZ010001950.1_pt1 | contig 11477 bp, 9 predicted proteins | sample 8027871 | NCBI WGS metagenome assembly JACKZZ01 (sample SAMN15724774, study PRJNA655200) | protist metagenome | isolation source: fluorescence activated cell sorting (FACS) single amplified genomes of... | place: USA: West Boothbay Harbor, Gulf of Maine | collected 2000-07-19
TACACTCCACACACACACACACACACACAGAACAATGCAACGAGCTATGACACAAAAACTCACGCCATGGCAGGGGTAAAGACAAAGCTCTCGCGTTCGCGCTTGACTCCAAATTTGCTCTTAAAGTTTCCCAGAAAATGACCGAAGTCGATGTGGAACAGGTGACCCTTCTTGGTAAGCATGATATTATCACCATGACGATCGCCGAGCCCGAGTACGAACGAAGCTACGCACCAGCCTGCGCACGAGCGCACGAAGTTGTCCCGGGCAGCAGTGAGCTCCTTCTCGGTCGGATTGTGGGCCGTAAGAAAGTCGTCGAGGACACGGTTGTTTAATGCACCCGTGCGTCCTCCATAGTCCCGCTGGATCTGGCCCTTGGTGGCGGCATCCATCACTACCTCGATCATGCCTACTCCTTCGCCATCCTCCGTCACACCCGTAGCAACGCAGTCGTAGATCTGCATGCGCAAATCCAGACCAGCTTGGAACCAAATCGTGTCCATGCGTCGCACTGTTTGTAGAGTGAGCATGTCTTGCCTGAGGTCATCTCCAGCCTTGAAGATGACGTACACTGGAGGCTCGCCCGACTCTGTCTCAAACACAAGCCAGAGCGGAATCTTCTTTGAGGACATATACCTGCATTTTTCGACGATGAGCTGCTTCAGCCGCACACGGGGGTTCAGCGCCAGCTGGAAGCTTCCGATCGCCCCCTCGTCACCCAGCAACACGTCATTTATAAGCTTAAGCCGTTCATGATAGCGGTGTTTCACCTGCGGCGTCGTCAATGTACTCTTCTTACCCTTCATATCCACAACGGCCTCGGCGGCATCCTGTAGAGCCAGCATCATGGTTTGCTGGTGTCGCAAATGCAGAGCATGCGTGGCATTGAAGCTCAAGTACTCCTCCATCAGCAGCGTGAATCTCTCGGCGACCTCTGGCGCGAGGTGATGCGCCATGCTGCGAAGAGCCCAGTACATCGGGTGGCCCACAACTAACGGGTTGCCGTGCGAGCGCGTTATCATGAAGTTTGAGAGTGCGGAGCGGTGGCTCATTTCGTATTTGAGGCACTCAGTCAGCTGCGGCATGAACAAGGCTACATCCTCGTCACTGAAGCGGTCGAGCCGCTTCACTGCGTATTCACGCACCGCGCTATCAGGATACTGGGGACCAAGTAGCTCGAGGGTGGCACAGAAGGTGGGTGGCGGGTCCCAGAGCGGTAGCAGCCTAAGTGCCTCCTTTCGCTGCTCTTGCTTGCCCCAGTCCACTGCCTGCAGGAACTTGGGCAGCGCATGTGCCAGCTTCAGCAACATGCCGCGTGCTTCGTACACTAGAGTGCAGTCGTCGGGCTGTAGGGGCAACAGGGGGTCCTTTTTCACCAGCGCACTGACATACTGGATTCCTTCCTGTGAGCCGAGCCAGTTCAAGTCCCTAAATCTGTCTGCCTCGCTCTCTCCACGGATCCGGTACATTTTACCAGCTTGGCTCGAACGCTTTTTCTTAAATCTGTTGATGCTTTTGCTAAGGCTGCGAGTCATTGGCTCCGACTCTGCCGATGACATGGCACTATTCTTTCTCGAGACGGACTCGTCGGGCACAATAGTCTGCGCTGAAAGCAGTGGGTTATAAACATCAGCCGGCTGCTCCTTGCCGCGGATATCTTTAATATTGACGGCGGTTGGAAGGCACACTACAGGCACAGTGTAGCTAGGGAGCTTAACAGTCAGTGTGCAAAGCGGTGGCGCGGGTCCGTTCTCTGGCAGGAATGGTTGGTTGTTGTCTGTGCGGGGTCCACGTAGCACAAAGCCGAGCGTGTCCTCGCCAGCCTCGACACGCTGCGCACGGGGCCACACGCCCAGGTGCCACGTGCCCGTGGCGAAGTTCCCACCCCCATCGATTAACGGCATAGACACGTGGCCAATGGCACGCACAGCGCTCTTTTTCAGACACGTCTCCTTTCCATTGAGGCGCAGGGTCGCTACAGGGGCTGTGGAGCCGCAGAGCACAAACCCGATCTGTGTTTCGCGCGGCAGAGTGCCGATGGTGATTGCATCGTCGCGATTAGGTCTCCTGCTCATTAATCGCTGGAAAAACCTAGCGTCTTCGCATGGAACCTGCTCGTCATCAGTACGGTCGAAACCAGAGAGCACACGAGTTCCGTAGAAGAGGAACATCTCCACAAATACAGCAACAATGCGACGCTTGGGTCCCTTCTTCTTCTTTTTGTGACCACCTCCTCCTTTCTTTGTGCCACCAGTCGTGTTCGCCCGTTTGAACGCAATGTAAGCAGGGGAGTCGGCAGGCGTCTCGTCCTCCTCTTCGCTCTCTTCCTCATCTTCTTCTTCCTCATCTTTGTCTGCAACAGCTCCTTCGCCATTAGCAATTATTGTATCCTTGCGTCGCTTGTGGCGTAAGCGTGGGAAGCAGAGCTGGGTAAGACCTGACGTGCCAAGCACCTTGACAGCAAAAGGGGTAGTTAGCTGCGACATATGAGCATACGGAACTTGTTGCCATTGGTGGGTGTCCAAATCGTAGCGATTCGTTCTTGCGCCAGCCTGCCATGGAAGAAACAAAAAGATGGTCACATGTTGAGATGTGTTGGAGATCGATGCAAAGGCGTTAGGTAGGCAGGCGAAACAAAAGAAAAAGGGAGAAGAATAGAGTAGAATTATCATCAGAGCGAAGACCCACCACAACGACTGGCAAAGGAGCATCCTCACGCTGCTGCTTAACTTGCTTTTTGTAATCCTCCACGTATTGCTTCAGCTCCCGCCCCTCTTTGCCGCTAATGCCGCCCAAGCGTTCTTGCCTCCGTAAATCTAACTCGATTGCCGTGGACGTCTGCAGACAGTTCCGTATAAATGCGTGCTCGTACACGATCGTGTCACGCATTAAGGAGATGCTTCGCCCGCGACACTGCAGATAATATTCTTTTGACCAGAGGCTATAATCTACAGACGAGTTTCTCCGAAGACTTTGCATTAGGTTATAGCGCTTCAATGCCTTTTCGATCACCTTGCTTATAGTGAGACTGGGCGTGCACGCCACGCGTGTGGATTGAAGCTCAGAGTTCATTCTGGAACAAAGAAAAGGAGCACGAAAGCAAACATCGACGCAAGGAATGGGATAAGTGCAAAATGTGCGAAATGCGATCAAATATTATGAATGGGTGATGGCAAAGCTCGAGAACAGGGTAGCCTAAACTGACCCTGGAGGGAAGTGAATCTGCATAACGATTACGCGATTAGGGTCCTTCTTGAGCTCTTGCTCATCCTTATCGCTCATTACAATGCAGGAGGCTCGCCCTAGGTCAATTCGCAACACGCAAACACATAAATGAGGTACGGACTGATAGGCTTTTGACGCCTAACAAAACCTACCGAAGTTGTGTGTCTCGGCTTCATGTTTCACCTCAAGCGCACTCAGCCGGTACCGTAGAGATCGCTCGTCGTCGAAGTTGGCTCTCATATTCTGGCACGATGTCAGGGCCTCCACATGGCTTCGTGGTGTGTTCAGACGCTTCAGTAGCAAATCTCGCGCCTCTTCCTTCATGCGTTCTCGCCACACGCTGTCGCCAACTGGCTCATAACTGTCTCCGCTAGACGACACGCTAGTACTTTTCGTTCGTGCTACGATCAAGCTGGTGCTATTTCTTGCACCATTTGAAGTGACAGAAGAAGATGCCTTTCGTACAACTAGTAGCGGCTTAGCGAACGCGACACGGCTATCATTTTTCGGGCTACCTTTCGGAGTAATTTTCGGGCTACTCAGCGGGGTACTTTTCGGGGTACTTTTCGGGGTACTTTTCGGGGTACTTTTCGGGGAACGCTTCGAGCGAAGACTAGGGCTTAGAAGAACCTTTTTGGGGCGCACGTAAGCGTCCTTCTTGGTCATTGGTTTCTCCTTCTGCTTGCCCAGATCACACTGTTTTGGTAGAAGTTTCAAAAATTAGTACCCTGCACATGACATGGCGGCCGAACGTAACGGAGGTGATTATCAAGCAAGCTATTACCTCGAGCTTCAGGAAAATGTTCAGAGTGGCCACTCTGCTTCCCTCCATTCTTGCCTTGTCTGCAGCTTTGCTCCCGTAGATGTCTGCATCTCCAGACTTTTGAAAAAATGTGTTGGGCAACGTAAATGTACTGTTTGTGGTAGTTGCTAGTGTTGATCATGATGTGCTATTGTTGCTTATGGTATTGGGGCGGGGAGCGAACGTGTAGGCATTTTGTGGTTCGCTTGGATATTGGTCTGTGGCGGGGAAATAAATCCCAGCCTGCTGGAAAGGGTAATTGCTGGAAGGGGATAATCGGCCAATTTACAGCGGAGGGCGCGAAATATCGCTAGTGCACCATTCGATGGGGGGGAGTGCGTCGGGACAAAGGTTGGCACCGCAGCTCACGGTGCGAAATACAGGGATGTGCAACGAAGTAGAGAAAAAAGGACTGGTTTTCTACTCACCCAGACATTCTGCTCATCCTCGTCGCACAGCACGAACTCTGGGTTGAGGTAAGGATGATGGTTTAAGGGTACAAATAGTGACACGCTGCTCGTAGGTGAAGTGTGTGCATAGGTGAAGTGTGTGCAGAATAACACCATCGGTAAAATCCAATTATTTTTGGATTTTCACACAGTATTTTAGGATAAGGGGGAGAGAAGTAGGTAGAAGCTTACTTGAAGCACCAGGGAGCACCCCTTGAGTGGTGTTGGCATACTTCTTCAGCGCCTGGACGAACAGATGAGATGCAGTCAAATGAGTACAGAAAAAACGACAAATCTCAAAGGAGACACTTCAACTCCACACTTCTTTATTTTCTTTTTTTGAACTCACCAACGCAATGGTGGCTTGTGCGCTGACACCTGACTTTAGTGGAATTTTTGTATGGGTTGTGCGCCCATCTTTACCCGCGGGGAATGTTACCAGACCGACTAGCATGGTGTCGGGAGGCGGTGGCGTGGCCAAGGGGGCCTTTCTATTTCTCACCATCGGTGTTGGAGGTAGAAAAACCCAAGTCTGGCTCTTGTTTTTTTGTTTTGTTTTCTTTTTTGGTTTCGGGTTTCGGGTTTCAGGTTTCCAGTTTCAGTTTCCAGTTTTTTTTTTTTTTTTTTTGTTCTCGAAAGTAAATTTTTTTCCCGCAATTTTAACTGTCCTGGCTTCTATTGTTATGTTTTCAACACACGTGCAAAACACACTAAATACACTTTCGCGAATGCACTTTCCTCCATTTATAAAGTTACCAGCTTGCTCGGTTCGAGTCTATTTGCAGTGGACTCAACAACAACGAGGGCCTCTTGGAGCTGTCGGGCCAATGATACATTCGAAATGAGATGAGACGAGATCAGAGGAGATGAGAATGAAAAAGTGAGATCATGAGACAAGGTGGGGGACGAAATGAAAAGAGAGAGATTCATTCAACCGTGGCGATGTCTTGCAAGTGTGTTCTGATGTGTAATAAGATGAACAAGGAATTCACGTGCCTTTTGCAAGCCATGCACGTATCCAGTGTCGCGAGGCTCTGCCCCGTCATCCTGTTAACAGTAAACGATCAGATGAGACCAGCGGGCGATACAAGCGAGAGACGTTTTCATTTCAGAAGTCGAGACATTCCCTGACGATGGAAAGATATGCGCTGACCTTAATCAAATACACGTGCCCAAAGTCGATCATGCGCACATCCACAGATAATTGGGCACCTGGCGCTGCGTCGAAGACAATGAGCAGAGAGCTCGCATAAAGTCGGATGCTGCTCTGCTTTGTCATCCACGCGGTGATGGCTCGCAGCTTGGACATAACCTCGGTGACGACTGCCTTACCCTTCCGTAGCCGCTCCAGTTTGCTTTCGCTCTCGACTAAACATTGTAGCTTTTGCTCCTGGTCCTGCTCTTCCTTCTGTTCCTGATCTCGCGCCTGCTCCTCCTGTCGTCCTGGCTGTTCCCTCCCGAGGAAGAAGCGGCAGAGTCCTGTCTGCACACTGTCAAGCGTGGGCATGCCGCGCCAGCACTTTGGGATCGCAACATTCCGGCCATCCTCCCACAGTCGCATGCCACTGATGCGAAACCCTAATATCTCCTGCAGAGGATACTTGCTTCGCTCCTTCCTGGGCAAAAGAGAAGAAGACGATGGAAAGAACAAGAGCACTAAGAAGACGCGATAAGGTAGCGAGAGGAGAGTTGTCTCGTAAATGAGACGATATCGACTAGGACTAAGTGAAGAAGATCAAGTGAGGGGTGGCGAAAGTATGGGAGATGAAGATGATGATGTGGTTGATAAGAACAAGGATGCACCCTGACCTGATCTTATCATCGGAGGCTTCCTCATCGTACGTCTGGGTTCCAATTTTGACGTCCAGCACACACGGCTGTGCAAGGCCTGCGCACAAGTCGTCCAACAACAAATAGTAGCGCGTTGGTGCAGTATCACCATCATCCCCATTCACTCGCACTACACCGTGGTAAGGACTGAGAAAGCGTTGCGGGGGCCACTCTCGGTCCGCAATCTCGTCACGAAGCCACAACAACCCTACTTGTCCCACCATAGCGCCCCGCTCACCCTGATCATCGCAGATCGTTACAGTTCTGGTCCCCCTTATGCGCCTGGGTTCTCTAGGCCTATTACCCTGACCAGCGAAGGCAGCTTCGTAGAGGCTCAGCTCACTCAGACCCTTCTTCCCCCGCTGAACGGGCTTCAGGACTTGAGATCCCCACAACAAGAAGCCTTCACCCGGTTCCTTCACGCCATGACCAGCTGCCTGGTGCCTGAAGACGCGCAGCTCTTCTGAGGGTACCTTGATGGTCGCAAGGCGACTGGCGAGTTCCACGAGACGCGACTCGGCATCCCCTTTCCCACCATGGCCATTCTCTTCGACCCTGCCCTGCTGCTGCGAATAATGACGGGCCAAAAGAAGTGCGAGCAACAATGCAGCCCCCCCCCCGAACAGGCAGCATTCCTCAGAGACTGAAGCTGGGAAATGTGAAAACCCAAAACCTGATTTTGGATTTTTTTCTTTTTTTTTGGACATATATTTGATATATATATATATCTGACCGCTCTGGGGGATGGACGAACGGACCACCATTCCGGGTGTAACCCACCATTATTGCGACGTGGCTGAAGGGGTCAAGCTACACTATGTATCGGCAGGTCATGGACCACCAGTTGTTCTCGTTCACGGTAAGTCAGGGCTCGGATGGAATGTGGCAAAAGCAGAGCATGCACACCGACGACGTGCACACACTTGAGGCAAAGTGTAATCTGTGGCTGCATGGTGGTGTTGGGATATCATTCGTATATGCTGGGTGTGCTCCTTCATGGTGCGAGCCACTGTCTTGCAAGTGCATGGTAATCAACTTGTGCTTCCACTTCTTGCGCTCCCTGTTCTGAACACCACAGGTTGGCCCGAATTCTGGTACGGATGGCGCAGGCAGATCCCAGCGCTTTGTCGGGTAAATGATCGGCTGCTCGACGGATTTTTTTTTGCTTGTGTTCATGCGTAATGGTCACCTCTGCGGAGATGGGTTAAGATTTTTGTTATAACAAACGCTTGATGCAGGCTGGCTACCGTGTGATTGCCGTTGACTTGCGAGGTTTTGGGTGGACGGAGATGACCCCCGACCTCGTATCTGACATCAAGCAGTTCACGTGGGTCACTCGGAATGATGCTGCTTTGCACGCACATACACCCACACACACAATACACGACAAACTTTGTGCAGTTTCAAGCGTCAGTCCCAGGATTTTTGTGCCCTTCTGGACCATCTTGGCTACGATAAGGGTATGCGGACGTGTTCGTGTGGGTGTGATGTGTGGTATATCAAAAGCGTGTGTTGTGCTTTTGTGTGTAGATGTGTTGTGAGTGAAAGAGTAATGACGTGTAGTCCCAAAATGAAGTCCGACGTGGCCAATGTAATATGCCAGATTGCATTGTTTGCATTTTTATATATGTCTACTTCACAGCGACCTTCATCGGCCACGATTGGGGGGGGGCGTGCGTTTGGCGAATGGCACTGTTCTACCCCGATCGAGTGCACGCAGTTGGAGCAGTATGCTCCCCCTATCGGTGAGTTTGCTCATGCCACGTCACACCTCTCTACAACTTTGTCACAACGTATCATCACCACACCACAATGCCACATCCACGCAGTTGGAGCTCGCCCTACCAAGCAGAAATGCACTATTCGTCTCTGCGTACTTGACCATATCACAATAAAGTAGAGCCACACAGACCCAGGCTATGATAGCCATATAATAATGCATGACAACACACCGCATAAACGGCATCTGCACTGCATCATTCAGCACATCATGAAAACTGCAAACTCATCCACAGACAACAAAATAATGATAACAGGCCGCGCTCTAAGCGCTTCATCAACAACGAACAGATGTGGCAAAATGTCAACAAACTTTGGTATTACCAGGTGTGCTCTATTTTTGTTGTTGTTGTATAATGTTGATGTCTATGTTATCTACTACAATCATGTCTGCCAATCTGCCTCGTCGTTGGTAACACAATTGATTTGATTGAGATTCATTGCCAGGACTTCTTTCAAAAACATTCCGACCTCGCAGCAGCCCAACTCAGTGCTGACCTGAAGTGAGGCTTAGTGTTTGTTTGCTTTCTATGTCGTTGCTACTGTTTTTTTCGGTTTCCACCAACCAATATTTACCATACTAGTTGTTATCTCCCCACCCCTCCGTTCTCTCCTCTTTTTCTCTCCCCTTCTCCTTACCCTTTTCCTTACCTCTTCCCCGTCCCTCTTTTCCCACCTTTTCTTCACTTTCCTCTGTTCTTTCTTTAACTCAAATCACAAACCAAGCCCCGCAGAACACTAGGGTTCCCTTCAATTTTCCTCATACATATTTGTTTTTTCTTCTGTTTTTGCGTCTTCTTCTGTCCATATTGACACGTTACAGCCGAACATTTCGATGCATTATGCGAGGAGTGTCGCCAGAGGTACCACATCTCAAAAGATCTCGCCTTGTCTCGTCTCATCTGATTTGTGATCTGTGGTATAATGATGGTTTCATCCGAACCGTATCACCCTCCCTATGTTTTTCCATCTCTACCTTTGTCCATGTCTCAAAAGGACAAGAAACACTCGGCCTGGATGAAGCCTGGCGACACCAACTTCTTGGGTCGCTTCGTGGCAGACCCTAACCTCACGTAATCCACTAATCTCCTTCAGTCCTCCCCTCTCCTTTCGCATATTTTTATATTTAACCTTTTATTTTGCTCATCATCTCACCACTTCTCATTTCATCCTGTCTCAACTCTCCTACCTACTCATCTCCAAATCCCGCGACCAAATGTACAAGTCACTTCATGACTGCGTCGGAGCTGCAGGAATACATCAAAGCCTACAAAAAGAGTGGTTTCCGTCACTGCCTCAACTGGTATTGCACCGTGGAGGAGAATTGGAAGGATGAAGGTGAGACAAATGGTTTCATTTAAAATTGAAAAACAACAACAACAACAACAACAACAACAACAACAACAACGCTAAAACAAACAAGCGTACTACGTGTAGAAAAACGGAGTTGACTAACATAAATCTTTCACATTTAAGTAACAATAAGTGAAGCACATGTACTTTAAATTATTAAATATATATATATATGAAATCAAATGTAAATGACAATATAATCACCATCGTAGGAACACTTAAAGATAAGACCATACGGATGCCGGCTTTCATGTTAACAGCTGCCAGCGACGCTGTTCTTGACCCTGTCATGACCACTGGCATGGAAAACTGGTGTGCTCAGCTGTCCAGGGGAAACATTGAGAACGCAGCACATTGGTAAGTTCAGGCTATCTATTTTTTATTTTTTAATGAGGCCTAGGGTGCATGGGTGTGCTTGTGTTGAAAAAGAACAAATTCAATCAAAAACGATACATCCATTCTTTCTGCTCTCACATTCTCTCTTGTTTGCTTGGATGTCTCGTCCTACTTAGTGACTAACAACCCCAAACCCTGCTACCGTTTTTGTTGTACAGGGTGCTAGCAGAGCAGAGCGATGAGGTGAACAAGCAGCTACTGCAGTGGCTCCAGCGAGTCACTCCGGTCAGGGTGGTGTCGATGCTCTGAGCTTTACAGCAGGCAGATGAGGTGATCAAAGCAAATATTATAGTGGCTCCGGCGCGTCATTCCGTTCAGGGTGCTGTCCATTGGCACACTTACCTGAAATTTCTTAAGTTACGTGACAACACATTAGACATAATTAAATTTCAAAATCATGTTTATAAAAAAATGAAAGGAAAATTAACTAATAAATAGCTTTGTTTTTCGCATCCGCTACACTAGGTGCTCAGTCTCGCTCCACTCGTCAGCGTCCCGCGGTCGGGTTTGTATCGGAGCCTCTTGTCCTATCTGGCGCATGCGAGCCTCTTCAAAGCTAATTTGCCTTGGCACAGTTGCATTGTCGCACGCACCGTTTGCTGGACAAACTTCCATCATTTCTTCTTCCATCTGGCGCGCACGAATTTCTTCAAAGCTGGCCACCTCAGACGCTGCTGTTGCATCGCTGCTCGTCCTATTTGCTGGCTCTACATCCATTTCCTCAGGCTCGACAGCCTCGCGTCCTCCCTTCTCTTTTGATACATCAGTGTTGAGCTCTGGCTCTTCGTTGCTTTCCTTCGTGGCATACCGAACAGTAATGGTGGTATCGCTGCGTTGCATCTTTCGGTCCTTGAACGAGTCCCCGATATTGGTTAGACTAAGGGTCACCTCACCATGGAGCAGCTCACTTAGGTTGACCGAAGCCTCGCCCATCAAGTGCTCCGGGTCCACTCTCCGCGTCGGTGGGTCGTACACGCGAAATGTGAGGCGCGGGTTGCTGCCATCGTCCCACAGGCGTAGTTTGAGACGAAAGTGCAGATTCATCTTCTTCTTTTGCCACTCCGTGTTGTCAATCAGGTCACCTTGCTCGTCGAACACGCACACCACCGGGCTGCACATGGTCAGCCAGTCAGTTTTGATCAGGTTTCTACAGCTCACGAGCATGGGTCGGATGTGTGGGGCTGGGCTGCTCGGAGGCTCTGCCTGTCTCACACCCATTAAATCCACCTCCTCGTCCGAGAAGAGGTCGTCTTCCGACTCTTCCTCGCCAACGTTCGTCCGCTCTCCATGCATCGTTTTTCCTGCACCCGCAGGGCTGACTTGATCGCTCAGCGTGCACCCAGACATACCAGCAACCTCCTTGAGCTTTTCCAGCTCCTGCGCCAAACGGAATTGGTCAGCTTCGAACTGCAATTGCTCCACATTCAGCGTATGGCGTATGGCGGGGGCTTCCTCATCAGCTTGCGATGCCAATTCTTCCTCTTCCTTCCGCCTTATCAGATCCAGCTGGGGTTGTAGCTTTGCTAACTCAGCCTCTCGGTCTGCTGCATCTTCGAAAGCCAAAAAGGCGGCTTCGTCATCTTGTCGAGGGGGTACAGCTTGAGCTGCTGCCTCCGCTGCTTTCGCTTTCACTACCTCCGCCA
>JACKZZ010003255.1_pt1 | contig 11477 bp, 6 predicted proteins | sample 8027871 | NCBI WGS metagenome assembly JACKZZ01 (sample SAMN15724774, study PRJNA655200) | protist metagenome | isolation source: fluorescence activated cell sorting (FACS) single amplified genomes of... | place: USA: West Boothbay Harbor, Gulf of Maine | collected 2000-07-19
GGACTTTCCGTGGGAGGCGACCTGGACCTCACAGGGTGCACCGCCTTGCAGACTTTACCGGACAACCTTCAAGTGGGAGGTACCCTAAAAAATGCTAGCACAACGATCCGCCTTTCTCTTCTCGCACATGCGGATTGGTGGCGGGCGGTCACAGTCCCAGACGTGACCAGACCGCTCATCCTCGAATTTGCGCTCGCGGCTGGAGAAACAAACTTGGAGTGGAATGCAGAATTGTCAGTTTCTGACAACGCTTCCCGTATGATTGTGCTCTAACTTAATTGTTAATTCAAGTCCTACCCTTTCGATTTTGGGCGGACTAGCCTATCTTGTCTCCTAGAGCTCATATACTTCGTACTCTAGTAACATTTTAATAGCCCGGTGCTTCTTCGCCTATCTATCCAACAAGGTGGTGGTGCGCTGCTCGCTCGGCGAATTGCAGCGCGAGCCCATGGATTAGGCTGGTGGGTCTCGAGGCCGTCCTTCTCGAGGCGGCGGGTGTCCGGGCGGCGTACAAACTTGTCAGAAAGCTTTTGCGAGCTTTGGACGCGGAGTGCCTCCCAAAGGACAGTCCCGGCGCCGAGCCCTCTCAACAAATATGACGGGTTTGCGGTCCCTCCATCCTAAAGGGAATCACCCTGTAAAAGTGCGCGCTAGGGAAAACGCACATCTCTTCTGGCCGCCATCACACACAACCTACCTTTATTTAAAGTTTGAAATTTAATTCATGGGTGGCTACATTTGAGACACCCTCTTGATCGAGACAGACTCAATGATCACAGCGCGCAGCGCCCACTTCTCGAAGGCAGGGATCGTCCAAAGTCAGAGGAAGATTCGTGGGTTCTCACGGGAATTAGCATGCTAAGTTGGGGTTTTAAAATAAGAAGGCCATATTTCAAATTATTTCCGAGTCTTCCCAGGCTCTGCTTCGGTGTTGAAAGCACAATTTCGTATTTCTCGTTTTCATTGTTTTGTTTTCAGCGTTGAAGCATGCCCCGGCAAAGGAGGGGAGCACGGCAAAGGAGGAGAGCGGGCCGGCGTTTGGGAGCCCGGCGACGCAAGGCCAGACACAGGGCTACCAGACACCGAACCGGTCACTTGATGGGTAAAGCGCAGCGGCGGCGACGTCTCCGACGGCGTGGGTACCTAGACAGACGGAGGGTTGGGATGTTTGGGAGGAGGCGCATCGGGGTAATCACCCCTTACCATAACGCCAGGCTCGGGCGCATGGTTTTCCCTCACAGGCGACGGCGACACCGGTTTAATCGACTGGGCCGAGGCCTTGGCACCCCTGTTGTATGCTGCTCCAGCTCCAGCTCCAGGTCCAGCATGGGTGCTCCTGCTCGTCTATGGACCGTGAGTGCGGGCGGCGGGGACACCTCTTCCACAAACTTTTTCGTCCAGCGATGGCGGCGGATCCACAAATACGACCCGCCTTCCTTGCCCACATCTCGAAACTACAACCCTTACGAGCTGGCCCGCAGCCAACTCCCCCCCGACTACCCAAACTTTGTGGTTCTCTCCCTGAACGCCCTCACAGCCCAACGCGGCACCCTCTGCCTCGAACGGAGTGGGATGGCTGGGCAGAACGGGTGTGGTATCACTTCCCAAGACGCGTCTCTCCTGGTCTCCGATCTGGAACAAGCTGCAATCCAAGCCGCCTCTCTGTCGCCCGAAATTTTGGCCCAAATCTTCCGTCGAATGCGCAAGAAAAAATCCAAAGCCGAGATCATGGAGGACGCTGTTCTAGAGGCCAACCTTCGCGCGCCTGCCGGGATACAGCTCACCTACCTCGAGCTCCCGGGTTTGCGCGCCATAGTAATCGAGGTGGTCCCAGTTCTCCCAAACCTAAATCCAAACCCCAAGTGGTGGGGCCACCAGCCCTTGCTGACCGCGCAAGAAACGCAGGCCGCGGCTTTCCATCTCGCGATCGCCCATAATCTCGAATCCGACGATGCACAATTCGCAAGCATCCTCCAGGCCACGGCCGCGGAGCTCGACACCTTCCCGCTGGCCGACGTCGTTCCGACTCTCGACACGAGGCATGAACGCACGCCGTTTGCAGTCCAAGTTCCGGAAAACACCCCCGAGGGTGGTGCTCTCCTGGTTCAGCCTCCATCACCTTCGGCGCCTCCCTTTGCCGTCCAGGTTCCTCCGGGGGGTCGTCCGGGGCAGACCATATTCATTTACCCCCCGACCGCGGAGACGGGCGTGCCTACGACAGCGATTCTCCTGGACACTGACGAGGACGGCAAAGTTGATACGCTTGGAGTGCACACCTTGGGCCAAGACCGTCCGGACCGGTTTTCCAATGCGATTCTCCTCGACACGAACGGAGATGGTGTTTTGGACTCTGTTCAGTATGATTCTACAGCTGATGGCGTGCCGAACGCGGTTGCAAAAATATAGCTTTTTCTATTATATCTGTTTTAAGGATGGAGGGACCGCAAACCCATCATAAACGAACCCACTAACCCTAACCACAACCGTGTGGGATGCTCTCGTCTGGCGCAACCCCTAACCCCACTCCGTTCGGGCCCTCCCGGGGGGCCGCTAGCGCGGGGCTACAAAAGAGGACCTCGTTTAGGATGAAGGAACCGCAAACCCGTCATAAACGAACCCACTAACCCTAACCACAACCGTATGGGAATCTCCCCCTAACCTTCCCTTACGGGTGTAAGGAATGCTCAAGGCAGAAATCGACACGATCGGAGATGGTGTTTTGGACTCTGTTCAGTATGATTCTACAGCTGATGGCGTGCCGAACGCGGTTGCAAAAATATAGCTCTTTCTATTATATCTGTTTTAAGGAGTGAAGGAGTGGGCATTTTTCGGACTCTCAAGCAAGCTCTTCTTGTTTCCAACCCCAGACTTTAAGAGAGTGTGCAACTGGTCCTCTTCGTGACAAAACTGCTTCAGCAAGGTGAGACGCTGCCTGGCCTTCTCCCCCCTGCTCTTGCGCTCAGCATTTAGTAATTTTTTGAGGTTGGTATTCGCCGCGACCTCCTTCGCGAGCTGCGCCTGCAAATTCGCAGTCTTGTCACTTACATTTTGAAGCTGACCTGCAACCTCCCTGCGCTGTTCCATCAAATCATCCACATTTTCCTGTAATACCTCCGCCTTGACCGCCAGCCCTTGTAGCTCCTCCTTGGTCTCTAAAAGGTTTTTCGTCTTGGTTCGGAGCTCGTTTTCCATCTCACTTTCCTTCCTTTTCACAAGCTCCACCTCGCGCTTGACATCTTCCACCTCGCGGCGCTCCATCATCAACCGCTCGATCTCCGCGTCCTTCTTGGCCAGCACCTGCTTCTGCTTGGCCACAAGCGACATGAGAGCATCCATCTTGGCGGTCAGATTTTTGGTGTGCTTCTGAAAGTCTTGCTGACACTCCCTCAAACTAAGTTCCACCTCTCCCCGCGCTCTCTCCTCATACATTTTTTCCTCCTTGCAACGGTCGTTCGCCAGCACCAAGCGGCGATTCTCCAAATCAACCTTGTCGACACGGCCCTGTAGCTCCACCTTTTCAAGCTCCAGCGCTTGACGCTCCGCAACCCACTTCCGCCTCTCCACGACCGCCTCCTTCTCGAGCCTTTTCGTCTCGGCCTGCTCCTCTTTGAGGCGCTCGATAGCCGCCGCAGTCGCACCGAGCGCCACCTCTTTCTCCGCTCTAAACTCGTCCCGCTCTTTCTCCAACGCCCGAACCCTCTTCTTGTCGAATTTCTTGTTCTTGAGCTGCGCCTCCAAATCCATGATTAGCACCTTCTGGGAGTGTACAAGCGCGTCCCTGATATCCAGATCACGCTTCAGAGCCTCCACAGCCTGTCGCTGCAAGCGCAGCCGCTCCACGCTCTGCTGGATCCCCGCCAAATCCGACTCTTCCAACTCGTGCGCGCCCACAAACTCGGACACCTCGTACTGGGTACCATCCTCCCAATCTTCATTCTCCATCTCGATGTCCACCGTGCCGTCCCGATTTATAGTCACCCGCGTAGGGCTGCGCGATCCACTCTGCAAGCTCGCACTTTCAAACTCCCCGCCGGACAGCCCGCTCTCAAAAGACTCCATTCCAAACAAAGTCCCTTTTTACTTACTCTAAAACCCTTTGTAAAACCCACTGCCTCACCCCTAGATCCCCTCCCTATCCTCCACAATCGCGCCTCAATCCAAAATCTAGAAAACAAACATGACCACCACCCCACTTCGACCACTACATTGGGTTCTCAAAATCGGCTCACTCAAAGAATCCATCACCTTCTTCTCCAACGTCTTCAACTTTGGTGTCCACCGTCACGAGGAGTTTCCTGGTGGATGTGAGGCGACCTGCAACGGGCCATACGAAGGAGCCTGGTCAAAGACCATGGTTGGTCCGAAACCAAACGAGAGTTCAAACTTTGCACTCGAACTCACCTACAACTACGGCCTTTCTCAATACGAAAACGGGAACGATCTCCGCTTCATCGCGATACACGCCCGCGACTACGCGGCTCGCGCCAAACACCACAACTACCCACTTCATCCGTCCCCTGATAATCCCAATGACCTACTCATTAACTCGCCCGACGGCTACCCCTTCAAGCTCGTCAACACACCCTTCTTTTCCAACGAGGAATTCCTCTTCGTGTCGCTGCACGTGACAAACCTCGCCAAGGCCACCGAGTTTTACATCGAAAAGTTGAAAATGCAAGAATTTACCGACGTTCCCGGCGCCACGCCCGGCGGCCGCGTGCTAGGCTTCTCCAAAGCCGCTCCCAAGCTCGAGCTCGTGCAGCTCCCAGCCGACCACAAGCTGGACCACGCCAAGGCGATCGGGCGTTTGGCCGTCGAGACTCCGCCCGCGGAACCGGACCGCCTAGCCCAAAGACTTTCCGCCCCCCAAATCCTTCACGGCCCCTTCGCACTCCCTCCACACAACGAGCGAGTGGTCATTGTCAAGGACCCGGATGCCTATGAGGTCTGCTTTGTGGAGAAAATTGGCTACCTCAAATGTTGTAAGGCGGGTGACCCTGTGATTGATTTTGAAGCCCGCCAGGACAAGATAAACCATATAGAGCGACATGCCAAGCGCCAAAAGAAAATTTTGTAGAATCTTTCGATGTAGACTCGTAAATTATCTCTTTCTGAATTCTTTTCGTAATTCATGAGAGAAAACTCAAATGTATTACAACAAACCAACCATCCATTACCAACCCTCCACAGGGTACAAACGTTCTCTGAACAATCATTTGTTTGCACCAATTTCGGTTCTTGTTTTGGAACAACCTTCAATAACTGCACGGTGAATGGGTCTGCAGCAAGTTCTGGGTGGAATATGACACTGAATGGTTCACCAGTTTGTGGGTGAAATATTGAATGTTAAATATTGTGACTAAACTTGCACGCATCCGCAGACCTAGAGCATTCCCCGCGCTCGAACTCAAAGCATGGCTTCTTCGACTTTGCCGCCTTGGACACCTTCTTCTCTGGCACTGGGACCACTGGGACCTCTGGAACCCCTGGAACCTCAGCAAGGTTGTGGGAAAATTTGCAGTCCGCACCTCGCGCGCACTCACCACGCTTAAACTCAAAACACGGCTTGGAAGATTTCGGGTTGTTGGCGGGTTCCACCAAGCCAACATGAGAAAACTTGCAATCTGCACCCCTCTCGCATTCACCACGCTGAAATTCAAAACACGGCTTGGAAGATTTCGGCTTGTTGGCGGGTTCCACCAAGCCAACATGAGAAAACTTGCAATCTGCACCCCTCTCGCATTCACCACGCTGAAATTCAAAGCAAGGCTTGACAGACTGAAAAGAGACCTTTTCCTCATCCTCGGGCACCACCTCACCCGCCATCCGCTTCAGCGCATTCACGATCTCCAGGTGCGCCTTCTTGGGGTGGACCTTGCGGCAGCGCCGCCCCACCTTACAATTCCCCTGCAAAAACTGATAACAAAAGTTGTTCTGCCTTACACCTCGCACCTCCTTCACCTCAAGATGCACGAACCGACATCCACGCCCGTTCTTGCGGAAGCACTCCGCCGAGCCACCCTTCGCAAACTCGCGGCACACCTGCAGGGCCTTGCCGCTCGAGTCTCGCTTCTTCTCATTCTTCTTCTTCTTTTTGATGCAGGGCTTGCACCGGTTTGGCACGTTCTTCAGCCGTTTCGCCCTAAAGTACAACTGCTCCTTGGCGCTCCAAACGAAAGACTTTTTGCAGGCCTTACACTTGAGCTTCTTGTCCCCTTCCTGGAGTACCGGCTCAATAAGATCAATTTCCTTCGCGTGCTTCTTCTTCTGGTTTTCTACAACGTAACCATCCGCGCTGATCACGTCACGAGTGCGCTTCCTCTTGGCGTCCTCTAGGCTCGGCATGTTTACGAATTCAATTTAAAATTTTTTATTTTCGTACTTTTCTCGTACTTGTATCCAAAAACTCTTCCTCCAAACCCACTAAATCTAGAGCCAAATTAAGAACTCTTTCATCGATCTCGGGGAAGCAGTTTTAAAACTCAGAGAATCAAACGACCGGGACTGCCCGAACCACACCTCTTCGGTAACAAGGAAAAATTCGCCAACCAACAAACATAGTCCGTCTTAAAACACGTGCTGCTCGTCTCGAGCTTGACAAAGCCCTGGGCCCCCAAAACGTCGGTCTGAACCGGGCGGATCGCGCGATACGCACCCTCATCCGCAAAAATCGTAACAGATACCCGCTGCGGGCGAAACACACGCACAATCCGCTGCAAATACGCATCGTACTCCTCCAAATGCAAATTCGTCTCGAAGGACGCGTACGAATGTTCAAGCTCCGGCGTGATGTGCACCGTGAAAAAGTCCTCCCCATTTAGCGCATTCATCGAATACCCGCACGGCTCAAACATGTAGTCGTCAACCAAGGCGGTCTCCGGCAACAACCCCTGCAAACCGCTCGCCTTGAGCGCCCGCTTCCCGTCCGTCTTGCAACTCTGACTGCCGCCCTGCAGATGAAATAGCCTTAGCACCGTTGGGTCCAAGTCGTACATCATCACATTGAAATTCACGTCCGTCGAGTCCAAGGACGGCCTTTCATTGTAGTCCGCGACATAAATATTCCAGTGGTCGCCACACAAATCGCCCAGCTTGTAAGCACCCCCATCCAGATGCTCGCCAAACGGCCCAGTGATCTCCTTCGCAAAGTCCACCTCCTGCATGAAGCTCGTGTGAGGGTGCTGCTGCATGGACGGAAAGAGAAAGTTCTTCCGCATGTAGCCCAGCCACTCGAGTTCCATGCCGTGCGACCTGGCCTTCTCGAGCAGCAAGCTCACGCACTTGAGTAGCGTTGTCGTGCCGCACGTCTTAAGGAAGCATTTGTACGCGTACACGAAGAGGGAAGACTCGGACAGTACGAACGCGTCGCAAGCGTGGTTCTCAATTTTACTAAGAATTTTGCACTGCGCTAGACCCAGAATTTCATCCCAGTCTTGGCGAGTCAGCACGCGGAGCCCCCTGCCTTGGTCGGTGGACGCGTGATTCGGAACAAAGTCAACTTCAAGGATCTTCTCGGGGCCCTCGAAACTCGTATTTGCGATATCTGTCATTTCGCTAGAAATTTCTTCTTCACACCTCAGTATTTTACCCAAAAAATTTCCCAAAAACCTTCTTTTTCCCTCTCAAAGGTCTTTCTCGACGAAAATGGGTTTCAAAGACAAGGTGGTACTTGTGACAGGGTCTTCTAGAGGAATGGGAGCAGCTCTCGCAAAAGCTATCACCGCCCAAGGAGGCCTAGTTGTCATCAACGCAGCAAGCTCAATCGAAACAGGTACAGCGCTCGCAGCTTCGCTCCCCGGTGCGATATTCATTCAAGCAGACTGCTCCGATCCCGATCAGTGCAAGCAACTCGTTGCAAAAACCATCTCGCACTACAATCGCCTCGATCACCTCGTCCTCAACCATGGGATCAACAAGGTGGTCGACCACAAAGACCTGGACTCACTGGACGACGAGTTTATCCAAAAAGTATTTCAAGTCAATACCATGGCGCTACTCTACCTAACGAAGGCCGCCATGCCCCACCTGAAACGCGCGCAGGCGGAGTACGGCGACGCGTCTATCCTTGTCAACTCGTCCGTCGCCGGGTTAAGGCCTGTGGGCAGTTCCATCGCGTACGCCATGACCAAAGCCGCTGCAAATCACTTTGTCAAGCTCATCGCCAAGAGCCACGGCCCAGTGCGCTGCAATGCGGTCGCGCCGGGGCTGATTGAGACCGAACTTGCTGCGGACCTGGTCACGCACCTCAAGGGCTGGGTGGAGTCCGTGCAGCCGATCCCCAGAATTGGCCAGCCAGATGATGTTTCGGAGGTCATGATGTCCTTGCTCAACTTGCGTCACGTCACGGGCCAGGTCGTGGCGGTCGACGGCGGCAGTACATTAGTGGGTTAATTCTAGGAAAATATAAAGAATTCTGGTAAAATTGATTGGTTAAGTAAAAAAAATAGAGCAAGAGAAATGGTCGACAGGGAAAATTTTGGAAAAAAAAAAGAGTCCAAAATAGAGACTCGTCATTTATAGCGAAAGGATTTGGGAGGCTATTTTCTACTAGAGTATCAAGCTATTCTTGTCGAAAAGTTCGGCGGTGAATTCAAGTCAGATTTCATCTAGGTTGAAACATGGGGGTGAAGAAGGCCTCTTTAGAGTGTTAAAAGATGTATTTGCTATGAAAAACCCCAAAATGATTTTCTTCATTTCTCAAGTAGATTAGCAAATAAAGGATAGCCATACCTCGACAACAGGACCGAAAAAGCTCTCCATCATGGGCCCGAAGAAAGCCCGGATTAAGAGGAAACCCGGCTGCTGTAGCGCAATGTCCATGCCAACGCCCACAAGCGAGGATAGGATCCAAGCAGTGGCCTGCTCCTGCGAAAATTTCGCGCCGTACAGCAAGTTGATGTAACTCACAAAGAGTGTGCAGAGAATGACAAAGATGTAGGCCAGGAGGGAAGGCAGGTGCCTATAGGGCGCCTCCAGCTCCCAGTCCTCGAACTCGAGATGACGCTGGAGCTGCTCACGGGCACGCTTACTGCGGTACACTGCTTGCATCTTGACGGCAGCCTTGGTAAGGATCTTGAACTCTTTGAGGAGTTTTTCGCGCTCCGCCTTGGGGTCCTTTTCCTTTTCCCTTTCCCTTTCTTTCTTCTTCTTTTTCTTTTTCTTCTTTTTCTTCTTGGGACTACTTTCAACCTCCTTGGGACTACTTTCAACCTCCTGTGACTGTGATTGTGGAATTGGAATTTCGTCAACTTTTGAAACTTGCATCGTCTCAAAATTGGTTTCCTTTTCCCTAGTCTCAGTCCCAGTCTCAGTCTCAGTCTCAGTCTCAGTCTCAGTCTCAGGAGCAACCTTGTTTCGGACTTTGTTTTTCAACCTTTTCGTCTGGATTTTCGCGTCCTTCTTTTTTTTCTTTTCCTCCTTCTTCTTTTCACGCACCTTTTTCTCCATTTCTTTGCGCTCCTTGATGAGACGCGCCACGGAAGGCGAGTTCAACGCGTTGATAAATCGAAAGAGCGAGGGGAAAAGGACGGCCGCAGGGAGCATCATAACAGAACTCATGACACCGCTGATGAGAATCCCCCAAATTCCAATCGAGTAAGGGTCGTTCCCGAAAAACACCGCGCCCGTCGCGATCGCGCACATCATCTCGCAGAAAATAATCGTCAAACGCTGCTCCGGGACCAAATAGGCATAATCAACGAGCCTCGGCGCCATCAACTGCAGCCAAGGGTGCTCCGCTCGGAAGGAGTGCGCGAGTCTTGAGCAGAAGCGCGCCTTCTTTGGGGGCTCGTCCCGGATCTCGCCGTGCTTGATGAACTCGCGGTACCTAAATTGGCGGAGTTTCTTGCGCATTCGGCGCGTGCGGATGCACATAAAGCAGAAGCTAAAGAGATACAAGCCCGTCATCCCGCTCACAATCCAGAAAGCCACCGCGGAGGAAAAGTCGAGCTCTAAAAGCAAAGCCGCGTCGCCAATCGGGTCGACAAAGTTCATCTCTGGGAGCGCAACTGTGGTGAACGTGCCTGCAAAGTCACTAAAGTGAATGGTTTTGCAATAAAGGATAATCTCGTCTTGCTTGACGCGGTAGCCCATGGCAACGACGCCCGTGGTACTCCAGTTCCCCAAATCGTTGTCCCAATAGCTGCAAGCGACTGCATTTAAATCTGTCGTCACGGGTAGCGTCATGGTGAACTGCACGGGTTTTTGCATCGTGCCCGTTTCCAGCAAATTCCCATCCGCAGTCTGGAGCTCGAGCGAGGAGACCTGGCTGAGCATCCCGTCCGAGCCGGCGTTTTCGTGGGCGTGTGGGTTGAAGTTCCACTCCACTGCCTGCATGCCGATATTCCCAAGGTTTTGAGAGTCTCCCACGCCAAAGTCTTTGGGGAACGAGACGGAACCGCTCGCCGTCTTGGTCGAAGCGCCCTGGATGCTACTCTGGTCATGCTTCTGGGTGGCCAACTTGAAGGAATTTGTGTCCATCCCGATGGCGGGCTCCCCTGGGAGCGCATCAGCCGTGACCGCGCCCGAGACACCGTTTATCGCGCCTCGGACATTGGTAATTGTCTCGTCAGCCTTGTCGATGAGGTCTTGTTCGGTAAGCTCCTCCTCCTGCAGAAATCTTAGACGGCGCACCCGACGCCCACCCCGCTTGGCCGCAAGCAACCCTGCGACCTTATCCACGCCGCCAGCCTGGGCCAGACTTGACACGGTACTGGCGATGCTCCGGCCCGTTTCGAGGTTCATAAAGACTGGCGCGTTACTAGATTCACCATTCGACGAGGTCCCGGCGCCGACCAAATTTGTAACCATCTCAAAGGCCTTCTTCTGTGTCTCCTCGTTCACCTCGTCCGGAGAGCTCAAGACCGCGGCCAGACCACCCGCGGCCTGCTCCATGCCCTGCTCCGATACGTCCTGCTGCGCAGTCATGTTGAGCATGCTATTGACCATGTCCTCGCGCAGCTTGGCCCGGCGCGCGATCACCTCGGCGCTCTTCCCGCAGGATTCCCCAGCCCAGCCTTGATCACACTCGCAAAACACAGTACACGAGACATCCGATTTCTTGCATTCGTCTTTGCTCTTCACGCACGTCCCGTGTCCGCTGCAGCTCCGCACACTCCCGTCACTCAAGGGTCGACTGCCCGGGCAGAGCTTGTCCGGTTCAGGCGGGCGCGTTGGTGCCATCGTGGGCTGCGGAGGCATCGTGGGTGCCGAAATGTCCACGGGCGACAGACTTGGAGAAGACGTCCTTATCTCAATCTCGCACTCGTCGCCCTCCCAGAACGGGAAGCACTCGCACGCCGCTGTGCCGTCCTCGAGGCACGCACCATTCGCGCCGCAGTCTAAGCCTGCTCGTTCGCACGCGTTCTCATCCTGTAAAATGTCCGCCAACGCGCCCACCGTGGAGAAGAGCTGCGAGGGGTTGTTCTCCTCCACACTACTCCCCAAGAGATCCCCGCTGAACGACTCGGCGAGGTCCA
>JACKZZ010020702.1_pt1 | contig 11476 bp, 8 predicted proteins | sample 8027871 | NCBI WGS metagenome assembly JACKZZ01 (sample SAMN15724774, study PRJNA655200) | protist metagenome | isolation source: fluorescence activated cell sorting (FACS) single amplified genomes of... | place: USA: West Boothbay Harbor, Gulf of Maine | collected 2000-07-19
GCGACTATAAGAGCACTTACCTGGTAGCGGGCGCTCAGGGGCAGAAAATGGGTTTTATTCATATTTACGAGGATACAAACCCAGGCACCAACGTGATCGAGCAGGTAGGGCCTCCATCTTTGCAAGGATATCCATCCGGACGGTCGAACAGGTAAGTCTACGTTGGTGATCATGATGTTTCTGTTTCCTCTTTTTCTGTTTTCTCTTTTGTTTACAAGTTACAACTTACATGTGAGGTTGAAATCGGTATGGCGACCTTTCTCTCTCAGGGCTCGTCTGGTTGGGCTCAATCGGAAGTTACCGAACGTGTGAGTGCGGGCAACAATGTTCGACCAGTGCTGACTGTAGTAATGCGTTTCGATAAATCCTCGAACACGTATACGGAGATGGACTGTGGCAAGCCTTCCGAGGGGCAGTGCCGCTTCGATCCTGGGACGGATGTAACGTTGAGTTTGGGGGAGTGGGCGCAAGCAGGTGGTGCCGAGTGGGAGGACGCTAGCTATATAAACAGCGAAGGGGCCGGAGAAAACGGCTTCGCGGATAAACCGCACAAAAAGCCGCTGTTGCGGGTCACAGGTAGGGGCAGGCAACGGCCTCACGGATAAACTGCACAAAAAGCCGCTATTGCGGGTCACAGGTAAGGAGTCGTCGGGGGAACCGTAACGGTGACTGCTAGACCAACTTGAATATCTCAAACAGAAAGAAGTAGTAATATCAAGACCTCCTGAATCCTCACAGGTATGGAAATTGTGATCACCTACTCTCCTCAGGCATGGAAATCGTGATTAAGGTCACTTATTTCGCAACCAAGTTTCTGGATACGGACTACGGGCTTCCCGAAGGCGTGGTTGCCCAAGTAACAGTTTTAGCCAAAAAAGACTGGACTAGTCGTCAAGTAGTATCCTACGGGGCGGTACCATATGCTGCTGGGAACTCAGGGGTAGCAAATTCCCGCTTCCGCTACATGTACGGCATGCGCTTCGTCTTCAAGGAGGGCAGTAAGGGAAAATTCGGGTACTTCGTTCCCTTGGCGTTCGGTGCCCTCCTAGCTGTGATTAGTGTGTATCTAAGAGGAGTTAACCTGTTTCTTAGGATATTCGCGACTCATGCTCTCGGGGACACGAGTCGTGCGTATTCCCGTGCGCAACGCGAGATCATGAATATGGATCGGGATAGTCAGCAGATCGGACCAGCCAAGCTTCTTATAGCGGCAGCTGCGTTTAAGAGTTTGATAGCATCGGCGGATCCTGTTAAGGGCAAGAGGGTGATCGACGGTAAAGAAACTCTTACGGAGATGGGCGTTCACGACCTCTTCATCAATCTTTTTCAGGATATTTTAGAAGAACACGACATCGAGAAGTTTGCCCGGATTACGTATGATTCGATAGCGAGCTGCGAGAATTTCGGGGAGAGACTGGATCTTAGAGCTGGGAAGGCGCAGAGAGGGCACATGGAGAAATACGAAGAGCTCACGACGAAGGGAGCTCCAGTCGGGGTCGACCTACAGGCTTTTATGTTTTCAGCCTGCAAGGGAGAGGTCTTCGATCTCACGCAGTTCTCACACTTATTCGCGAGTGGAATGATGGACCGTGCGGGTTGTTTGGAAGTTATATTTGGGGAATCAGATACTTTGTTGATGAAGCGGATATCGACCCTGGAACGGGCTCAACAACGCCTAGATAATGGTGGCGAACTCCTAAAGAAGGAAAAAGAGGAGGAGGAAGATAATGACAAGGAATAGCCTTACAATGGCGGCGAGCTCCTAAAGAAGGAAAAAGAGGAAGAAGAGGATAATGACAAGGAATAGGGGGGAGGGCTCTTGAAAAAGGAGGAGGAGGAGGACAACGACAAGGAATAGCCGTACAATGGTGGCGAACTTTTGAAGAAGGAAAAAGAAGAGGAAGAGGATAATGATAAGGAGTAACCACGGTGGACAACGGGGCCACACAACCAACCCTTACGATATGATTTGTTTATTGAACCAACTATCATTGACATTCCAAGAATTTACGACGCGAGTAGTCACAGTGCATTTCAGTCTGCTACGCCCCACTTCCTGAGGAAACCCGGGGCGACAGCGGTGCAGCATAAGCCTGCAGATTTCGTGCGATTTGTTGTTGATGACTTTCAGAGAAAACCGAGACTTCGTGATTTCGTGGCGGAGAGAACTCCCGCAGTATTAACCATGTTTTTCAGAACCACGATATTACCCGTGATGCGGCCGGACGCTGATGTGTCATTGGCTGCGTTTATTCGAGACTCCCACACACCTTCTTGTTCACCCCGGCGTATTCATACCGAGTTGTGAGTGTTTCGGGATAGATTCGGGACTCCATTCTTATAACCCTCCTACCAACGGCTACAACGATAGCTACCTAGTTTTTCTGTTCACATCACCTCCTCCTCAGAGCCTCCTCATCGCGGCGCCTTCTTGAGCTTCATAGTGACTACGACACTTCATTGTGACTACGACTAGCAGCTTTCCGAAAATTCAGAAGTGTTTTTTCCAAGTGTGACTAGCCCCACTGATCTAGAGTTGTCAGACTTCTTCAGTTAGTACATCCGATTCCTCCAACAAGATGTCGAGTCCTCTGTCCAACATGTCCCGTAACCAGAAGCGGCTGGCCTTTCTTGCGATTGGTCTGGCTTCGTCGTACGCGGTCCTCAAATGGGTTCCCCGTCAACTTGTACCAGCTCTCATGTACCTCACCCGCAATTACCACGATCCGTTTTTCGGCCAAGAATTCCATCTCAAATCCCTGGTCGTCAAACTCCTCCAAGGTCAACAGCAAACGCAGCAACGGGAGAAGGAATCCAACGTTTCGGGCCCGGCCTCGGTTTTGTGGCAGCGGCAGTTGGGGCACGGCCAAAAGTCAGCTACGCCCGCGGAGGCCGCTAAGAAGATCGAATGGAGGATCGAGTTATTTCAGTACAACAACGTGAAGGACCAGGTTGCTCCGCAGAGAGGTTTTTTGTTGTTGCCGCGGGTGTTAGCTTCGGGAGAGAAGGAGAATCAAGTCAAGAAGTTGTGGGTAGTTTACGGAGGGAATGCTATGCTGGCCCTGGATTGGTTGGATATCTTTCAGGAGATGACCTCAAAATTTGAGGGGGAGAGTTTGCGGGGTTTACTCAAAAGCCCGTTAATCCCGCAAAAGGGAGGGTTATATAAAGCGATCGGGGATCATGTTCAGGGGGAGGATCCCGCGACGCTCGACCTGGAAAGGGTGAACGGGTTGATCGAGAGGGGGAAGGTGTCAACCGGTTTCGTCCTCTTAGACTACCCCGGTTATGGTTTGAATCAGGAAGGAGACCAGTTTCCGAGTCAGGATACGATATACAACTCGACGGTTTCTGCGTTGGACCATGTGAGGAGGAGGATGGAGGGGGAGGACGCTGCAGTTCAATTCTCCGCAATCGGCCATTCTATCGGATGTGCCGCAGTTTTGGATTTCCAAAAAAGGCAGGTGTCCGCTTTGACCAATGGAACGGTTTCTGGAGGTCCGCCTCCTATCGTATTCCACGATTTGATCCTCAGCGCTCCTTTTACGAGTATAACGGATATGGGAAGACAGTTGTTCGGGAAATGGCTCCCGAAGGGTGTTTTAGACCATCTTATCCCGGGGGATCATGCGTGGCGGAATGATGAGGCGTTGAAAATCATAAGCGAATCCATTGAAAACCTCCAGAAAAAGAGCGGAAGCGACGGAGGCAAGAACAACACAACCCTTTCACTCCCAGGTGTTGGAGGCCAGGTTATGTTCCCGCGGGTGCGGTTTACGCATGGGTTGTGGGACACCATCTGTCCGCATTGGATGAGCAAGCGGTTGATTAAGGACGCAGGCTCTGAGGCGGGATGCGAACACGTCTCCTGGAAGAACACGGGACACAACGACCTGCTCGACCGGGCTCATCGGTTGTACTCGACTTGGATCTTTCTGGAGAGCCAGGGGGAGTCCAAACTGTGAGGAGGGAGCAGGGTTTGTTGACCGGGGAAGGATTATTAACACATTCGAATTTCGAGACACAAGGTGCCTATTTACACTGTCTCGGATTCAATTCAGAGCATACTCGTTCAGAGCATACTACTACTGAATTCCCGCCTGCTGCCAAACAGGGCGCCGCTAACCCTCGAGGAAGGAACCTCGTACCCCGCGTACGCTTCCTGTCCAAATTCCAAACAAAAATGGGGTGTTCTCAACCAGATAAGTTTTGTAGTTTAAGTCTGTTTTCCTTAAAGTTGCAAGCTTCCTGTAGCTCTGCAATTCCACTAAAAAGCACACGTTTGGACTCTAGCAAAGCCTTTACAGGTGGACTCGAGTTTAGCAGCCTTACTTAGCTTAAACGTTGAGGTAGTCCACCACTACCACTACTAGTCCACTATTGTCTTAAACGATGAACAGTCTTCTCAGTCGCCTGAGTTCGCCGCCCAGATTAGGGGGTCCCCTCGTCAAAAGGGATGAGCCCCCCGCCAAAGTTCCCTCCGAGCAAAACCGCGCGTTGCTTCCCGACGACTGCACTCCAAGTCTCTACGACCTCAAACTGGAGCCGGACCTGGACAAACTGACCTTCTCCGGGTCGGTTGGGATCACTCTCTCCTGCGATGTCGCCACCTCCGAGATCTGGCTCCATGCCCGGGACGTGGCCTTTCCCTCGGTCGAGTTCCACTTGCTGACGGACATCCCTGCTGGGCCGAATCATGTGGAAACAAGGTATGGGAGTGCGAGAAGGATTCAATCAACGGAAGTCGCGTTTATTAGGGATAATGATATGGTACGGATCTTCCTTCCAGAAGTCTTACCCGTTGGGAAGGACATCGGTGTCCTCTATATTCCGCGGTTTTATGGGGAGATTAACAACAGTATGGCCGGTTTCTATAGGAATCAATACCAAGACGACAATGGAAAACCGAGGTATCTCGCTGCTACGCATTTCGAACCGATTGACGCAAGGAGAGCTTTTCCCTGTTTTGATGAGCCTGCTCATAAAGCGGTGTTTGAGATCACGATTACGGTTAGCGATCCGAAGCTTACCGCGATTAGTTGTATGCTAGAGAAGCGGCGGACTCAATTGGGAAACGGGAGGGTGGAATTTGAGTTTATGCCCACGCCTAAGATGTCAACCTACATTGTGGCGTGGGCCGTTGGAGAACTCGACTTCGTTCAAACCACCCTCGGGGAGGGGAATCCTTCGACGGTTATGAGATGCTTCTGTACCCAAGGTCTCGGGAAAGTGAAGAAGCTGAATCTCGCTTTATCGGTCGCGAAAGCCTCTCTAGAATGGTATAACCAGTTTTTTGGAGTAAAGGACCTTGGTTTCGAGTTACCAAAACTCGACTGCATAGCTTTACCAGATTTCCCAATCGGAGCAATGGAAAACTGGGGACTGGTGACCTACCGGGAGATCCTGATGCTGGCTGACGAGAAAACGGTGTCTACGACCGTAAAACAACGATTAGCCGGGGTTATAGCACACGAATTTGCGCACATGTGGTTCGGAAACCTGGTTACGATGGAATGGTGGGACGATTTGTGGCTCAAGGTAAGTCTACGAACACTGGAAAACGAAGGATGATAAATCACGATGTGTCATGTGGTTGGATGTGATAGTAATTGTACCGTTTACCGTGACTCTGAGAGTGCCTAATCATTTCTCTTTCCCTCCTCCAGGAGGGTTTCGCCACTTTCATGGCAGCTCTTTGTATCGACGCCCTCTACCCCGACTGGCACTACTGGGAGAATTTCGTGGCTTCGACGCAGTCTGGGGCTTTGAATTTGGACGGTCTCCGCTCTTCCCACCCCATCCAAGTCCCAATCGCCCGCGGAGACGCCGTAATGGAGATCTTCGATGCCATATCGTATTCGAAGGGAAGCTCTGTTATTAGGATGGTATATGCTACATTAGGTCACAAACACTTTCAAGATGGGATCCGGAACTACATGATAAAACACCGGTATGGGAATACCGAGACGTTGGATTTGTGGCGAGCCTGGGAGCAGGTCTCGGGTATGGAGATCTCCCAGCTCATGTCGGGGTGGACGGAGAAGATGGGTTACCCCCTGCTCATGGTCTCCAAAATCGAAAAAAGAGGAGATATTAAAGTGGAAGGAGAAATCCTCGGGATAGATATCAGCCAGAAATGGTACTTAGCGGATAATTCCACGGAGGTTGGGGATGAGACTGCGCAGTGGATAGTGCCGCTGTTGATTGCGACGAGTGAGCACGACAAAGACTATTGTAAGAGCCCCTCAAATGTTAAGTTGATGAAGGAGAAAAATATGACTATGGCTTTAGATGCTTGTCGGTGGGTCAAATTAAACGCTCGCCAATGGGTTCCTATGAGGGTCCAGTACTCAGATGAATTACTGAACTGCTTGACTAATGCGATCCGCATGGGAGAACTCTGCAGCGAGGACAGGATCGGGCTGTTAGGCGACACCTTCCAATTGTGTAAGTCGGGGCACTATTCTGACGTAAGCGCGGTTATAAAGCTTTTAAGCGCTTATAAGAATGAGAGGAACGCTAATGTTTACGGAAAAGTGTCTGCTGCGTTAGATGGTCTAGACTTTTTCTTTTCTATGGCTGACGACGGCGCCGACACCGTCCTCGAGCTCGCCAGCCCCAACCGCCTCTACGCCTGGTTCAAGCGGTTCGCCGGGTCTTTATTGGATGGACCGTTGAACGCTCTAGGTTGGAATCATAGACCACAGGATACCGATTTGACGAAACAGATGAGGGGACAAGTTATACAACTAGCGGCGTCCTTTAGGTATGATGACCCCAGCATCCGCGTTGAAGCAAATAGGCGGTTTAACGCTTGGGTGGATGACCCGAATACGCCTTTGTTACCAGACGATTATAAGGCTCCGGTTTTTGAAATCGTCCTGCAAGACCCCCAAAACCTCGCTAATGCCTTTGAGACCCTCCTCGATTTGATGGCAAATTCTCCGTCGCTGCAGATCTCTCATCGGTCTATGATTAGACGTTCTTTAGGGAAGGTACCGGATATGGGTCTTAAGAGGCGTTATTTGGACTTGTTGATCCCCCTTTCGTCGGACCCGATGGACTCCATTGTGAAACTCCAAGACATCTCGGTCCCGTTTGCCAGTGTTAGCGGCAGTGGAAAGGCCGGAAACGATCTAGCCTGGCAGTGGATCCAGCAAAATTGGGATACGTTGTGGGAGAAACGGAAGGCGTGGGAGAGCAGTCTGTTGAGAGATTGTGTGACCTGTGCGTGTATTGGTAGCAGTAAGGAGAGGGCTGAGGGGATTGCGGGGTTTTTTACCCCTGAGAGGAGGCGGATGAGCCCCCAGATCGACCGTACAATTAAGCAGGCTATTGAAAAGACTCAGCTCAACGCTGCCTTCGTCCTGCGGGTTAAATCAAGCCCGACGGTGGGAGAACAGAGCTTTTGGGAGCAGTACTCGATCTAGGGAGGGTCAGAGGCTTGGGGGCAGTACTCGACTCAATGAGGCTGCGGGAAGAAGATTCAAAATTTATCCGTTGCATAGATTTCCGTTGATTTGTACGTGCATGGCATCCACAAATAAAAATCCTGATTCCAACCAAGAATCTCCCAGATAAGCGTTGACCTTACGCGTCAACACCATTGGTTTCCGAAGGCTGATTGTTCTCGGTGGGGTGTAACCGCTGCATCGAAATTTCAGGAAGGTCGTAATTCCTTCCTGCGAAGGGTAAGGCTTCTAAGACTTCGACGGAACATTTAACTTGTCCCGCGCGATTTACTCGTGTAGCTTATTGAGACGTGTAAGTTGTAAGCTAGCTATTCACTAAAATCATGCTGAAATATCTTCCGCTTCTCGGCGCCACCTCTGTGGTCGCCACCGATGCCAAACTCCCTGCTCTCCAACCGGTTGTGATGTGGCATGGGATGGGAGACAATTGCTGCCTCCCCTTCTCCATGGGGATGGTGAAGAGGGTTATTGAGGAGGCGGCTAAGAATACTGGCCATTCTATCTATGTGCACAGCGTCGAGGTCGGTCCTAATCCGGCTGTAGATGAGTTTGAGGGTTTCTTCGGTTATGTGCCCTCCCAATTAAGCGCTCAATGTGAGAAACTCAAGAAGATCCCCGAATTAGCCGACGGATTTACCGCTATCGGTTTCTCTCAGGGCGGTCCTCTGATTAGGGGGCTGATTCAGACCTGTGACGGGCTGAAAGCGAAGCAACTAATTACGTTCGGCGGACCCCACAATGGGGTGATGAATATTCCGGGCTGCCTGGGTCCCAATGCCAGTTACTGTCAGATGATGGCGGAAATGCTCGCAAAAGGAGCCTACCTTCCCGGGGTCAGGGACGTCTCCGTCCAAGCTCAATACTTCCGATCCCCCCTCCAAAAGGACGCTTATGAGGCCAACAACGTGTTTTTGGCCGATATTAATAACGAGAGACCGGCGATGGTGGGGGACTCGGTGGAGGCGGTTGCGGATAGGGGGCGGAGGCAATCTCATGCGGACAAAATGGTCGCTCTCGACCGCTTCGTCATGATCAAGTTCACCCAGGACAGCGTCGTGGTTCCCAAGGAGTCCGCGCACTTCGGCTCCTTTCCGTGGGGGAGTATTGATAGGAGTGAATTGCAAAGGGCGAACGAAACTGATGCTTATAGGGCTGATCTTATTGGCCTCCAGACCATGGACAAAGCCGGAAAACTCATCTTCAAGGACTGCCCTGGGGAGCACATGCAGTTTTCCATGGACTATTTGAGGAAGGAGGTTTTGGAGCCGTACGTGCTCCCGAGTGGAACGAAATTGGCGCCGATTGAGGGAGAGTTTAGGATGCCGATTCACGGGAAGACTAGTTCCTCGGAGGTGGAACAGACCATGTACATCTAAGTTGGTTGAAGCTAGGGAGAGGTCTGGATTTTGACCGAATTCCCTCGAGGGACGTAGGGTTCCTCGAACGAGGCTGTTTCGCAATCGTAGTTATAATTATGTACAGACTTTTTGAATTGCACTCAAGTTTCAGAATTGTATAGCATCGCTAGCACTAAATCGTTTCACCGAATCGTTTCGGCCTGTATTATAACCCGCTCTGTGGAGGAAAGTTGGATCCGCGGAGGATGACATCGCAAATCTCGCACGCTTCGCGCCGGAGTGTCGAAAGGCACGAGCCTTGGTTGCTCCGCGAGCTACTTTTTGAATTGTTGATCGGAACCTCTCTGCGCTGTCGTCCCCCTATTCGGGGACGCGACACCTACACGCCGTGGACTAAGACCTGGGTTTTGTTCACTACCAGTGGCGACACGCGGAAGAAGGGAGGGTGAGTTTGTGAGAAGGTGAACCTCGCAGAGGACGGGAGCAGATAACCATAAGCATCGCGGGGGACGCAGAACCAGGTAAATCCTTCTTACCAGCAAGGGAAGCGAGTGTGAAGAGTACCTTCTCTTCCAATTCCTTGCCCGCGTCTGTAGAAGTTTTTTTGTCAAATTGTGAACTCAGACTGTACAGAAGCTTTGAAACACACTTCATTGTTAAGTTGATTAACTAAGTGGACTTATGTAAGCAAACTCACCCTCGAAATGCCTGATTCTGCTGACTCTCCGGATCCCCCGACCGCTATCCTGTTTCTGCACTATGGGGACCTGTGCGCGAACTGGAATGTACGGATCCTTGGGCATCTAAGACACCTCCTTGCGGAAAAGGATTTCGGGCCCACGGTCAAAATCATCGGGGTTGACGCCCGGAAGACCACGTTCGACGTAGGACGAGGCTTGACTCCAGTGGCAGCAGGCTCAGCTGAACCCGGGGCTTCTTCGCCATCCTCTTCACCGTCAAAGTCTCTGAAGATTCAGAATCTGGATTGCCCTACTGTGGGTAGCCTTCTCGGACTCCGTTCCCCCGAAACCCTCTCAGCTTACGAGGATTCAGTCTGTCAAGAGGATCTTAATCGTTTCGTCATCCTGCTCGTAAACCGCGTCTCGGATGCGCAATCCCCGGTTTTGCTGAAGTTCACCCACTCTCTGCTACAATTGTGCTCAGTCTTGGGGATTCCGATGGTGAACGGCCCGAAATCCCTCACTTATGGCTGGAGCAAAGCCCTACAATCTGCGGCGGTGGATCGTGCGCTAACGAAGCTGTATCAGCGCAGTGGAAACCCCGGACAGCGGCAATTCGTCCCCAAGTCGACCATGGTACGGGTGGCGGAAGATGCTGAATCCGATCCTCTGAACTCCCTTCTATCAGCTTGCTCCCAGGTCGGGTATCCGGTACTCCTAAAACCGAATTCCGGGGGTATGGGGAAGGGAATCACCCTTGTGAAGACGGAAAATGATCTGCGGGGGATGTGCGATAAAGCGGGAGGAGCTCACGCTTTTCTCTCCGCGAAGTCCACTGACGGGGTCGTTCTTGTCCAAAAATATCACTCGAACGGGACGTTTGTGCGAGTGTTTCACGTGGATCGGGGCCGAAAGATAGTTGCGTCAGTTGAGGTGAGGAACGATCTCAACGCTACGGGCACAACCGCAACTCCGGACTTCAACGCCTGCGTCTGCAACCCGGATTTGACGTTAACACACTTTCCCGTGTCGGACCAAATCGAAGCGGAAGTCCGGGCTATAGCGGACGCCTGCGAGCAGGATTGTGGCAGCATCGAGTTTTTCTTGGAGCAAACGTCGACGACCCAAGTCTTAACAGAAGGAGAAGATGGCAACGCTGGTGCTGCAGTCCCGGGCGTCCCTCTGCCGTGCTATTTCGACGTGAACATGCTTACGACGTTTCCCCAGAAGCAGGATGTCCGAGACTGGCCGGCGGATTGGCCAGAACCGGAAGAGTACGTGGGCAAATATTGTCGGCTACTGGCTGTCGGTCAGTATACCCTCGTCGCAATCAACGCAGTTCGCGGATCGTTTAACCAGAGGATGGCGCAGTTGAAGTAACTCGGGGCTCTTTTAACCAGCGGATGGCGCAGCTTAAGTAGTTAGCCAGCGGATGGCGCAGCTGAAGTAGTTAACCAGCAAGTGGCATAGCCGAGGTATAACGGACCAATTCAACGGGCAGCCTTCGGCGATAGATTGTTCTCTAAACGGTTTTAGTAACGTGCGGTCGGTCTAGTAGCAGTCTGGAGGCGGTTAGCGGACCCCACTTCTGTATTAGAAGCGCGTATGATTCCAAATCACGGTCACGTCTAGCAGACAGATAGCCAGGCCTTCATGACGATTTATGGAACTCAATTTTGTGGCATTCAGGCCGTACTGAAGATCGTATCAGCGTTTTCACGATCTAATTTTACGCGGCTGGGCTCCTCTAATTTTACGCGGCTGGGCTCCTCAGTTTCCGATAGAGCCACCATGTCCGTTCCCTCCGAATCCGAACCCAAGCCCAAGCCTGTCGCTACCACGGTCCTTCTGAAGGGCTTCGCCACGAATTTCGACCGGCCCCTGAATGGGACGCAGCTGAATTCTGTGGTGGATCAGGCCGTGAAACACCTCCAAACACCCATCGAAATAACCAGAATCGCGTGGG
>JACKZZ010008850.1_pt1 | contig 11469 bp, 2 predicted proteins | sample 8027871 | NCBI WGS metagenome assembly JACKZZ01 (sample SAMN15724774, study PRJNA655200) | protist metagenome | isolation source: fluorescence activated cell sorting (FACS) single amplified genomes of... | place: USA: West Boothbay Harbor, Gulf of Maine | collected 2000-07-19
AAAGGTTGGAGATTTTGTCAAATTTGCGGAGGATCTAAGCCCTGGGATGAATCGCCCTGAAGGATTTGGCGTTGTTACGGCTGTACATGATCTGAATTACGTCGTGAAGGGAATAATTGAGGGCGTGTCGTTCAAAGTCCCTCTTCGGGACTTGGCGAAGGTACCGCGGGAAGGAATGCTTCTGTCAGAGCGCCAGCTTCAGCAACGGCGCAATGATGACAACAATGCCGATGCTGAGGACAATGATGATGCTGCTGTTCCGTATGCCGTGTCCCTCGTTACTGCGCTGAAACAAAATAAGCAAGGCTGTCGTCGCCGTGAGTTGTATCCGGAACTCATGGGTAAGCAGCTCACGGAAGACGCGAAGATTCGCGTAGCGATCGACAACGAATTTTTTCATTTTTTGAAAAGCTCAGCAAAGAATGTTTCTCTTCATACGCTCGCACATGTTTGGGATATCTCACGGCAGCAACTGAATCGCATCCTTCACTTCGCACGGCGCGCACAATTTGTCTTTCACCGAAGGAAGGGGAAAAAGCAGCGGCGCACGATCATCACAGACGCTGCTTTGGCGGCAGAAAGGTTGACCCCACTTCATTTCTATTTGCAAAAACACGCGGGTGAAGAGAAGATGACTGCAGTGGAGAGGAAGGCAATGGAGCAACGGTTAATAACAAAGTGGCAAAGACTTCATGCAGACGAGCGGGAACGGTACAAATTTGCGTCGCGTTCGGCAATGGCTGCTCATCCTTTTATTGAACGGTGGCTGTTGTGCGAGCTCAAATGTGATCCCCATGCTTCTTTCGTGCAATTAGCTAACTCCATTGGCAACTGGTGCAGCGCAAACACAATTCAAAGGTGGTGGAATTCTTCTGTGACGGCTGTACTGCTTGGGCAACGTTTTATTCCTTTGCTGTCTGAACGGCAACGACGCGCACATGTTGACTTTGCACTTCATGTAAAGAACAATTGGGGCCGCGGTCGGGATCGGCGAAAACGTATACTTTGGGTGCATTGGGATGAAAAGTGGTTTTGGGGGTACCTGTTACGGAAAAGGGCAAAATTGGATAGGGCTCGTGGTCTTACGCAGCGCGGCGTCAAGATAAAAAACAAACAACACGTGCCGAAGGCAATGTTTGTATGTTTTTCTGCGTATGCATTCATTGGAAATCCCCTGAATGGTGGCGATGGTATCAAGCTTGGGATGGTCCGGGCGAAAAAGGCAAAACTCAACCAGCGTGATATCCGTGAAAGAGTCGATGATCCCGTTTCAGGAACATATACATTCTCTGGGCCAGTGCTGCGAAAGAAAGGTGATGTGCGGATGGTCGATGCGAACGTTTCTGGTTCCTCCCAAGGGACACTGCAGGCCCCCAAGTTCGACCTCAAATCTGTCTTTGTGGACCATCTGATCCCCATGCTGCGCGAAATTACAGGTCCTGGTGGTTCGTATGAGAATTACGATGTTATCATCCAAGGTGACAACGCGGGCCCTCACCGGGAAGGCGTGTTCTCCGCGACGATGCAAAGATGCATCCAAGATATCAACCGTGAGCTTGGCGGCCGTGCGCGATGGATGTGGGAGCCACAGGCCCCCCATATGCCTCACAGCAATGTTTGCGACTTAGCACTGTTTCCATCTTTGTCAAAACGAGTTCAGCGCCTTGCCAGAAAAAAGTTCAAAGGTAAACAGAGGGTGCTGTCTACGTCGGAAATTGAAGAATGTGTTCTGGGTGCTTGGAAGGCATATGAAAGTTGCAAGGTTGCACGGACTTTTCTTCAGGCTTACTTGATGATGGACAAGGTAATCCAGGAAAAGGGTGACACTGGGTTTCTAACTGGTGGGAGTTTTCATTTTGGGGTGGGTCCTAATTATGTTGACACTGATAAAGGTGTTCGTCGAAAAAAGAAAAAATAATTCTAAGTATTTACGCATAATATTTCATGCATTATTCAATATGTACTGAATTTTAAAATATTTACAAGAAAGTATTATTTATATTTCAAAATAAGTGGTTTTTAATATCAAAAAATAATTTATTACCAAAACGATCGAAAATGACATTCGCATGATCCAATAATGCCTACATTAATAAATTTGGCATGTATTTACTCTTAGTTAGTTATGTACAAATTTGTATGATAAAAATATTTGAATGTATATGAGTATTATATTTGATAATAATCTGGCTAAAGTGTTTATTTGCTTTTTTTGTTATAAAACAATGATAATTTTACTTATCAAGATATTTTCTTACCTTTTAAATAACGATTTCGTTAAAATATGAAAATATTATAATATTGGTCATAAAATCAAATCACATGCATTTTTGTGCGTCACGGCAAAGTATGGTTTCACAACATATTGAATATTTTTCAATAATTTTATGTTTATTTTTCTAAATTTGTTGTTGAGAAATTATTTATAAAAGTGTGAAAGTGATATTCATATAGACTTTTCGCGAATACATTTTGTATAAAGTAAATATATATAATTTTCATTTTTTCTCATACAAAATAACAGTTTACACTTCTTCGTAAAAAGGCCCAAAAATCGAAAGTTCGAAAATGCGGATACCTCATTAAAAAAGTGCCCTGTATGTTTTTTCCCCTTTGGGGGTGTAAAAAAAAGACCACTGATTTTTTAAGTATGTAAATAGACACATTAAAAGAAAAAAAAGCGATGTAACATTTCGCGTGACATGGACTCCTTCGTACATACAACATAAATAATAATAATAAATAATATGTATTTAGGTGATGATAGGTGACATACTAACGACATGTGACATAATAAAATAACTTAGAAAATCACTGTTATTATTTATTAGGTAAATAAATATTAAAAAAATTATTTACATATTATTTATCATGTTATAATTTTTTTTCTCTTTCGAGATTCACGAAAATGGATTTTTCTACAACATATTAAATGATACGATTTGGTCCGAGCAATTTTCCAAAATGAGAAATCCTCGTATATATTATTTTTACTTATATACGAGTATATAAAATAATAATACGAGTAATAATAACATAGCAACATACCTTACCTTATTAGTTAATAATAATAACATGTACATAACACGTAGAGATTTTTACCCTTATTTCAAAATCATTATTTTATTTTATTATTCATTTGGATAAAGTAAGGCACTGACTATAATAATAGGTAATAAAGTAAGGCAACTAACTGTAGTTAACATAGTTAGTTCGTTAACATGATAACTAACATGGTTAGTTAACATAACAGCAATCAATATATATAATAATAATATATATAATACAATACAATAGTAAACAGTTGTTCAATAAAATAATAATCGTTTTTTGATTTTACTCTTTCTTGGGGGTTTTGCTTCAAGCGTGAAATGCCACATCACGCATCACATAATAGAAACGACTAAATCATATTTAGGTATAAAAAATGAAACGTTTTTTCTAATCATATATATTATAATATATTATATAAAAAATAACATTATTATTAAAAATAATTAAAGGGGACGTTGATGGAGTTGCATTGCCGCGAGTTTTGATGGTGCCGCATTACAATTTCAGTCAAGTCATTTGCTCGTTCGTTGAGGTACTTAAAGTAGTAGTGTAGTATGTTAGATACATGATGAATAATAAATAAATAATATCATAAATATATTTTTTCAAATATTTTTCGAAATCAGAATTATAATAAAAGAACTTCCATCCAGGATGTCGACGTAAAGCAGTTGGAGTTTTTTCAAACATAAGCAGTTTCGTAATGATGTATACATATTATCATCATACTCAGTAATTGTCCAGTATCCCAGAGAATAGTGCACTGCAATCTAGAATAGGCCTTATATGGCAGCTGGAAAAACGATGACTTGCGCTTTTGTGGCGATATGTTGCATTTTGATTTTTGCTGTTCGTGTGAGCGCGCAATCACATGAAGTCTCTCATGGAACTCTCCGAATAAAGTGGTCCTCGGGGAAAAGGGATTTCCCCTGCCAAAGACCGGCCTTTCGAACTAGTTTTAAGGAAAAGGCGAATCCCTTGTATCTCCTTCCCCGGTTTGAGAGCAGCCAATTATGTCAGGCATCTGACGCCACACTCTTCAACGACAAAATAAAGCTCTCTGGAGTGTTTATTCCGAGGGAAGGAAAATGCAGTCTTGCAAAGACGGTGGAATCGGCTGCTGCTGCTGGCGCAGGCGCAGTGTTTATCATAAATGATGTTGATGAGACGATAGCAATGATGTCGGACAGCAAAGATGATTCGCTGCATATTCCCACGTGTATGCTTTCAAAATCTGACGGCGCTGAAGCCCAACGGCTCCATGAGAATCACAAAAGAGCAACATTGCAACTTTATTCAGCAGGTTCCATAAAGCTGTACTCTCCTATCAACTCAAGCGTCACTGCAACACCGGGGAGCTCCCATCCCGTCACATTTCAAGTGAACGCGCATGTCAAAAGGGTAAAAATTGCGCTCGCGAGAGGTATTCCAAGTGAGGTCGTTTGGTCAAAAGCGGTATACATCAAAAACCTGAATGGAAAGCATATCGATGATGTATCGTACGCTACAGCAATACAGCCAGACGACGAAAACGCCAAAGAGAAAGTGTATACGGTCAATGCCATGTTCCCATTAGATGCGCCGGGAGATGGCTTCTACATGTACGTTGTGCAGAACGTGGGAGATAACATCGGGAGTGTGGTATCGCAGAACCGAGTGTCACTAGTACCAGGTCCCGATAAGGCAAACCTTGGATTTCAGTTTTTGATTCCCCAATCTTCACTTTACACAATAATTGCCGGGATGACGGTGACCATAAGGTGGACGACATCTCCCGATGTAGCCAGCATTCCGCAGGTTCAGCTTTATCTTGCAATGGCTGAACAGAATAAAAACGGGTATTTTGATTACATCGGTGAAACGGATCCGGCCGACTCAGGGCCCGTGATCATCGATAACACAAACACGTTTCAGTGGACACCGCATATCAGCTTAGCATCTCAGCGCAGGCAGTATCTCTTCAGAATTCGGGGCGGCACCGATGACACACGAGTGGTGCACGCAAATGCGCCGTATCGTTTCATCGTGGAACGCTGCAGATTATCAGACTTTGAGTACGATTACACGACTCCCGAAGGGAAAGTTTACAGTGGTTATCAGAACGGGGTGGATGAGTACGGAGGAAATGCGGTGGTGAGGATAGGCGGCACCATTGCTCTATCATGGAAACAGCTGGGGCAAGTGTCGCAACTCCACGTTTTGTTTGCCGCAAAAGGCGTCGACATGAAAGTCGGTATCCCCGCAGATGCGAACGGAAAATATTCAATCAAATTGAGCAAGGAATCAGGATTCGTAGAAGGACTCAGCTACTTTCTACAAGTGACGGAGGCGGGAGATCACTGCCAATCCGACTCAAAACGATTCACCCTCGCCCCACGTCTGCTCTCTGTGCTTTGGAACCCGCCTTCACTTTTGAAGTCTAAAATTGAGACGATTGTGATTAAGTATAGGCTCTTAGGTGATTGGAACTCTGTGCCCAAGGGTACGAGGATCCAGATGTATATGCAAAGATACACAACATTTGGAAATAACAAAGTCGGCAGCCCCGTGCGCATCGCTTCCGTCGACTTGCAATTAAACCAGGATCATAGTATTAGAAGGGCCATGAAGATCGCAGTTCCGTGTTTTCAGCAATCGGACGGAAAACGTTTTAAATTTGAGTTTCGCTACAAGGGTGACTACCACCCTGTATTGTCTTCGTCCTTCCAATTGGACTATAAGGGTTGCGTCGACACGCCGACTGCAAAACCCACAGTGGCGCCCACAAGAGGTGACTTCTGCCTTTCGTGGAATAAAGATACTGTGGGTGAACCGATGCTGCGCAACTTTAGGCTCACAAGCAAAGTGGATGTCGATGGAACAAACCTGCGCGTCAATGCATCAGCTGCATTTAGTTTCACTACACTGCTCGACTACAAATCTGAAAACGTTGCTGCTTTTTTTGTTATGAAGAGCCCATCGGGAGACTGCGCCTGGCCAATAAAGCGCAGCGCCTCGCTCGGCCAGGTGTTCCGATACGGAGCCGATGCACCTCCGCAGGACACACAGTGGAGAGATATCCGGTGTTTAAACTACAAAATAATTGGGGATGCACTTTCAGACCATTCAATCAGCACGAAAATAGAACTGTACACATGCGAGCGTATTCCGTGCGGAGTCGCCTACCTTTTCAGCGATATATTAGCGCTTTCTCGCGCGTGTACTTTAAAGGCTAGCGGCAGTATATCAACCGGCAGGGAGAATCGTATTTATGGAAATATTACAATGATTGTAGGCTCTGCTAGGCGAGAAATTGAGTTGGATGTGATCGACAATAGCAACACTACATTGCAAGGCAAAATTGTCGTGAACATCGATTTTCGAAAAGCGGAGATTCGGGGACCCACCATATGCGACGATCCGCCCAGCGAGGGTACATTTGCGGCATGTGTAAAGGCAAATATTCCCAGAGTGATCGTTGCGGGCTATCCAACTGTATTTGCTGTCCTTATTGAGCGTTACTTTAACTTGACAACGTTCCCGTATGCAGAGTGGGGTATGAGTGGGTATTGTGTTGCGCATCCTTTGGAGAAACCCAAAGAACTCATCGGAAACGGGAGAAAATTCATCATAAGTCCCTATCAAGACAACACAAGTCTCGTCGGCGTGTTTACGATAGACGTAAAAGCTGCGATGGATGCATGCACGTACGAACTATGCCAGGTAAAGTGCGCGGTGAAGGTTTCTTTGGGATCCCGAGCAAGTTTTCGCCGTCGAAGTCTAGAAACCTACGATCCTTTGGAGGAGTACTTTTTTGAGTTTCCTCTTCGCCCGCCAAACGAAGAGGAACAAGTTGGTCTTGAAATACCTGAATCCGAACCGGGCAATACGGGCACCATCATTGCGATAGCCGCAAGCTTTAGTCTTTTCCTTATTGGGGGCACGTTCTTTTACATCAACAGGAGACAATGCGGCTGCGGCAAGGTAAACGACGCCGAAGTCGATGAAGCCGGCGGAACTCCGAGGAGGCCCTCGTTTTCATTTCGCCGACTGTTTTCTGGTCGTTCAACCAGTGAACTTCTTCATGAAGTTCCCAGATCGGCCACGGTTCCTGTAGCAGGCACATCATCTTCTGCCGCGAATCCTTCAGTAGATGCCTCTGCCCCTCGTGACCCAGCTGGGGTTGAACACAACATTCGCGCCCATTCTGCCCAACCAATCGGCGCAGGTCCTCTTGACTACTCGAGCAGCGATGAATCGAGGACGAGGCCAACATGGAGCTCAAGTGCAGGGAATAGTCGAGGGAGACTGCCGACGATTCCGAGTAATAGGCCTGTCGATAGCATACCGCTCGACATTGTCTCTAGTCAAGATATTATGGAACAACCTTTTATAGGACGCACCGGGTACGTAAGCGGAGACGAGAGGGTGCGCCCCAATTTTCAGACAACGATTGGGTACGAGTCTGATAGAACAGCTTACGAAACGGATGATGACAGGGATGCTTTGGTGTTGAGCAATACCGTCCAATCGTCAGATTCCACTGTTTCAAGCAATATCATTCACAACAGCAAAATCATGGACGCAACGCCCGATCAGTCCATCGAGATCATTAATCTCGCTCCGCATGCAGAGGACCCAAATGAAGGATTTGGTGAGCGCGATATTGGATGGAACAAGACCACTCAGTTTTCCGCTGTGTTACAGTCCTTAGAAGATACACTGGCATCGGATGCTGATGTTGAAGTGATAAAGCTAGACGCAGTTGAAGAGAACCATACGGGGTACGCGTCAAGCAGCGGCGACGAATTCGAAACGTTGCCCATTCGTCCTCCCAGTGCAGACAATGTAGGAAATGCCGCGCACTCTACAGGAAATTTGGTAAATGAACATACGTCGGCAGCGAACGCTGCGTTTTCCCTCTCGGGAACCAGTAACGATCATGAGGATGCTGTGCCGTTTACGCTCTCCGATGCCGAGCCGCCTGCTGCAGCCCCTTGGACTACGAAAACAAACCCGGACTTAAGTAGTGCAGTCACATTTACACGTGAAAATCACGGATCTACGATAAACTCCGTTTATCTCACTGCAGAGGCAGAGCTCTTTAGCGACAATGATGGCAAGGGGAATGGGAATGGGCAGAGTGCAACACCGTCAGATTCGCAATCCAGTGACGCCAATCAATCAATGCAGGATCTAAATTCGCCACAGCGTGCGACGAATTGCGACACTGGTTTATCGCCAGAGGCAATGCCGTTTGAACCAGTGGCACCAGGCGTCACTTCAGTAGCTGTGGCGACAAGGAAGGTCGAAAGTGATCCCGGATCTCTCATGACAAATAGCCAGGCTTGCGCCACTGATTCGAGCGTTTACACTTCAGACACTGTAGCTACGACTGAGGCTGAAAGTACCGCGCATTCGACAAAACTGAGCAGCTATCAGACGTCGTCACATGCCGGTGAGAAGAAAACGGTGTGCATAGACGCGGATGTTTGCAGCGATGATATCGATGCGGATATGGCAAATAGCCAGGCTTGCGCCACAGATTCAAGCGTTTACACTTCGGAAACAGCAGCGACGAGTAATTTCGATTCTTTGACTGGTGCGAGCAAAACGGAAAAGAGCATATTTGCTGCAAGAGGTGCCAAGGTTGAAGCAGTGGTGCAAAGTCCGTCATACGGCAACCTCACTTGCGACGATGAAGAAACCGCATCTGTTCATGATATAATGAGCGACGCTGATATTTTAAGTGATTTTGCGCCGGTTCCTGTGAACGAATGCGGCGATGCTGTCTATGCGTCCGCCGATGAGCGCGCATCATGGCTTCGGGTTAGGATGAACAAGTTGGCGACGAAACGAGCGACGAAAAACCAAGTTGCCCTCAGAGATGTGTATGAACACGACTCCGCTTCATCCAGCGGCGAAGACGTCACAACGGAGGTGGAGCTTGAATGCTTCTCTGAATCAAATTCGATAAGCGGGGAGAATCTCGAACACGATCAGTGCCTCGGCCCAGCGTGGGATTAATAATTGTACATTTATATTTTTTACTTTAACTATTAGTAAATAAATAATATTATGTCGCTGCATGTACCGTAAATGGCTATTAATATAACATGTCTGTTTTAAAAATAATGTAAAGAGTAATTAACATGCATAAGACAGTTTATATTGTCATAAAGTGCCTTGCACGCACGCCATAATGTGTTCCGACAATGCTTGCAGGGTTTCTCGAGGAAGCGACTCGCAAACAGCTCTCCAACATTGCTTTCTCGTCTTTGGTGGCGTGCCCTTTTTTAATAACATGACCTCTGTGATCCAGCATATGAGGACGCTCGTCGTTATCATTCCGGAAGCACACAAGTCTTTCCACACACGTAAAATTTCAAGTGCGTCCCCAACTGATCGTATCTTCACATCAAAACTTTTACCGTATACACTATATCTATCCATCTCGAGTTTGAAAATTGGCGGCCTGCTCGACTTTCCCAAAAATTCTTCAAGAGTTCGCCTCCATTCCTGCGCTGCACGCTGGCTTTCGGTCTCTGCATCTTCTCGCTCTCGATTAATTCGAAGCACTTCTGCTTTTATCGCCTTGTTTATTACGGATACCAAAAACGTTTTGTGTTTTGGCAGTTCAAAGCGCTGCATGCTCCCATCTCCGTGGAGTGATAGATCGACAAAATTTCTTTTCTTTTCATCGAAACCGTTGATCAGCTCAAGTTTACTCAGTAGGTCCCGCAGCAAAGGAGAGTCATACCCACTAACGTCAATTCCGAGCTCGTCGCTGTTTGCATTCAATAGGGAATTCTTGAATTCTTCTGCCAATCTGGCCATTTTCTCTCGTTTCAAGATGCAGCGGCATGTCCAGCCACGAAACACCTTTTGAATAATCGTAACGTACAACTTGCGCATTTTCCATCGGTCAAAAAGCGTACGAAGACGCTCAAAAGAACAGCGGTCGAAAAGCGCTCGAGTGTGTTTCATTAGTTTTGTATACTTGGACCACAAAAGCATGATATTTCTTTGCTTCGAAACAAAAGCTTGCGCGCATCGTCTCTTTGCAATCCGAACGGCCCGCATCTTCCTCTTCACAAGTCGTCTTGCTCTGAAAATACGAAACAGTTTTTGAATCCTTGTCGCCGCCAATTTTCGCACGCGCTTCCGGTGCGCTCGACATCTCGCGTTATAACCCCTTCCTACTCTTTGTAAAAGCTTGAGAGCATCTGCTCTCCGTGTTTTTTTACTTTTAATACGAAATCTTGCCCACTTTACAAAGTAAACTGACTTTGTTCTATGTGAGCACCTACCAAGCATCGTCGCGACATGCTTCATCACAGCTACCCTCTTCTTCCATGCAATGAATACTTTGAACTTGTGGGCATGCATCATCCTTTTCAAATACACCGCTGCCTTCTCAGCGTTTCTTGCCTTATGGCGTTTTGCGAGCTTGAGAGTGTGCCGAGCCAAGCATGCGCGGACAGAACGATTGATTTTCGAAGCAGATTCGTGCTCCAGCTTCTTTCGCTTGAGCATGCGGCGTGCAGCCACTCGACGGATTTGACACTGAATGCATATTGCGCCACAGAGTTTCCCTATTTTCCTATTTTTGTAATGTTGCTTCCACGCTGCAAATACACCAAATTTCTGGCCTCGAAGGTATCTTTGCATCATGCTGCGCAACCCGCGCATCTGGTCTGCACTTTCGCGCCACAACTGAAAGTATTCATATGTTTTTCGTCGGAAAACCTTGTTTAGCATCTTGCCCACAAGCGTCTGGTGCCGTTTGCGAACAATGTCATCATTTGTTAGTTTTTCCTGCATCGCTTTCTGCGCTCTCAAAATAGCTGCATTTTGTTCGTATAAAGAGTTCAGCTCAAGACGCGAGTTGCGGAATTTTGCCAACTCAAGAAAGAATTCGTCTTTGGTGTCTACTGCGCGGGGCAAGAGACTTTGGAGTTGTTTTGCGGGCGTCAATCGAAGGGCTCTATCGCGCTCAATAGTTTCGCGCAGTCTCTGTTTTGCTTTTGATTCTCTCCTTTGCCGTATTCTCTCGTTAATCATTGCTTGCACCTCGGGGGTGAATTTAGAAGAAGGCTTTCTCTTTTCTGACACTCTGATTCGGGCGCGTGGGACTACGAGTCCATTCAACCCTGCAGCTGCCGCTGCACTACTCTCGGCGTTCCTCCTTTCCATAATTTAAGAATACGAGATAAGCATCCTCCTAGAAGCACAAAGATTAAAGAGACGAAGCGGCACACCCCGTTTTGTTTCTACGTTTTACTCAAACTAAAAGGTATCAAATGCCACTTGGCACAGAAATAACATAAAAGGTGAACAATCACCGTACCCGTTCGAGTTCGAGTTCGAGTTCGTGATTCATTCCAATCGAATATTTTCCTTTTTTTAATAACTATGCATTTAAAAATAAATAAT
>JACKZZ010022550.1_pt1 | contig 11469 bp, 7 predicted proteins | sample 8027871 | NCBI WGS metagenome assembly JACKZZ01 (sample SAMN15724774, study PRJNA655200) | protist metagenome | isolation source: fluorescence activated cell sorting (FACS) single amplified genomes of... | place: USA: West Boothbay Harbor, Gulf of Maine | collected 2000-07-19
ACCAAGCTCTGAATCGGAACTATTTTGGATAGCAAATAACCAGCGCCCGAGCCGGGAGCCCAAGTGGCGACTCTCTGGTCGGCAACGTTCATGTTCTTGCGGTGGGTAACCGTATATTGCTGTCAGCACAACGCAGTGCCGAAGTGCCGGCGGTCAACCTCAGATCAGATCTCAGTTCGCAAATCTAAGCTTCAATCAAATCACTGTTACTGTGGGGGTTTAAGGTAGTTGTAATTGCACTGCATCCCCGAGTAAATTAGCCTTTTTCCCCCGTGAAAATGCGACGGCTTCTCTCCAAGGGGCACCACGTCGGTGCCTCTCTGGGCAGTTCCCGGCGGCACCTCTCCACGACTGCTCTCCGGTCCTCCCTCTCCGTTCTCGCCGCGCGTTCTTCGTTGTCCTCGGTCGGTTCTGGGCGGTCTGGGGTTTCCCACAGACGGGTTGGCACCCAGATCCGCAGTTTCGCCAACGACAAGTTCGTGGTCCCCGACTATGTTGATACCAAAAAACTCCGAAACGTGGCGATTATTGCTCATGTCGACCACGGAAAGACGACGCTGGTGGACGAGATTTTGAGGCAATCTGGTATGGCAGGCGAGTGGAAACCTGGTGCGCGGCATTTGGACAGCAACGACCTCGAGAGAGAAAGAGGCATCACCATCCTCTCCAAAGTCACCAGGATTCAGGCGCCAAATCAGGGAGACTTCGTGTTTAACATCGTGGATACGCCGGGTAGGTAATAGGCTGCTGGGGAGGATATCATTCTGAAGAAGTGGATGACAGATGATCATGTGATTGTCATGGATCGAAATTCTTCTGAAAAATCTCCCTCAGAACTGGCGCATTCCCTCTCTATTTCGATTCCTTCTCACTCCCCCACGTCACGCCGATTTCGGTGGCATTTTTCCCCAGGTCACGCCGATTTCGGTGGCGAGGTCGAGCGCGTCCTCTCGATGGTCGAGGGCGTGGTCCTCTTGGTGGACGCCGCGGAGGGTCCCAAGACCCAGACCCGTTTCGTGCTGCAAAAAGCCCTCCAAATTCCTCATATTAAGCCCCTGGTGGTCATAAATAAGATAGACAAACCTACTAGACGGGCACCGGGCGAGGTTGAGGACGAAATTTTCGACCTCTTTTGCAACCTTGATGCTAACGAAGAACAATTAGATTACCCCACGTTGTACGCGTCGGGACGGGACGGCTGGTGCGCCGCGGACTATGATGAGGCTATTACGAACCCGCCGAACAATCTGAATGCGCTTTTTGACGCAATTAAGGACCATGTATCGCCCCCGGTCTCCCACGTTGAGGAGAAGGACGAAATGAGTATGCTGGTGTCTCAGCTGGACATTTTACCGCAGTTAGGGCCAACAGTTACGGGGAAGATCGCCACTGGGATTATCCGTCGGGGAGACAAGATTTCCGCCCTGAATCTGGAATCCACGGGACCGGAGGACGCTATCGCCGGACACGGGCGGGTTAAGGAACTGACCTTTGTGAGGGGTATGAAAAGAGAAAAAGTGGAGGCCGCTGTTAGCGGGGACTTGGTGTCGGTGAGTGTGACGGGGTTCGTCCCCAAGTGGACCCAAACCCTCTGTCATACCGGATCCAAGACCATCGAGCCTATTCTGTGTTCCGAACTCGACCCCCCCGTCATTAGCGTCAATTTCACTTGTAATTCTTCCCCCTTCGCTGGGAAAGACGGGAAATTTATTGCGCTTTTCGATATTTCCGAGCGGCTCAAGCGCGAGGGCATGAGCAATCCGGCCATCAGTGTTACGGAGAGCGCTGATAAGACGAGTTGCACGGTTAACGGGCGTGGGGAGCTTCAGTTGTCGATTTTGATCGAGGAAATGAGGCGGGAAGGATACGAAATGACGCTCAGCCCGCCGACAGTTGTGGGAAAGATCGATGAGGTAAGTTCAGGGTTGTTGGATGGGATTCGTGATGGAATGATGAGATTGTGAAATGATTTGTGAGGTTGTACCGCTCCTATTTAGCATTTCTCTCAATCCTTTTTTCCCCAGAACGGCGTCGAGTGGGAGCCTTGGGAATCCCTGGACATTGAGGTGCCTAATGACAGGAGTAGTCCGATTATTGAGCAGATGGGAGTGCGGTACGGGGAGTTGAAATCCATGGAAACCGATCCAGGGAACGAGCGCGCTCGGATGCATTTTGAGATCAGTTCGCGCAACTTCTTCGGGATGCGGAGCTGGATTACGACGGTGACTGGGGGGGAGGCGGTGGTGACCAGTGAGCTGTTACCCATGCGCATCAGGGACAAAACTCAGGAACCCACCAAGCAGAGAAACGGGGTTCTGATCTCTAACACGCAGTGCGAGATCGGGGGTATCAATAGTTGTGACTACGCTAGGTTGGCGGGCCGCGGCAAGCTCTTCATCAGTACCGATGACAAGCTTTATCCGGGGATGATTATGGGGGAGTTGAGGGAGGGAAGTGAAGATATTGATACCAATATTTGTAAGAAGCACGATGGATACGAGAAGGCGAAGCCGTGCAGTGGCGGTGGATCACTATCTATCGAGCAATCGCTGACGTATTTGGCGGAAGACGAATGTCTGGAGGTAACTCCGAAGCGGTTGGCCATGCGGAAACTGATTTTGGACAACCGGGAAAGAGAACTTGCGAGGAAGATGGCCCGGAAAGCGGAGAAGATGAAGAATTAAGGGATGGAGGCGAGGCGGGAAAAGGTGTGGATTGATGGTAGTTTACGATTTATGTGACTTATTAGGATGCACTAGAGTGGCACGCATCGCCTGTTTCTAGCAACATTGTCAATATTATGTGTCTTATGCGGGCTAGCTGCCCTGTTTAGCGTGCTAAATCGCACTTTCCATTGTACATAGTCCTGTTTGGACCATGCATAGAGGCACGCCGGCGCGGCGCCCGGGACAGCCGTCCCGAGACCCGTCAGTCGTTGCGATTATGAGAATAAGGTTGAACTGAAATGGACCGATGGGGGCCAACTCGGGCCGGTGTGGACCGTGTGCAACGATTGTTGGAGGTAATCCGGGGGGAGGAGAGGTTTCGGATTCAGGAAGAGTCTCGTTGAGTAACAAGAACTGAGTTGAGTCGGAGTCGAAGTAACGATGTGGACAGGTCATAGGGGATGTTGCAAACCCAGTAGCGGTCTAACTGGTGGGTCTAACTGGTGGTTGTGTAGCTTCAGAATCAGGAAGGGTCTTGGACGGTTAGAAACCCCCGAAAAGTGTCTTGCACGGTTAGAAACCCCCGAAAATCCCCGGAAATGTCGTCCCTCACAGTCCCTCTCAATGAGGACAGTGAGGATTGGTCCTACATCGAGTACTTTTTGAAGGCATCGACTCGGTCTGGGCGCATAAAAATCCGAAAACTATGGGGTCTCTCTCAAGGGCCAGAAATTGCGGAAAGATTCGATGAGCGGTCGCGAGGACGGTTGGTTTTACCGACGTTTATTCATTTGAATCAGCTCGATGACGTCAATACCGTGCAATCCGTGTGCGAACGCGGATTCAAGCTCGATGCAAATGGCATGGTGATATCGGTAAGGTTCAGGAGGACGCAAATGGGATGGTGATGTCAAATGTGTCCATTTTCTGATAAAATGTGTCCATTATGTAACGTGTCCATTTCCTCAATGTGTCCATTTTATCCCCCTTGACCAATATTCCCTGCGTATTTCAGGTCGGAAACATCTCCCTTCCCGGCCTCGACAACCTGGTTGCCGACACGGACCGTCTGCAGGACAAGTTCTCTTACGAGGCGTTCCTGTGTCATGCGTGCGTCGGGAAATCGCACCTATATGCAATCCCAGAGAACAAAGAACAGGCGCTCGACGGCCTCGACACCGGAAAAATTCTGCACGATCGGCCGGCGGATTACGATTCGGTTTACATCCATAGGCAGAGGCCGGGGCTGACACAGGTAGGTGTTGATCTTCAAATTCATCGGTCATGGAAGAGAGAGAGAGGATCAGACTGCGCGACGGTTGTGAAACCGGGATTTCTCGATCCTCCAGGGCTCCAATTCCGTCCTGCCGCAGCACACCTTTCAGCATGAGTACTTGCTGCCGGACGCTGCCCAGCTCCTCCCCCTCTTCCTGGTCCACTTCGACGTGGACTTTTCCGAGCCGGGCGGGGACCAGCTGGCGTTAGCGCTGTGCGATTCCTGCGGCTCGAAGCCCGCGGTAGTTTGGTGTGAAGCGGATTGCGCTCGGTTGTGTGCTACTTGTGACCAGGACCTTCATTCCCTGAATAAAATCGTTGCGAAACATGTGCGCGTCCCCATCTTTGAACAGCCCCGCCACCTCGGCTGCTGCAAGGAGCACCCGGGCGAGGAGATCTTTCGCTACTGCGAGAGCTGCGCGAAGCCGTTGTGTGGAGTTTGTCTGAGCACGGGAAGCCACTCCGCCCCGGGAATCGTGGAAACCCATGCGATCGTCCCGCTGCAGGACGCGTACCGGATGGCCTTAAGGAAGAACGCCAGTACTGATGGAAGGTTGGTGGAGAAGCAAACTACCATTAAGAAATCGCTTTTGGAGATAGAGGATTTCGTTAACAAGGTCCAAGATAGTGGTAAAATAAGTGAGGAAAGGATTTACACGTTGGTGCAGGACTGTTTGGACAGGTGTCAGAGGCTCACGGAAAGCAGTCTGAAAACACTCCTATGCGACGAAATAGACCTCAAACGGCAGCTGCACCTAGTAGATTATTTGGACGGATTCATGCGGCAGCAGATGCTCGAGTTGAGTAAGTGGACACAGTGGAAGAACTTTAAAGTTGAGTAAGTGGACACGGTGGTGTTGCGGTTGAAAAACGCTGGAACTGAGTAAGTGGACACGCTGTTGGATGGGGTTTTGTGGTAGCGGATGCTGGGGTTTTGAGTAAGTGGACACGGTGGTGTTGGGGTGCGGAGAGTCGAAACTGCGTAAATGGACACGGTGGAGTTGCCGATTCTGACGAGTCGAGAAAATGGACACGCAAATTTCTGGTGGACCGTGTAGCGGGGAACGGGGTTGTGTTGCGCTGAAATGGTGATAATGGACACGAAGGTGGACGTGTAAGCTCTAAAATGCTGATAATGGACACGAAAATGGACACGCCTATGTGTTGGAGGTGTGAATAGACATATCGATGTGTTGTTAGAAGAGCGGATCTCCAGTAGGAAATTAGGTGTTGATGACCTCCATATGTGGATGTGACATGGGATGAAATGTCATAATGTCATGTAACTTGTATTTGTGACCTTGGTATTGTCTTAATCCTTCAATATTGTCTTAATGTCGTGTATCCTCGACTTTCTTAACCCCTTAGGTCCGGCCGACTTCCTGAATACTTGGGTGCGGCATTGTAGGCTCCGAATCAAGCTAGGAAACCTCTTTGATACCTACAAAATGTCTGAACAGGAGGGATTCGACTTGAAATTGACCGGGGGAATCCGAGTGTCGACGATGGCACCACCTTAAGTGTTGACAGAGGTGAAACCGGTGGGATTCGGGTGTAGACGGTACGGTGTTGTGTCACGGCGATGAGGAATGATGTGATGTGTTAGTCACATGTATGATGCAGATGTATTACGTGCCTTTCCGGAGTCTTTCACCTCTGTATTTAAGACCTTAACTCGCATATCTGGACTCTTAACCGGTCTTATCCGGTTAGAATCTCTCATATGGTGGTCTTAGGTGGTCTTAACCGGTGTTAGAAGGTAGGAACCTACCCTGACCTGTGTTAATATGACCGGTTGAAATCTCTCATACGACCCTGTATTCCCTAGGAAGTCGATCCCGATCAACCATGCTACTCTCCTGTTTCTCGGGCGTTAGCGTTGTTCGATTTGACCGAGGGCCCAGCAGTCTGAGTCAGCGTGATGAGTTTAAGAGGTCCCAGCCTCCTATAAACCCCCATTACCTCCCGATAATCCCCATTAATTCCCAACCAATTACGAGTCTAACTACTCTAACTACCCCTTAAACCACTCATTTTTACAGGTTAACTACCCCTCTTTACAGTTTGTTGTCGATTGAGAGTCTTTTTGGAGTCTCCTCATATGTGAGAATTGACCCTCATAAACCGAGAAATTGAGACCCATCTCGGCTTTTTCCCCCCCGGGATTTTCCGATTTCGTCCAGTTCGCTCTTGTGGCTTTTTCCTCCCCGGGATTTTGCTCTTTGCTTTGCTTTTTCGGCTACGATTCTCCTGTGGGAAATCGGGTTGGGTAAGGCGTGTTTATATCTAGACTTCAACTAGCTACCGGTTAAGACTTATTTGGCTAGACTTGAGTTAGCTACCGATTAAGACTCTAGACCTTGGTAGACTTATTTTACCTTGACTTTAATTTGTCATCGATTAAGACCTTTTATTTGACGACCACCAACCATCGGAATCTAATGTGCCTCCCCCCCATCGATCCCGCCCCCTTCTAGACAAAAACGTTGCCTTAAAGAGGTAGCTAGAAGCGAACCGTACCAAACTGGTACCATAAAAGGCGAACCGTACCATCTGGTACTCTAAACAACCCAACAGTTAAGTCAGTCGTAAGACTCGATCAACTGTCAGAACGAACCGATAACTAGCTCCGACTAGTTTCAGTAGTAAAGTTTTACCGACAGCTTACCCTGTCCGTTTTGAAAGAAATACCTGGCAAGAGGCGTAGTAATACCTTCTTACCCCGCAGCAACAGTAACTTGAACGTTGAATCTCGTCTGAGACGATACGTTACAACCGCACAAGAAGTTTTGTCTTCACATAAATATCGAAACAACTCAAGGAATTCCGCCTTGTGCTAATCGAACTCAACATACACGCACTCCGGAAGCTTCAAGAAGATTATTCATCGGCTTTCAAGATTCAGATTCCCGCCCCGAATTTGATTCTTAAACCTACTGGAACCACCTTCGCCAACAAGATTCCTCAATCTTTCGACGACTCCACCTTAATAACAATAACAAGATGTCGTCTCTCGCCCTCCCTATCACCGTCCAAGGCATGGGTCTGACCGCCGCGTCGCCCACTTCCGACCCGGTGAAGCCCTCCTCCTACATGATCTGCCCGATCAACTCGCCGCAGTCTACTGTCGCTGAGACGCCGGAGACGAAGCCGATGGCTTATCCCGCTCTGGGAAAGTTCGACCTCCACAGCAACTTCAAGGAGAGGACGCCGGTTTGGGGGCCCAAGGCCGCCCCCCACTCCCCCTTCGCCGTCTCCACGGAGGCGCCTGAGAGCCCGTGCGTGTTTGGGCTGGACAAGAGCGGCTCCAACCACTCTAGGAAGAGCGAGAGAATGAGCGAAATCATCTACGAGGAGATCAACGCCATTCCGGAGCTGATTCAGAAGCTCCCCGAGGCCTCGTCGCGCGCGTCCGCTATCCCTGAGACCCCCAGGAACAAGACCGGGACGACCCCCACCAAGACCTCCGCTCGCCAAAATATGAAGGCCCAAGCGGATAGGACCGGGTCCTACGTGGAAATCACCTATTTGCGCAAGTGCGGATCCGAGGAGACGTTCACGATCTGTGTGCATTGGTTGGACTTTCTGTCGGAAGCTTTGAGGAGGGCTAGAGCGCCCAAGTCTCCGTCTACGCAGCAGGCGGAGCCCTACCGCTGGATCTCCAACTTCAACGCCCTCCACTACGCTGCCTCGAAGAATAATTTGAAGTTAGCGGAGTTTTTGTTGGAGGCCCCGGAATGCGAGAACTTCTTCAGGAGTTTCGTTCATCAGGTGGACGACTTCTATGAGAAGCCGCTTGATCACCTATGCAATGCTAAGGGCGTCGTTCCCAAGTCCAAGCAGGTTTTCGCGGATTTCCTCCTCAAGTACATGAACGAATTCCCGGCTGATCCCGCCTGTGAGAGGGAGATCCTTTACCAGGATATCAAGCTCCACGGCCCCCTCCACCTCCGCGAGAACAAGAACGACGCCGGGGATATGAGCAATGTTGCCGGGGAAGGGGGAATCGATTTAAGTAACGTGGCCAGCGGCGAATCCGGCGTGGACCTGACGAACATCATGACGAGTTACGAGGTGGAGAACGTGTTGCCGAGCGATATGCGGAAGAATTTCAAAGTAGTCCAAAAGTCGGGGTTCGACAACTTCACCGGCTCCTGGACCAAGGGCGAGTCCCCGCTGCACTGGGCGGCGGCCCGGGGGAAGGTGGACGTGTGCCGCATGCTGATTCTGAGCTTGAAAGGGGATCCCGAGGCCGAAGACGATAAAGGCCGCAGCGCGATCAAGTGCGCCAAGATTAAGAAGCATCACGCGCTGGCTAAGATGCTCCATTCTTTGGATTTTCCGATCGAGAGAGACGCGGAAATTAAGAAAAAAAAGGACGAGGCCAGGAAGAACCCGACGGTGGCGCCGACCCTCAAGAGGGTGGTGGGAGCCTAAGAAGGCGGTTGAGGCGATGATATTGTTGTTGGAGTGAGGAATCTGGCTGTGATGATGTGATGACAAAGGGGGGAATCTAGGCGTGAGGAGTCTTTGTTGAGGAGTCGTGGGAACCTGATTTTTATTTGGGGAGGATTTCGGAATTCTTGCGAAACTGTTGTATTTATGTTGAACCCAAGACCCACTGTAAGTCGTAATGTAGGTTGTAGTGTGGACGTGAAAGCTCGGGGTAAGGAATTGTAACTACCATTCAAGCTTATTCTTAACGAGTCTCCGCATCCTGGTACCCGCAGGGTAAGCTGCGAGTACCGGGTCGGAACTCTTTTTTCACTTCAGAGAGTCGGGAAGTGACCAGCTAGTATCCGTCGAACAGGCTGTTGGTGTGACTTCTCGTCAGAGTTGCATACTAGCGTTCGTTCGTCGGTGCTAGTCCCGACTGCGGTGCGTCCGCGGCAGTTCGGCTGCTGCGTCAGCAGCAACTAGCTGTTGCCGGCGTCCGTGGTCACGTTTAGTACGATTTCTATGATCGGGTCCAGGAGAGACCGAGACTCGGGGCTGTGGGGAACCGCGACCGAGCCCGGACGCACTTGTCTGTACGAGGGCTCAGACTGGTGCGAGGGCTCAGGGCGCTCTCCAGCGGTCCCGCAGGCTCGTCGGCAGGCTCATCGGACCCAGCAACAACAGCATGCAGCACTTTTTGTAGAACTAGGAAGTAATTTTAAAGAGATGTTGTGGCACTGGACGAAACGGTGTAATAGGTTTGTACCAGAATCGGTCTCTCGGGACTGTCTGTTGGCGGCGAGACCGACCCTCCAGCCGGTCTCGCCTCCGACAGCAGCAGTCTCGGGACGCGGGGAGACTGCCCGTGCGAGACGGACCGCCATCACTCTTAACAACTTTGAGACATACACCCGTTAAGTACTGAACTGTTAGCGTTATACCGAACTGTTAGCAGTCACTTTTGAGAGATACACCCTTTACTGAACTCGGAACAACACACGCATACTATCTAGATTTTAAGAGATGTTAAGAGAAGTACTCAAAGCAACTTTACGATATCGCCGGATTGTAGTAAGTAGTACAGGGCTCCGTCTCTGTAAGTAGTACTGCTGACTCACTGTAGAAGTTGGGATTGAACTATTCGGGGCTGAGGACTCGGGAGATTCAGAGTTTTTCCCTCTCGCGGGCCGGTGCCAACCGGCCCGTGGTGGGATCGTCGCCAGAGACCCCCCTCGCGGGGGGTGCCAGCCGGGGTGTGGTGGATCATCTGGCGACGCTCCCGGCCAGCGCTTGATCTTTTGAAAGTCGTGTCAGTAGGCGGAAACCACCAGCTCTAAAAAAGACTTAAGTCTGGGTTTGAAGTTCGGACGGAATAATCCCAGCGAATCAGATTTTTCGATCGGCTCTCTCCCATCCCGGGCTCGTACTACCTGGTTTGGGGAGGGTCGGTCGCAGTACTAGTAACCCACTCATCGTTTTATTCTATGGAGGAGGCGGTGGGGAGGGAAGAGGAGGATCCTGTCATCGTTTTATTCTATCGAGGAGCCGGTTCCTCGCGACGTTTTTCTCGGGGAGGGAGGAGGCTCCCGAAAAGGGTTGCGAGACCGATTTTTATTTGGGCAGGATCGGACCGAGTAGTAACACGGTTGATGGCGCCGGGTGCGGGGCGCCGCGATGAGAACACCACTTATTCGCGGCCCCCGTCTCGGTTGTAAGAGAAGATGTGTAAATAAATATGACGTTCCCCGCCTGGGATCGTCCCAAAAGACTACCGACCCGAGAGAGACCATTGCGCCGTCTCTCATTGGAATAATGTGATTTTTGTTCGAATTCTTCGAATGTCGGAGAGGTTTTTCGTCAGAAAACGGAACATTTCCGTTTCCTCGCGTAGGTGGTGCCTGATGCGAGAAGCGGTTCTTTGAACGATCGTGTTGTCATTCCTTCTATCCCATTCAGAACTCCTTTGAACGATCGTGTTGTCATTCCTTCTATCAAATCCAGAACTCCGTAAATCCTTTCCCCAATCAAATCGATCAATCCCCTGTCCTGACCAAAATAGGCCGTGAATCTACTCCCCGTTCCTCAATCAAATCGATCAATCCCCCTTCCGAATCCTGGTCCCATTGTTCCGTGAATCTATTCGCCTTTCATCAATCAAATCAACCAATCCCCTTTCCTCGCCCCAATTCGGCGCGTGAAAACTGTTTCGTGATTCTGTTTTCCATTCTTGATCTCATTTCTGCCAATGACTAAATCAAGAACTCCCACGGAAAATTTCAAAATTTGTCTCATTTCACCCGTGTTTCCATCCGTGAGGGTCCTCACGCGCGTCTACCAGTAATGGTCTTATCGGGCGTCTGACAGTAAGCACTTACTCTGAGGCTCTCACCGGTAAGCATAGTCACCTTCTAACAGTCATCTGACCCATCCCCCGCCCGCCGCTTTACGAAAAGCCACGGCGTAACAACTATCTACTAGCACACTACGACACTGGTGCCCCCAGGCACGCACTCTCTTCTTTCCTACGTGCGTCCCCATTTTCTCCTCCACCTCCAACCTTCTCTCCCATTTCTTTCAACGCGCAGGCTAGATTCTTCTAGACTTACACTCGGTTATTAGTACGCTCGACTATTAGTACGCTCGATTATTAGTACACTCGATTATTAGTACATTCGATTAACACTCGCTTACCCGGCTCTAAGACTTAGACTAGGTAGATCGAAATCCAAGATGACGAAGATTTTCTCCAAGACCATGCTCGTTTCCGCGGTGGTGGCGGCGGATCAGGGGGGTGCTCATGCCGTCATGTGTTGCGGGTGCTTCCGAGGACGTCGTGAAGTTGCGCCCGAGGGTGGGCCGCAATCCACGGTCGCCTCTTCTCCCACGATTGGGACGATCGGCCGAGTCAGCTCCCCTCCCCCGGACACCCTATTTACTGGGACCGACTCACCCCCCAGCGGGGATGGTGAAGGAGTTGTCGTTCAGGGGAAGAAGCCGTCGGACCCTCAACCGCGTCCGTCTGAGATCAGACCCGGGGTGGCGCCGACGGCCGTTGACGGGTTTGCGCCGAGGGCCGTTGCCAGGGTGCCGC
>JACKZZ010001356.1_pt1 | contig 11465 bp, 5 predicted proteins | sample 8027871 | NCBI WGS metagenome assembly JACKZZ01 (sample SAMN15724774, study PRJNA655200) | protist metagenome | isolation source: fluorescence activated cell sorting (FACS) single amplified genomes of... | place: USA: West Boothbay Harbor, Gulf of Maine | collected 2000-07-19
CACTCCAAGGGTTAATAGTTACACCTGTTGGTATAGTAACAGCTTCTGAAGGATCTATTGTATAACTTACAGTTTGAGTTGGTGAAGTAGTATCTATGGAAGAAGTGCCTGCTGCTGTAAAGGCACCAAATGTTACACTAGTTGCATCATCATTATCATACCTTGAAATATATCCTGAACCTGATAATGGGATACTATTAGAATAATTATCCCCAGAGTTTTGAGAGTAACAAATAGGAGTTACATATTGAGTTATTCTTTCTATTGGAGCAGGGGTTGATAAAGGTGTATACTGATTATTTCCTGTTTTTATAGCAAATTTACCTAAAGTTGTATTAGGAAACACAGCTTGAAAAGTATCAATACTTAATTGATCTGATAATGATGGAGGTAAAGCATTACCTTGTTCATCAATTAAATAATTTAAATTAACTTGTGTTAAACCATTAATATTAGGATAAGGATCATCTAAATCATTAAAATATCCAAAAAATGCGTCTCTTAATTCCAATGTTGGGTTTTTACCATAAGTACCCTCATCTCCAATAGACCAAATATTTATTTTTTGACTAGTTGATTTAACTCCATTATATCTAGGGTTAATATTAGATAGTTGAGTATAATTTGAATCTGGAACATCTGCTTTTACTGCAGTATTGTCTAATATTTGTTCTTGATTAACAGGAATAATTGGTCCAGATTGATCATTATAATCTACATCCATTATAAAAGTATTAGACCTTTGTTGGCTGTAATTATTTAAAAGAGGTTGACAATCTAATGCTAAATTAAAAGGTAAAACTCCTGTTCCATAAAAAGTAGGAATAATAGTTGAAATATCTCCAGGTTGTCTAAAATTATCATAAGCAGGAGGAGATGTTAAGGGAGACCATATAGATTGGCTTGGGAGGATACTAGCAGTAATTGCTGTAATAACTAGTCCTGAGCTGTTATCTATTTTATCTAAACCAAGAGAAAATCTAAAAATATCATTAACATTAAATAAAGGATCAAAAGTAAAATTCCCTTCAACTTGGGTTGTGTTTATGCTTGCTCCACTAGGTATAGTAAAAGGAAGAGATACTATTTCATTTCCTATAAAATTGGGATTATTTATATTACTCTGTCTTAATCTTAAGCTACCAGTAGCATCAAATGTTCCACCCCCACCACCATCAGTAGTAGATTGTGTTATATATAAAAGGGATAAATCAGAATTAGTTTCAAAAGCTACATTTTGAGAAGTTACAGGTAAACCATTAATAGACCCAGTTTGATAATTACTCATAGAATATTCTATGTAATATAAATCTCCTTCTATATTTAAAGTTCTAGCAGATGAAGCAGGGTTAGTATCCTCTATATTTAAAATAGGTGATTCAGTAAAGTTTATTATAGACCCTTTATTTATAGATTGGGCTAATTCTTGTGAACCTGTTATTATAAATTCTCCCTCAGAACCTGTTCTTTTTAAGAAAATATCTATATCTGCTTTTGGGTAAAAATCAGTAGTAAGAGCTCCTGGAAGGAGGTTTCTATCATTTCTACCACCATATGTCCCATAAGATTGGTAATTTAAAGTTGAAGGTTCAGCGTTCCCTTTAACAATAACTGTATACCCGGATGATGGGATGGTTGCTGAAGATGGGAGGGATGTGCCGTAAGTATAATTAACATTCATACTTAATGAAAAGGTATTAATGTCATAAAACACATCATTACTTTTGTTGTTTCTAATAGTAAATTTAAATATGATATCCTCCTCTGTAAACGTGCTATAATTAATAGTAGAGATATCATTAACTGTTTCTAAAGTAGTAGTGTCTGGGGAAGAATCGTAAGGATTAGAATTTAAAGTATATAAAATAACAGGGAGTGGTCCTTCATTTCCGGTTGATAAGTCAATATCTTGAGCAACCATATTAAACCCAAAATCTTGATCACCATCACCTACTATTGTTAAATTAAAATTCAAATTAATATTAGTAATATTAACATTAGAAAAACCAGTAAAATCTTCAATATTTTCTACTAAGCGTGAACCTGAAAGGATTAGATTACCATCCATGGAGTTAGTTTGAGTTACAGGGGATGTTCCAAGTAAAGGTAGGGAAGAACCTGAAAATGTAATACAATCAAAAATTGTAGTTACAAAAGAACCTGTAAAATCTCCATTGTAATCAGCAGGATCAGGTCCTGATTGTAATGAACTACCTGATAATGGTTGGGCTCTAGGAGTTGGGGTTAAAGGGGTGGGAGTTCCATTTAAGGTTAAAGATGGAAAATACCAATCCATACTAGCTGTTCCTCCTAATTTAATTTTTGGATGACCTCCAATATTACTTAAAGGGGTTCCTGATCCTTCATTTCCTGGAATTTGGGTGTTATATGTGGTTTCAAATTGGGTTGAACTTAAATTTTCTACATTTAAGGGGGAAGGTATAAAAGTTGTAGGGTTAACTAGAGGTTGATAGGGTATTACAAAATTTTGGTTTGTTAAACCTGCTCCTTGATAACTAGAATGTGAATGATATAACCCTATAGTTTCTAAAGTACTACCACCTACTACTATTGAAGAACTATAAGATATAGAAGCGGTTATAAACCATGGAATATTAGGTGTATAAGCTATATTATAAGACCCATAATTTGTATATGCAGTATCTGATAAAAGTGTATTAGTATTAATATCTTCTGAACCAGTATTGAAGAAATTAAGGGCATCGTTAAGAGAATTACTATTCCAATAAAATATATTTTGTTCCTGGGATGATTCCCCCACATTTAAAAATACTCCTTGTTGTACAATGTCTTCAAGTTGAGCATCATCTATTGAAGTAGTATATGATGTTTGTGTTTCTAAACTCCAATTCATTGAACCTCCTTGGTTAGATGAAGTTATAGGATAATAAGGGGTACCGTCTATAACTTGATAAAAATTATTACTATTATTGGAGGGATCAAGTGAAATAGTTAGATCAACATGATTTGCAAATTCTGTTATTCCCTGTATTTTATATTCAGTTACAGATAAATTATAGGGTAATTGGGCATCTCCAAATATAAATCTTATATTATCAGAACCATTTAAAAAAGTACTTACTTCGTTACCTAATTTGTCAAATTTACTTAACTTAATATAAGTAGTTTGTTGTACACCAGATAATCCTTGATTAGTTTGTCTTGATGATATCCAAGCATATCCTGATATTGGATAGTTGTTAGGGGTAAGAAATGATAATTCATTAACTACAGCATTGCCAATAGCCCCGTCTGTTGAGAAAAATAAAGGTTGGTATATAAGAGCGTCATCACTAATATTTAAATAGGGTTCACAATCAGGGTTTAAATCCTGGTCAGTAACAATAATAGTTGAACCACTAAATATCCCATCGTAAAATTCTGATTGGTTATCTTTAGGCCATTTTCTGGGTCCTAGATAAGAACCACTAATATATTGTGAACTGCTTTGATTAAAAATTGTTGTATTTAATATTGAACCTTCATTATCTTCTTGCCAACTTTGGGTCAAGAAAAATCTATTGTTAGGACCATTTCCATCTGAACCTGATATATATGATTTTAGACTGTTAAATCTTTCAAATGAACCACCTGTTCCACCACTAAATTTATATATTGCAGAACCTGAAGTTGAATATTGGGGAAAATCTAGTGAGCCTGAAGTATAATTTTTTGGGAGGTTTACTACTAATCCTTCATAATCATGTAATGAAGATGTTACTTGTGCAGGTCTTTGCCTATTTCTTTCTAATAAATGTTGTTTTACTACTACACCAGAAGCTAAACTTGTTCTAGCAGGAGTAAAATCTTTAATCATTTTAAATAGTGAATTATCAAAAAACTTAATTAATCTAATAAAATCTACTATATCATATCCTTTAATATATTTTTCAAAATAAGCATCTCTTAATCTATCTAAATTAGGATAACTGTAATCTGATGAAGAAATGAATCTTGGGTCTCCTATATAATCTCCTAAATTAAAATACCCTAACTGTGCATTAATATCATCATTAATTTGATTTGTAGGTGAAAATGCTACTTCTAAATAATTAATATTAGGTGTATAACTTTGGCTTATATATGAGGTTTGTTGAATTGACTCAAGAGGAGAAATTGTTATTTCATCCTCATTGGATATAGTAGCTTGAGAAGAAGTTGGAGTTTGAAAACCATAAGGGGATTCAGCTAAAATTAAATTTTCAGACTGTATTTTATCTGTAATTCTATTTTTAATGCCTGCTGGGACTTGGTCTTGGTATATATTTTCTATATTATTTACCCAATTTTCCCCATTAAGTCTAAAACTACTACCAACAACAACATTAAGATCTGTAAAAGATTGAGTTATTTGTATTTCAGAACCTGTTACTCTAGGATGAATTGATAATCTATTGTCAATATCTAATTTACTACCTAAGTCTGCCCTAAAATATAATTGGTCTGGGGTTGAATTTATACTATTTCCCTCAGCTGAATTAGGGTTAGTGACATAATCATAAAATTTACTTTGACTAATTTCAGTATTCCAAAACCTATATTCTTGAAAAGATCCTGAAAAGGGTTCATATACTTTACTATTTATAGTAACTGGGGTTATATGGTTTAAATGAGCGTTTGTTGTATTATTATATGATGTAGAATCAAATCCTAATGTACTACTAGAAGCGTTAAATCCTATTGTATTATTTATATTATTAGCAGAATATAGACTAGCTGTAGTTCCTTCTATATTCATTTGTACAGACCACCAATCTCCATCAAAAAAAGGTAAATATACACTAGCTGATAAGTTCGGGTCTAGAGTATTAGAAGGAATAAATTTTAAAGTTCCATAAGTATCATATGGATTTGGAATAGAACCTGAGTAGGAACCAGTTATTAATCCAGAACCTGTATATTCTAAAACTAAGCTTCCTCCTTCAAATGTTGGGTCAAATAATGAATACCAAATGGATTGGGAGTATCTAATATTACTACTAGGTAAATTATCTTCAGGTGATGGGATACCATTAGTTTTAAATCTTAATTGGATTGATTTAGGGTGAGTATTACCAAAATTAATACTTGAGGTTATATCGGATTCTATATAATGGGTTGAATTTGGACCTGTATTAAATGCATAATTAAATATGTTTTGTTCTAAATCATAATCTTGTGACTCATTTTTATCTTTCCCACCAAATTCATTTACCCTTAAAATAGTATCAGGAATTCCATAAGACGTAATTAATGCTCTTAAACCAGCTATTGTACCTTTAGTTTTAAGTAAATATGGTATATTATGGTAAACTCGTTTATATACCTGTTTTTGTACATCATTTAAGGGCACTATGTCATTAGAAGCAGATATTTGAGTATCTACATACTCAAACCCAGTTTCTGTTGGTAAACTACTAGTTATGTTAGGAAAAGGGAATAAACTTCCTGAAGGGGTTAATCCTAAAAAAGCAGTAAATAAATCATCATTATTAAAATTGCTAGAATATAATTTTACCCCAAAATCCTTAATAGCGTCTGCTACTAAATCTTTAGATATTCCATAATCTAATCTATTATCAGCATCAAATTTATTTGAAATATCTTTAGTATATACCCAAACATTATCATAATATTGACTAACCATATCAACAAAAAGTTCATATCCTCTATTTTGTGGGTCTTCTCTTAAGTATTCTGGTATAGACCATTGGAGCCAATCTTTATTATCTTGGTCATAATTTGAAGCTGAAAGAGCTTGACCTCCATAGTATAGACTATTAGGATCGGCACTACCAACCCAGTTTAAGGCTTCAGTACTTCCCGTTGAGTATAGTTGAAATGGGGGTTCAGTGTTTTGTTTTGGATATGAATATTGTGAACCACTATTAAAGTATAAAAAATACTCATACCCATCAAAGTTTTTAATAATATTATCAATTTTACCTGTTAATATTGCTTTACTTGAACTATAAGCAAAAGTATTAGCAGTATTAGAGGTAGAAGTATCAGCTATAATTTGATTATTAGTAGCTTCTATTAAACCTACTTTATAGTAAAAATTTTCTAATCTAGTTTGAGCTGAGCTAAAGTTAACAAAATTTTCATATTTTTCATAATTAATATTTATATTAACTTCTTTTTGATTTAGTAAATTTTTAATTTGGTTTATAGAACTTGTTACATCAGATTTAAGTAAAGTATCAAAAGAAAACAATTCGCTTCCTTTAGAAGTTTCTTGTGTAATATTTAAACTATAATTAGGACCAGCAATATATGTAAAATCTTCTTCTATAATGGGAATAAAAGGAAAATTTAATTGATAAGCTTGTGGGGAAGATAATTCTTCAACTATCCATAGTTCATCTTTTAAATTAAAATTAGAAGGAAGTGGTTCATAAAGTTTTATTAAAACCGTAGGGTCTAAATTTTCTTCAGTGTCTAATTGAAAATTATTAGCTATTATAGTTTGATTTTCACCAAAATTAAGATAAAAATCGACAAAATAATCTGCTTCTTCTCTGTATTGTATAAAGGAATTCGATGAAGAAATTATTAATTCATTATCAATAATATTACTGTCTAATCTAATTTCAGTTCTATCTGAAGATATTTCTGATATAAAGTATTTTTGATTTATATCTGATGATAGTCTTTTTCTGTAAAAAGTATAAAGAATATTATATATTCCTAAATCATAGCCTAAATCTTCTAAATTTGATTGTGGGTTTAAAATTACATCACCCTCTCTTACATCATAGGATAATAAAGGTATAGTAGTTGAGGGATATATTAGATTTTGATTTTGATCATATATATAATATTCAATGTAATCTGTAATAGGATTAAAAACTGTATCTAATTGAGATTGAGCTATTAACTGGGTATCAGAATTAGAATACTCTTGTAATTCAAAAGTATTTGGATTTAAATTTATTATTGTTATATCTTGAGCCATATTTTATTCTAATATCTTTTAACCATCTATAAAAACAGATGGGGAATTAGTTGAAGCATTTACATTTTCAGACAATGATATGTTAGTTTCAATTAAATTATTATTAGCAATTTGTAATTCTTTTTCTAATGTATTTAATGTTTTATTGGTACTTTCATCACCTAAAGGGGACGCTGTTAATTTAACATTTTCGATTTGAGCTGATAGTAGGTCGCTTCGTAGTTGAGATATTTCAGCTTGTAAAGCTTGGATTTCATCATTAATTTCATTAAAATTAATATATTCACCACTAGTTTTAACTAAATATTCATGGGAATTAGTTTCACCTAATGCTTGTATATCATAAAAAAGAGAATTATATAATCCAAAGAATTCTTCAACTGTTGGTTGAGTTTGTATTTCTTCAGTTACAGTGATATTACCTAATTCATTAAAACTAGTGTTGATAGTTTTGATGTATTCGGTTTTACTAAAAACTTCTTTAACTAAATCTAATCTTTTTGTCATTACCTATTAATAACTTTAAAATAATAATCATCATCTTTTACTATTGTACTCCCACTAATAGTAGTTTGAATTAAGATTTTGTAATATCTTTCGGGTTGTAGCCCATTCATATAAATATCAAAATAATTGCTTATGTTATCACAACTAATCTTAGTAAATTCAGGGTCAAAATCTATTAACGTTTCATTTGTATCTAAATCTTTTACAGAATACATAGAACTATCATTTAAATAATAATTTACAGTATCTAATGAAGAAGTTAAATAAATACGAGCAGGATAATCAGGCCTAACATTAATTCTAAATCTATTTACACTTTCCGGATAAAATATTCCTGGGTTACTATCCAAAGCAGCATAAAAATCTGTTGTGGCTATCTCAGGAAGAGTACCTGGGGTGAATATTTGGTCATCCCATTTTAATTCTAATACTGGTGGATAGATAGTGTTTGTGTCTACTGAGTAATATTGTAATATGGGTTGAATTGCATCTGCTTGGTTAAATTCTATAGATTCTTCCCATTTAACTATAAATCCATTATTTTCTATATTTGTATACCCCCCAATAGATTTTGAACTAGAATACCAAACTTTTACAATATCAGTTACAGGAATATTTAAATCTTTTTGAGACCTTAATTGGAAAGATTGGGTTACATATAAATTAGTATTATTTGGGTCTGATGAGCCTGTATACCATGTTGCCCCTCCTCTATTATTACTCCCAGACCAGGATGCCGTTACATAGGAAGAAAAACTAGATGTAGCCCATTCTTGTCCCCCTTCAAAAGTTTGATTTTTCCAACTTGCACCATTAGTAGTAAAAGGGGAATCTAAATAAGTCCCATTCCCATTATTCCAAGAACCAGATATAGGAAATACTTCTAATTTTGTATCAAATATTACACCTTGTGCATTTGATATATAAGTTTTTAAACTACTTGAAAATTCTGTATTTTTAATTTTATTATCAACTGCCTCATTAATATCGCTTTGGTCAAATTGGATTAAGTACCTAAATACTTGGGGTACTGGGTTGATGTTTGTATTTAGATTTCCTACTTCAATTATAGGGTCTATTCCAGTATTCATTGTAGGGTAAAATGAATATAGTGTAGTATCTTGTAAAGGGAATAATTTGTATACTGCCATTTGTTTTTATTTTAAAATCCTCCTACTAAATTTGATGTTCCTGTTCCTAATGAAACTACTCTTCCTTTAATATCAGTATTTGGATATTTTACCTCAAATATACTTGGGTCTAAAGAAGGATATATAATCCCACTTTGAGTAGCTCCTTTTATATCATACGCATATTTTGAGTATCCACTATTAGTACCTGCTTTATTTATTATTGAAATATTTTGTACTGTTTGTACTCCTGGTATATTATCTAATAATACAGTAATTTCTCTAATTATTATTGGTTGATTTAATTGCCAGTTTTTTACATTAAAATAATCTTGAAGTGAGGTTATACATCTGGATAATACATCACTACTATTAAAATTAGGTAATGTTATTATTTCAAAATTACATTCAATGTTAATTATAAAAGCATCTTTAATATTAACTGTATCTCCAATCATTCTATATTGATTAAGATATGTTTTAAGATTAGATTTTATAGTATTTGAAGGGGTGTTTAAATTATTATTTAAATCATAAGTTAATACATATAAATCTAATATAGTATCTGGATCTTTAGTGCTAGGTTTAGTTGTAAAAGCTTTTGCTATATCCCCAAATTTTGAAGGCATACTTAAAGCTCTAATTAAATAATCATCGGCAGTAACATTTCTTTGTTGAGTATTATAATTAGATAATGAATTTTGTCTAATTTCTTCTATAGTATCTCCATCACTTCCCCCACTTGCTGCAATTGGGTTGTTTACTGCTAAGGAATCAAATATGAATTGAGCTGTAGTAGTATTGCTTAAATTGGAGTTTTTAAATTGTGTATTACCCGTATTTAAAGTATTAATTACATTAGCATCAACATTTGCATTAGTTCCTCCTCCTGTTAAATATCTTACAGTTAATGTAGTATTGCTAGGTGCTGTTCCGTAAGTATTAGTAAATACAAAATTTGAAGGAGAATAGGCAGTAGTTAATTTACTTTGACCAAAAGGTAAACCAATTCCTACATTATCAGGATTAGGTACTATTTGTTCATCTATTTGTAGAGCATTACCAGAACCGAATTGAATTTGTAATGTTGTTTCATTTAAAAACCTTGTTACAAATCTATTATTTGTAGATTTTGTTCTTAAAATGTAAGGAGCATCCCCGTTTTGGTAGTTATTAGGATCATTAGTATTAGTATTTTTAATATCATCGTATATTAAATCTTGAGCTAAATAATCTACTTCAAAATACTGGTTACCATCACTATCAAATATATCTATTATACCTCCTATATTACTAGTACTTATTTCTAATGTAGGGAATTGTTGGTATGCCCCTAAAGTGAAAGTTTGAACATTAATTACACCTGATGTTCCTTTTCTTGTTTTTTTTAATAAATAATATGTAGGTTCCCCTAGATTTACTTGTGCTATGGATATTTCAGTAGGATCTGAAGAGGAGGATATTGAGAAGTCTATAGGTTCAGTAATAATAAAAGAATCTCCTGAAATTGAGGTTGATATAGTATTTTGATTAATTATTAAACTATAATCAAAATCAGGTACTACAGCTGTTCCTTGTACTTTAGAAGGGATTTGTTGATAAAAATCTAAATCTACAGAGGCTAATCCTGTAGCTTTTGGTTTATAACTAAACATATAAGCTAGATCATATAAATTATCAAATTGTCTAGCGTATTGTAAATAAGTTTCTTGAATTTGATTATCTAAGTAAAAAGATAAAACATCAGAAATGTAAGCTGTTTGTTCTATAAACATCATTCCTGGGGAAGCAGGGCTAAAGTCTGTATAAGTATTAGGGAAATAAGTTTGTGAAAAATTAATAAGTTGAGCTCTAATGTCATTAAAGTCCTTATTAATATATTTTATATCTTTATTTAGTAATGCCATTATCTAAAATTTAATTCTAGAGTATCGTTTATATTTGTATTAGGAATACTATAGTTTATATTTATTTGGATTGTATTTTCATTAACAGTTTGAAAGACTTCTACACTATTAACTAAAATTTCGGGGAAATTTATTGCTAGCTTATCTTGTATGTCTTCTTTTATATAATCTAAATCATTATTAGAAATTTGGGTAAAAATATAAGTTCTTAACCCAGCACCAAATGTAGGGTTTTCATATCTTTCCCCAGGATTAGTTAAAAAAAAATTAATTAAATTATTTTTAACTGCATCTTTAGTTTGATAATTAGGTTTAAAAACCCCGGGAGAGCTAAAAGGAAGATCAACCCCAATAGCTACTCTAGGCCTTAAATCATTAGGGTATACTCTTTGTGCTCCAAATGCCATAATTATCCTTTACTACTCATTAAACCCATTATTTGATCCATACTAACATTCCCTTGTGGTAAACTACCATTTGGAGAAGTTGTATCCCCACTTCCTACTTGTAAAGGTATATCTGCTGATGTAGCAGATAAAGTACCATTTGCTCCAGGCATCATACCTCCTAAAACACTTTGTATGTTTTCTCTCATAGCCATTCTATTATTAGTTGACATTGGGGTTGGAGCTGCTATATTAGTTGTAGGAGTACCTACTTTATGCTCATAAACTGTTTGTTTAGGGGAACGTATAGCTTCTATAAGAATGTCTTTCATTTCTTCTTGTATTGCTTCTCTTACAGCTTCTTTTACAATAGTTTTTAATTGACTTAATTTCATGTTACATTAATTTATTATAAATATTAGACTAAAATGCTTTTAAATCGTTTTGTTGTATATAAAATACAAGTTCATCTATTAATATTTGATCAGATGAACTAAAAGATGATTCTCCTTTTAATAAAGTAATACCTCTAGAATCTTTAGCTACTGCAAATCTACGTTTTAATGTTCCTACAGGA